>JAEEGL012265462.1_pt1 | contig 11633 bp, 9 predicted proteins | sample 9134231 | NCBI WGS metagenome assembly JAEEGL01 (sample SAMN16246548, study PRJNA631951) | gut metagenome | biome: gut microbiome; feature: rumen; material: fiber-attached | host: Bos | place: Iran: Karaj | collected 2018-10 | reverse complement strand
TTGAAGATGCTGACGCGGTGTTAGGAAACAGGCCACAAGGTCTTTCAATTCTCCGCGCCGAAGGCGAATTCCGAACACCCTCATAGCTCTTAAAATCCTTAGAATTCTTTGACTTTTAAACTTTGACCTAAGAAGGTAAAATGAAAAGTGAAAAATTTGCTACCGCAGCAGTTGGCCAACAGGTGACTTGCTTGTGCGGTAGCAAATTTTAGATTTAGCAGGGCGTGGGGTTAGATGATGCTTTTGAAGAAAGCTCGCCAGGCATAGCTAAGATAGTACCACAAGGAGCGTTGTACACTCAGATGCTCCACTTGACGATAAATATCCCATTGCCACAAGAGTATCTTCAATTTATTGGATGAAATGGATTGTGAACCGACTCGATAGGCAGCAAGAACGGTTCCTGTATTTTGAGCGGTGTAGCCTTGTTTTAGAATGTGAAGCCACATCACATAGTCCTCATGGTGTATATCCTGAATGTGGACTTTACCCACCTTTGAGGTGTCATACATTCCCGTCAAGTTTCCGATGAAATTACTATATAACAGCTGATGATAATTGACACTCGATGGAGCTTTGATAATCCGATTCTTGCGTCTTCCGTCTTCATCCATTTTCTCATAATCGGAAAAGACAACAGCAACAGAAGGGTGTGTTTCAAAGAACTTTAATTGCTGTTCCAACTTCAGAGGGAACCACAAATCGTCACTATCGAGGAAAGCGATGTAGCGTCCTCTGGCAGCTTCCACACCACAATTTCTGGGTGCAGAGGGCATCCCATTGTGTTGCTGATTCCTGAGCAGACGGATTCGAGCATCCTGAGCCACATACTTGTCAACAATCTTTGTGGAATCATCCGAAGAGAAGTCGTCGATGACAAGCAGTTCCCAATGGGGGTATGTTTGCGCAATGACAGACCCTATCGATGCAGCCACAAACTTGGCCGAGTTGTGCATGGGCATGATAACAGAGACAACAGGTAGATTTTCTGACATAGTATGCTGCTATATAAAGTTTAAAGTTTAAAGTTTAAAGTTTAAAGTTTAAAGTTTAGAGTTTAAAGTTTAAAGTTTAGAGTTTAGAGTTTAGAGTTTAAAGTTTAGAGTTTAAAGACCATGCGGCAGGTTTAAAAACTTAAAGAAAGGTTTTGATAAGACCGTGACAAGAAGCCAATAGCCGAGTGAAGTAGAACCAGAAGTTGTATTTCTGTGGATGAGCAAAAAACAGCTCGGTGTATGCCCATGCAAGCCTGGTGTATTTCGAGAGACCCTTTGTGCGGTTCAGACGGTGCAAACTCCCCGTTCGTTGCCGCCAATAGTAGATGGCATCAGAAGAAGTGAATTGCACCTTCTCCATCCTGTCCGAAATCTCAAACATCAAGAACGCATCCTGTCCGCTGGGGAAACGCTCATCAAACCGTCTGTCACCAATGATATCCCTGTGAATCAGTTTCATCCAAGGCACAGAGAATATCTTTTTGGGACGATAGAAAGGCATCTTTCCCTTCTTTGCATGACGCTCATATTCCTGCGAATAGACATTTTTCTCCGTGTGACCATCCTCATAGATAGACAAACAATTACTGGCCGCTATGACATCCCTGCGAGCCAACTGGGAGAGTTCCTCCAGATAAGACGGAGACACCTTGTCGTCATCATCGATGAAACAGATATATTCACCACACGCTTGGTCAATTCCGATGTTCCTCGACGTACAAGCCGATGCCACAGGCGAATACAGCAGCCGCCCATTCTGAGGCATCGCCTCCCGAAGGTAGGACTCATACGGTTCCCGTTCTCCATTCAGGACAACAATCACCTCGAAACAATCAGCGTCCAAAGTTTGCTGTTTCAGCGACTCCAGACACTCCACCGTGTGCTTCTGCGGGTGGTAGGTAGGTATGACAACGCTAATCCTCATGCGACAACGCCTCCTTGATGGCATCCAGCCACCCATGTCCAAACTCTTGGTCGGGTTCCACATAGTTTCCCTCACCCCATTCGTTCCACGACTTTAGAATGACAACCCGATGCTCATCCTCTTTCTCCTTCACCATCTCCAACGCATCCAAGATGTGCTTCTTGAATTTGGCAGGAGTGGCATTCATATACACTCCGTCACGCATGGCAGCACGAGGACTTCTGTCCCAATTAGGCATCACCGTCGGGAACACATTGTCCCACTTGTCCTCTGGGGCAAAAAAGCCCTTCACCGTCCTAGCATAGTCGTATGAAACGCCAATAGGCACACCCATCTTCCGCAAAATCGTTTTCGAAAGGTCAACATACTTTCCTCTGCTCAACATCTCTCCCCTGCGTCGGCCAAACGAATTGATGGCATCAAATCCCATGTCAAGCACCGATTGGAAAAGAGCCGCACTACTCTCCAGATTGGGGATAACACGCTCACGTGTGCCGTCTGGGGCTTGTCTGAACGTCAACGTGGAATCACACATACTGACCAAGTAAAGCCCTTTCAAGCCATGTTCCTTCGCCAATCTGCGCCAGTTGGCAATCCATTCCCTCACACGAATATGTTCCCAAGGATTGTAAAGCAAGAAGAGAGGCTTCCCATCTACCGTGATGTAGCGAGGGTCTTTGAAAGCTGGCAACAGCGACATGAAATGCGCCTCATCATCCTCATCACCTGGATAAACTTGCTCCATCAGGATGGAATCTGCCGCCAATTTCGATTTCCGTTGCCAACTCTTATTGCTCCATGAGTGGTTTGCCCAACAAAGGCAAAACGGGAAATCGGGTTTCCCTGATGTCAAAACCTCCTGAAACGGGCGTTCCAACAGCTGCTTTCCACCAAACCAATAGTGATAATAGCAGAAACCCTCTATTCCTGCCTCCTTCGCCAACATCGCCTGTTGTTCCCTTGTCTCAGGCAGACGAAGGTCATAAAAACCCAAGTCAGCGGGTATCTTCGGCTGCACATGCCCACGAAAAAGAGGCTTGGCCTTCACCACATTCATCCATTCCGTAAAGCCAGGCCCCCACCACTCATTATTCTCAGGGATGGGGTGATACTGAGGAAGATACAGAGCTATTATTCTTGCTTTCATCAGCCTTATTACATATTTTTCGACAAAGGTACGGATTTTCGTTTAACTATCAAAATGATTTGACACATTTATGCTACGAATGCTGCTTCACCACCCTTGCCGGCACACCTGCCACCATACTCCTTGCAGGAACATCCTTCGTCACAACACTATTAGCCGCTATCACAGCTCCATCGCCTATCCGCACACCAGACATGATGCACACATTACTGCCCATCCACACATTATCACCTATCACGACTCCCCCTTTGGTTGTCAAAGTTCGTTTGCGTGGTGGCAAATCTAAGTCAGAGGGGGTGAACGCTCCATGTGAGTTGTCGGTAATCAGCACATTGGAACCCGTCAACACGTTGGAGCCAATCACGATTTCGCGAAAGGCGGTGATATGGTTTCTGACACCAAAGCAACATCCGTCACCAATCACGATGCGTGGCTTTTGACCCTTGTTCTCATCACGATACCATGCTGTCAACATCAGCTGCTGTCCGAACGTGGTGCGTTCACCTACTTCGATGTATTGAAGGCCGACAAGTGAGGATGCACGACAGTCAATCAAGGAATTAGCACCAAACCGACGGAACTTTCTACGCTCATATCCTGTATATACCAACGTTCTCATCCACTCCCATCCAGCCACAAGCGTACTGGGAAACAGATAAGAAAATAGCTGTCCCAATGCCAAAAACAATTTTTTCACGAAATCTTTCATCTTATTTCACTTTTCACTTAAATACTTTTTCCACGTTTCCTGTATTTCTATGCCTACGAATGAGCAAGTTACCGTGTTGACGGGAGGGGGAGGCTTTTCGCCCCATCAAGTCGTAATACTCCACTTCGTCATCATTCGTTGAGGAACGAGGTTCGATGGACAATGCACGATGTTCTTCTATTCCTGTCGTATCTATCTCCTTCGCAAAAGCAAAGTCCAACCACTCTTTTCGGTTTGTCATGTAACGATGCAAGTTCGCCACTTCTTCCTCCAAGGTGGTTCGGAACCAATATTTACTGATGTCGTACTGCCGAGAAATCTTGACCGATTGACCTTGAGGGGAAGCTACAAACGCATCTACATACGCCAGCAACTCTGTCACAATCGTTGGGGAGAGTTCTTTCCACAATCTGATATATTCGTTTCTGAAAGCATCGTTCTCTGATTCCAACAGTATCGGGAAGAAGAATCTGTAATGCTGATTGCTCCAATAAATCTGCTTGAGGATGGTGTCGAAATCCCATAGATTGGCCATACGGATGGGAGAAGCATCGTCCTTCTGTGTCATAAAGATGTTTGAACCAGCTCCGTCTGCCGTTCCTAAAATATCATGCGCCAACAGCCACCTTGCGAAGGAGGACACATCGATATGCTGGTCGTAAGTGCCATCCAAGACAGAGGATTCGAAGGTGGCAAACAACGCTTGATAATGAGCCACTTTTCCTGTCGTGAAGTCTTCCTCTTCAGGATATTTGAAGGTATAAGCCATCTTCTCCGCTTCTGGCCAATTCCATCCTGGTGAGATGGATAGCGATTCGTTCCAAAAATAGGGGTCGTACTCAAAGATGGCTCCCTCTTTCTTATCGACAGCCAAACGGCAATCGTTGTTTCTTTTGACCGATTCACACAACAGGTACAAGCCTTCATATTCATCATTAAAAAAGAGATTGACAAACTGATGGCGAGGTGTCCATTGAAGACCTATCCGTTCGTTCACCCAAAAGCCGACAAACGTGTTGATGCAGGTGGCATCTTCTCGCAGAAGCAACCATTCCTTGTCTTCACCACCCACCTTACCATCCATCATCAAGTTTGCCTTCTTTTCCAATTTTATTTTGTAAGGACTCTTGGTGGCGAATGCGCTGGAATTGCCTCTCAAACTGATTCGCATACCCCGTACTCCCTCCACATAATTGCCCGAATCGTAGAGCGTTTCGTCCTGCAAAAGAATAGCTAACGAACCTGGCACTTTCGTTTTGTTGGTAGCTCCTATTCCTGTGCATCCCTCTGGTGGGTCAACCTGAGTGGCTGTAGGTCTTTCATTATTGACTGTATGCACCGTCACCACAGGAATGTGGAGTTTCAAAGCTGATTCCAAAGACACTTGCCCATAGCTGACAGAGAACGTCGCCAAGAGCATCGATAGCAATGCCAATGGACGATGAACGAAGAACGATGGACGATGTGCGAATTGTTTCTTCATGTGTCAGGATTCTCTTTTTTTAACGGAAAGTGTTGCAACAACTTTTCGTGGTAGCACAAATAGGCATAGACGAGACCTGTCACGATGATACGAAGGTTTCCTGTGTCGGAATAGCAAAAGAGGGTCATTCCTCCCTGTATGCAAATACATTGGGTGAAATAAATCAGCAAGAGTTCGTGAACTTTCAAGGTTTGCCCTCGTGTTCTCAATCGGCTGTAAACCCAAGTATTGAAAGCGATGAAAATGAGGGCTGCGACGATGGGGCCGTAGTCAATACAGAAATCTCCTACAAAGGTGGTGAAACGGTCGTCATCTATTTCCAAATTGTGGTATTTGGCACGACGCTCCACGAAGTTCTTAGGGGTGTCGGAAAAGAAAACACGCTTGAACAGATTGATGGTGCGGTCGCCATAACGGATGCCACCAGCATCCAAACCGTAGTTGTTGAAATAGACATTTCCTTGTCCCACATACCACGTCAAGAAACTCAAAGCTCCTTCTGCTTTCTCTCCGAATCGGCTCATCGTAATGGCGGTAATGGGAACAGCCACCATCATCACCACCACAATCCCAATGATATTGACCACTCTAACGAGGACTTTCTTCATATAGGGCATAAAGAGCATATACCCCACCCAAACGGTCAGGATGGCTATAATGACAGGGCCACGCTGTCCTCTCATAATGGGAATCATCAAACCTAACAACACCGACAGGGTTAATCCCATGATGATGAGGAAACTTTTCTTTTTTAATGTCAACATATAAAACGTGACAAAGATGGTGAAGTCGTAGCAAGCATTGAAGAAAATGGCAAAGATGTTCGTGATGCCAGAACCATGTTCGCCAGCTTCATCCAATTGTTCGTTGTAGGAGTCTTCTCCTGCATCTACGTCTGTGACCAATCTCACCATACCTTCCTTAAAGTTCATCACCACATCTGGCAGCAGGATGAAGGTCAAGAGGATAATGAAGATGGCAAATGGTTTCAGTAGCCGCGATGGAGGTGGCTCTATACATTTTACAGGATGGAAATGGTGATAAAACGTCGGAGACAAAGCAATTAGCAGCATGGAGTAGAGATAGATGTAGGGAAACAGCTCTAACGGCTTATACATGATGTTAAACAAATCATCGTTCAGCGTAAACAATGAAAAGATGATATACATGATGTAAGTCGTCATAATGGCCGTACCTCCGTCCATATAGCGATGTTTCCAATGATACCAGCCAAATGTGGCTATCCACATCAGCAGGTATATCACCGTCAGTATATTATTCCATACAATTTCATTCATCATTTTTCACCTTTCATTTTTCACTTTTCGTTTTTCCCTTTTTTGATGAGCCGCAAAAACATCTCCCGTTCGTCCTGTTTGATGCCGATGCCACTCAACAGGTTGAAAAAGTACCATGAGAAGGAGAACCACGAACACTCGTGCTTGATGACAAACAGACGGGCGATGTGGGCGATACTGGTGACGATAATCATGGAAAGATAGGACACCCATGCTGGCCATCCGCATCGAAACAGGAGATAGGATAAGGGGAGGCACAGGAGCATGATGGATTCTGCCACCAAGTGATATACTTTCACTTTCCCCTTAGCTTGCATCACGATGGTGATAGGATGGTGCAACGACATAATGAGGATATATATCATTATCAATCGGGAAAAAAGCACCATTTCGGGGGTGACTTCCTTGTCTAACCACAAATCCAAAATGTAGGGCATCCCATAGTAGATGGGGATAATGACCAAGAGCATGATGTAGAAGATGAATTTGCTGCTCCACATAAAGAGTCTTTTGATGTAAGCATGGTCACCACGAGCGACTGTCTGCACCATTAGGGGACGGAATGCCAACACGATGCTGTTGCACAAGCTGTTGAAGGCGTTGTTGATTTGGAAGGCGATGCCGTATGCCGCATTGGTGATGGCTCCAAAGAAGATGTTCAGCAAGATGTTGTTTCCCTGGAACATTCCGACACTCGCCAACGAACCGAACAATGTCCAACCCGAGAAGGAGAGCAATTTCTTATACAACGAGAAGTCTTTCACCCTCACATAGAGAAGTTCTTTGTATCGGCGTTTGCTTATCACCACATACATCATCATAATGACCACAGAAACGACCATCAAACCACCTCCATAGTAAGCCAAATGGTCGATGGTGGTAAGTCCGATGGTCATAGCTACCAACAAACGGGCAAGACATTCCACCGTACTAATCAGCGCATACCATCCCATATCTTCGTGAGCCATAAGAGCTGCCATAAAGGGTATCTGCAAGATGGTGCACAAGAACGAGAAGATGGAGAACTGGAACAGGTGGTTGGCTGCCAACATTCGGGTTTCGGGTATCATCATCTGGGTGTTGAGAAACCAGATGCCAACCGTTTCAAACAGCAACAGAATCACGATGGAGAAAACCACATTGATGTTGACACTAATGGAAAAGATGCGACCCACATCCTGGATGGCACCTTTGCCGATAGCGTAATTGTAGAAACGTTGGGTAGAGGCAGAGAGAACACTATTGAGACAGGTCAAGGTGGTGACAACTCCTGCAACAGCTTGAAAGACACCGTAATCGCTCACACCCAGCGAGCGAATCAATACTCGTACTGCATAGAGATTCACCAACATCAAAACGAACATACGCAAGAAAAGGACGACCGTATTCTTTGCGACACGCATCCCCTTTCGCAGTTCATCCGATTGATTAGCAACCTGTTGGGTCATATTGACTCTTTGATGATGTCACGCAATATATACACAGATGTTCCGATGCAAGTGAGCACTAACATAACGGCCACAAATATCATCCTCTTAGGGCCAGCTGGTTTGACGGGAGCTGATGCACTCTTCAAGGTGGTGAAAGCAGGGGTCTTCTCCTGCACTTTTGCTTTGGCTGCTGTCAACTGAGCCATCATGGTGGTGTAGGTCTCATATTTCAAAGCCATATCGTTCTCCAACTTATCACGCTCTGAGATGTATCGTTGCAGAATCATATCTTTATGAGTCTCACAGTATTGGCTATACAAATCCACCGCTTCGTCGTATTCACTCTTGACAGAATCAGTCAGATTTTTATAATAGGCATAATCTTTACGAGCCTTAGCAGTTCTATACTCCGTGATGAAGTTCTGCAAACGCACTCTCACAGAGTCAGCTATCAAAGCACACACTCTCCGATTCTGATCCATCACATTGATGGTGATGACATTGGTCTTTTTATCGACAGTACAAGTAATGATGTCAGACATATCTGTCACCAACTCATAATCGTCGGTAGAAAGATAGAAAGGATTCAACTGTGTGACATCCTCAGCTCTCATATCTTCTGGCTTAGGAGGCTTCACCCAACGCTTGATGGTGCGGAACAGGTCTTTGAAAGGCTGCAGCAGCCAGTTGTTCTTCTGCATCTTCGTCAGATAGGTGTAATAATCGGCATCGATAATTTCGCCATCTTCATCGACAGAATTGATGTGGATGCCCAACACATTAACAAGAAATTCGGGCGACGTGAACAAATCGGGATACAGCATCGGGTAGATGGCATCGTTGGCGACTCCACCAATGTTAAATCCGAAAGAGGATGCCAACGAGGAAAGACTTCCTGTGGCTGACTCTTCCGTACTCTCTGGTGCAAGCATCACATCACACGTATAGTAGCGTGGTTGTGGCAATATCCACAGACAAGATACCACAAACGCTATCGGCAAGGTTTTGAGGAACAGCTTTTTCCGTTCCGCAATCTTCTGAAATACTATCTTATAATCGACTCTTTTTGTTTCCATCTTGTAAAGTTTAAAGGTTCTTCACGACATTCATGGCTTGCTCTATCACCTTGTGCATGTCGTAGTATTTATATTCAGCCAGACGACCTCCAAAAATCACCTTTTCCTGAGCATCGGCAAGTGCCTTGTATTTCGCATAGAGTGCCGAGTTTTTCTCATCGTTCACAGGGTAATAAGGTTCATCCCCTGGCTGCCATTCCTTACTATATTCACGGGAGATAACCGTATCGGGTTGAGTGCCAAACTCAAAATGCTTATGTTCGATGATACGGGTGTAAGGCGTTTCGGCATCCGTGTAGTTGACCACAGCATTACCTTGATAATTTTCCACACCTTCCAACAATTCCGTCTCAAAAGACACCGTCCGATACGCCAGATGCCCATACTGATAGTGAAAGTAACGGTCAATCTCACCCGTGTAAATCACCCTCTCAGCTATAGCGTCCAGTTCTTCCTTCTGGTCAAAATAATCTACTCCAAGCCTTACCTCACAACCTTCCAGCATCTTCTCCACTAATGCGGTGTAGCCACCTTCGGGTATGCCTTGATATTTATCGTTAAAGTAGTTGTTATCAAACGTAAAACGCACAGGCAGACGCTTGATGATAAAGGCAGGAAGTTCTGTGCATTTCCGTCCCCACTGCTTTTGTGTATAACCCTTGATGAGTGCCTCATAGATGTCCTTTCCAATCAAGCTGATGGCTTGTTCCTCCAGGTTCTTGGGGTTTTCAATGTGGTATTCTCTTTTCTGCTCTTCAATCTTTGCCTTAGCCTCATCGGGTGTCTTCACACCCCACATCTGATAGAAGGTGTTCATGTTGAAAGGCAGATTGTAAAGCTTCCCATTATAGTTCGCCACAGGAGAGTTGGTGTAACGGTTAAACTCCACAAAACTGTTCACAAAGTCCCACACTTCCTTGTTGCTGGTGTGGAAAATATGTGCTCCATACTGATGGACGTTAATGCCTTTCACATTCTTGGTATAGACATTGCCACCGATGTGATGACGCTTGTCGATGAGCAGAACGGAATACCCTTTCTGACGGAGCAGATAGGCAGAAACAGCACCAAAGAGACCAGTTCCAACAATTAAAAAATCATATTTTGATTTCATGTTTTCACTTTTCATTTAATGAGATAGCAAATTTTTCACTATTCACTTTTCCCTTCTATTCCTTCTATTTAAGGATATTAGCTATCGTCACCATCATGGTTGCGATAGATGCGGCAGACGTACCCATAGCTGCATATTCTGCCGTGCTCATCTTGTTCTTCTGCTTCTTTGTCGGCACCACAATCGTACAACCTGGCTCTACCGCCTTCTTGCTTGAGTGGCTCAACAGTTCCACAGCTCCGTTCATGTAGATGGCATAAACACGGCTCTTTCGGGCATTGTCTCCATAACCACCAGCGCGTTTGATGTAGTAGTTGAGCGATTCTCCCTTCTTATAGTTCATCGAGATGGGGTACATCACATCACCGCTAATCTTCACAGTAGAGGAATACTGCGGTACAATCAACCTGTCACCTTCACGTAACACAATATCCTGTTCACCCTTCGGATTCTTCAAAGCCTCTTCCAAGTCGATGGCTACAGGGAAGGAGTTACCCATATCGAGGCGTAGTGACAACACAGAATCGGCACGAGCTATGTCGAACTTGTTTTCACTCTTCAACGATTCCTCATACAAAGAAATCTGTGCTGCTTTGAGCGATACTTCTTGCTGCTGACGTTCCTCTTCTGTCATACGGCGTTCCAATCGGGCACCCTTGGCGTAACCCAACGAACTCAATCCACCTGCAGCAGACACAAGGTCGCTGAGTCGGTAGTTCTTGTTCGTCATAGCGTAAGTTCCAGCAAAATTCACAGAGCCAGATACATACACATTCTTCTGTTCGGAATAAGAAGGGCTTTTTCTGACTACCACCTGGTCGTATGGCTGGAGGACAAACCCAGGTTCTCCGTCGATAACGAAACCATCTTTCAAAGCAAACGTAAAGGTCTTCGTCAGGTTCTCATCATCCACCATAGCTTGCGGATTTTCAATACGTCGATACACATCCACCTTCACCATTGATGCAGCATCGGTCAAACCACCTGCTTGCAACACAAGGTCTTCGAGTGACGTATTATCAGCATAGACGTAGGTGCCAGGATAATTCACCTCTCCGTTGATAATCAAGGTTTGTTCACCCTGTAGGTCAAGCTTGCTCGGTATGTAGAGCACATCGTTCTTACGGAGAGGGATGTCAGGCACAGAGCCATCCATCACACCTTGTATATTCACAGCCAATACTTCCAAAGTCAGGTCTTCCTTCTGACGGTGCATCACAGCACGAGCCGTAAAAGCATCCTCACGAAGTCCTTCTGCTGCATTCACCAGCTCCCTTACGGTGTTGATGTTGCCATCCATCTGATACATTCCTTCATGGAAGACAGCTCCACGCACTTCCACCATATTGGAGTAGCGAGCTACCACACTATCTACAAAAATAGAGTCGCCATCGGCTACATTAAAGGTGCTCCAGTCAAATTCCCCTACCGTATGGATGGAGTATTCTGCACCATT
>JAEEGL010173413.1_pt1 | contig 11633 bp, 14 predicted proteins | sample 9134231 | NCBI WGS metagenome assembly JAEEGL01 (sample SAMN16246548, study PRJNA631951) | gut metagenome | biome: gut microbiome; feature: rumen; material: fiber-attached | host: Bos | place: Iran: Karaj | collected 2018-10 | reverse complement strand
GCCTTTCGCGCAATCTATGCCGATGGGGCAGAGTCTGCGCCGCAAATCCCTTCCGAAGGGCCGGAATTCGCTGCCGATGATCGGCCGCTTTCCACATCTTCACCGCAGAAGCGGGAGGACGCCGCCCAACCGGAGCCCCCTTCTCCGCAAGGAAGCACGGGGCCCAAGTCAGAGGAGGAAGGATCATGATCGTGCGAAAAGAGCTGCAGCAGGCGGCCGACCGGCTGATGGAGCAGCGCAGGCAGCGCGCCGAAGAGGAGCTGCGCGCCCGGCGCGACGGACTCTACCGTCACTGTCCCAAGCTGAAAGACCTGGAACAGGAGCAGGCTGGGCTGCTGGCCGAGCTGACCGCCCTTGCCCTGCATAAGCGCTCCGGCGATCCCGCCGCCCTGCGGGCGCGCTGCGCCGCGATCGACCGGCAGCGCACCGCCCTGCTCGAAGAGCTGGGATTGCAGGCCTCCGACCTCTCCCCCCGCTATGCCTGCCCTATCTGTCAGGATACCGGCTTTGTCGAAGGACGCCCCTGTTCCTGCTACCTCGCGGCGCTGCGCCGCCTCTCGTATGAGCACTCCCCCATGGGGGCGGCCCTGCGGGATCAGACCTTTGAAACCTTTGATTTGACCAGATACGGCGACCGGCCGGACGATCGCTTCGGCCTTTCGCCCCGCCGCGTGATGGAGAAAAACCTCCATATCGCCAAAGACTTCGTCGCCTCCTTTCCAAACGGGGGGCGCAGCCTGCTCTTTACAGGGCCTTCGGGCCTCGGGAAGACCCATCTCTCCTCCGCCATCGGCGGCGAGCTGGCGGCCCGCGGCTTCCACGTGGTCTACGAGATGGCCCCCACCCTGCTGCAGCGGCTGGAGGATGTGAAATTCGGCCGCGCCGAGCCGCAGGACGAGGAGCGCATCTGCGACCTGCTGATCGTGGACGATCTGGGCAGCGAATACATCACCGCCTTTTCCACCGCCGCCCTCTTCTCTCTGCTGGCCGAGCGGCTGGTGCAGAGCCGCTCCACCATCGTGAGCACGAATTTTGTCCCCGCCGAGCTGGAGGAGGCCTATTCCAAGAAGCTGGCCTCCCGCCTGTGTTATGAATATGAAACCCTCTACTTCGTGGGGGAGGATGTGCGCAAACGCGATCGGCAGTCGAAGATCCGAGACGGTCGGTAGGCCATCCCCCGGCGGGATATCCCTTGTTATTCTTTCCCGGCCGCAGCGCTTCTGCGCTGGGGCCGGGGTTAAACCAGTCAGGAGGAATTCTCATGCAAGAACCAATCAAGGTCAAAATCGAAATGGAAGACGGCGGCGTGATGCAGGCCGAGCTCTACCCCGACATCGCCCCGGCCACCGTGGAGAACTTTCTGAGTCTGGTGGACGCCGGCTTCTACAACGGGCTGACCTTCCACCGCGTGATCGCGCGCTTCATGATTCAGGGCGGCTGCCCCAGGGGCGACGGCACCGGCGGCCCCGGTCATACCATCGTAGGCGAGTTTGATCAAAACGGCCATCCCAACCCCCTCAAGCACAAAAGAGGCGTGCTCTCCATGGCCCGCACCAGCGATCCCAACTCGGCAGGAAGCCAGTTTTTCATCATGCATGCCGATTCTCCCCATCTTGACGGGGCCTATGCCGCCTTCGGCAAGCTGACCGACGGCTTCGACGTGCTCGACCGGCTGGCCCTCTGCAAAACCGACTGGAGAGACCGTCCCTCCACCCCGCTCGTGATTCGGAGCATCACCCGCGCCTGAGTCTGCGTCGGATTCTCTTTTGCACACAAAAACTCCCGCCTTTGTGAAGACGAGACCTCTCGTCCGCACAACAAGCGGGAGTTTGTTTTTGGAGTGCGGTTTTTTCAGCAAGGGCCGCGCCCTTTTTGGGGGCCCTGCACCTCAGCGGGAAACCTACAGCTTCAGATCTCCTTCGCGGATCCAACCCATCCTGCGCAGCGGAACCGAGATCAGCCAGGTCAAAACGGCCGGGAGCACAAAGCTGATCAGGATCAGCGCCGCCCAGTCCATCCCCGTCACGGGGCCGCGCAGACCGGCGGCAATGTCGCTCACCCAGCCGGTATAGGTGCCGATCTGTCCCACCAGGCCGCAGGTTCCCATGCCGGAGGCAATGGGCGGCCCGTTCATCTCAAAGCGGAACAGACAGGTCGCGATGGGGCCGGTGATGGCGGAAGCGAGGGTCGGCGGGATCCAGATCCTCGGATTCTTCACGATGTTGCCCATCTGCAGCATGCTGGTTCCCAGCCCCTGCGACAGGATGCCGCCCCAGCCGTTTTCGGGGAAGCTCATCACGGCAAAGCCCACCATCTGCGCGCAGCAGCCCGCCACGGCGGCGCCGCCCGCAAGCCCGGTCAGCCCCAGGGCAAAGCAGATGGCGGCGCTCGAAATGGGCAGGGTCAGGGCCATGCCGACCACCACCGAGATAACGATGCCCATCAGGAGGGGACGCTGCACCGTGGCCCAGCGGATGATAGCCCCGACGCTGCTCGCCGCGGCTCCCACCGAGGGAGCCAGCAGCATGGAGAGGCCCACGCCGACCGTCAGGGTCACAAAAGGGGTCACCAGAATGTCCACCTTGGTCTCTCCGGAGACCGCCTTGCCAAACTCGGTCGCCACGGCGCTCATCAGCAGCACGGCCAGCGGGCCGCCGGCGCCGCCCAGCACGTTGGCCGACGCCCCCACCGTGACCATCGAGAAGAGCACCAGAGGCGGCGCGCCCAGCGCCCGCGCGATGGCGATCGCCATGGCCGCGCCCACCACCTCGGTGGATTTCGCAAATTTCCCGACCTCAGAGAAAAAGACGATTCCGGTCTGGGTTCCCAGCGTGTCCAGAATCGTGCCCATGAGCAGCGAGGCAAAGAGGCCCTGCGCCATGGCTCCGAGCGCGTCGATCCCATATCGTTTGGCCGAAAACACGATGTTTTTCCGCGCCAAAAAGCTCTGTTTCTTTTGTTCAGGATTCATGTCGTCCTCCTCCTGTACTGTATTCATGTACCGCAGGATACCTCTTTATCATACTTCTTTTTTCTCCGGCATACAAGGGGAATCGCCGATTTTCTCTCTTTCTTTTACCGGCGCTTCCTCCAAAGCGGCGGCCGGCCCTTTTTGGCCTGGACCGTCCGTCCGCCGCCGATTGACGAATCTTTCTCCCCCTGCTATAGTGAAACCAGCCGCCGCGCTCTGCGAAAGAGAAAACAAGCCCGTTTCTCCCCGTCCGACGCGCGCCGCGGCCGCTGATTTCCCGCATCCCTTTTCGAAGACCGTTTGAAAGGAGCTTCCTATGAAGCGAGGCCTTTTTCTCTATTTTCTGGGCTTTTCCCTCTTTCAGCTCCTGGCCGTCACCCTGCTCCCCCTCGACGCGGCTATGCTGCGCATCCTCCATGCAGGGCTGCTGCTGGCCGGAGCCTTTTTCCTCTGGGAGGGACCCCGTCCCCTCGCCGTGGGCGGGGGACTGCTCTCGCTGGCCGTCTATGCCGGGCTGCTGCTGCGGTGGCGCCCGGTTGCCCTCTCGGGCGGCGTGACAGGCCCTGCCGAGCTGCTGCTCGCGGCCCTCGCCCTGCTCTGTCTGCTGGCCGCCGGCCTGATCTGCTCTCCCACGCTGACGCTGCTGGCAGGCATCTTTCTGCTTTACAACTTTGCCGGCCCCCTGATTCCCGGCCTCTTCGGCCACGCTGGTTTTTCGCTGCGCAGGGTGCTGCGCTTCTTCTTCTGGGGCACCCAGGGCGTTTTCGGCACGGGAGCGGGGGTGTCTTCCACCTATCTGTTCACCTTTGTGCTGTTCGGCGCGCTGCTGCGCACGGGGGGTTTTCTCGACCTGGTCAACGATCTGGCCCTGAGAGTCGTGGGCAAAAGCCGGGGCGGCGCCGCCAAGATCGCGGTGCTCTCCTCGGCGCTGCTGGGCACCGTCAACGGCTCGGCCGTGGCCAACGTGGCGGCTACCGGCTCCCTCACCATCCCCATGATGGAGCGCAGCGGCTATCCCAAGGAGCTTGCCGCCGCCGTAGAGGCCGCCGCCTCCACCGGAGGGCAGTTCATGCCGCCCGTCATGGGGGCGGTGGGCTTTGTGATGGCGGAGCTTCTCGGCGTGCGCTACACCGCCGTGATGGCGGCCGCCCTGCTGCCGGCCCTGCTCTTTTACGGAGCGCTGCTGCTGGCCGTGGACCTTCAGGCCCGTCGGTTGGGGCTGCGGGAGGCCGAAGAATCGGCCTCTGCGCCTCTTTCGGGGCGGCTGCATCTCCTGCTGCCGCTGCTCCTGCTGGTCGGCCTCATGGCGGCCGGCTACACGCCGCTCTATTCTTGCGTGGCCGCCGCTCTTTTGACCCCTCTGGTCTCGTCTCTGCGGGCAGGGACCCGGCGCTCTCCCTCCGCCTGGCTGGAGGCGCTGGCCGAGGGCGCGCGCAGCGCCGTCACGGTCGGGGTCAGCTGCCTCATCATCGGGCTCATCATCGGCACCGTCACCCTCACCGGCGTGGGACTGACCGCCGGCTCCGCCCTGCTCCGGCTGGCAAATGCGGGCCGCCTGCTCTCCTGCGGACTGGCCGCCGCCCTGCTCTGCCTGCTGCTGGGCACCGGCGTGCCCGGCGTCGCGGCCTATGTGATCGTCTCGGCCGTGGCGGCCCCCGCGCTGGTGCAGGCCGGCGCGCCCGTTTTGGCCGCGCACCTCTTCTGCCTCTTCTATGCCTGCCTTGCCAACCTCACCCCGCCGGTCGCCATCAGCGCCGTCACAGCCGCGGGAATCGCCGGCGCGAACCGCACCAAAACGGCCCTTCACGCCCTGTCGCTCGCCCTGCCGGGGCTTGTGCTTCCCCTCTGCTTTCTCCTGCGGCCGGCCCTTTTGCTGGGACTGGCCCCCTTCGGAACAGTCTGCCTCGCGCTGCTCCCGACCCTGCTGGGCGTGGCCCTTCTCACCTGCGCCTGTCAGGGCTGGTGCTTCGGCCCCTGTCCGCTCTGGAGGCGTCTCCTCCTCTTTCTCGGCGCGGGGTTCCTGCTGTTCCTGCCCCTGCCGTGACCTCTCCCCTTTCTGCGCGGGAGGCGAGCCTCTGCGGAAGGCGGCTCGCGACCCTCATTTTTTTCGCAAAAATCCCCGCCCGGCGGAGTTTTTCTTCAAATCCTCTTGCAACTGTCCGCGAGACGTGGTATAATGCACAATACACGTTATACGGCTACTTGTTTTTCAAATTTGATATTGTTTGTTTGGAGGATCAACATCGTGAGCACTTCGATCACCGTCGCCTGTGTCGTTCAGCTGCTGCTGGCACTGGCTGTTACCGCCTTCGTTATGATGCAGGAGGGCAATGAGCGCGGTTTGGGCGCCATCTCCGGCGGAGCGGATACCTTCTTCGGCCGAAACGGGGCCTCGACCCCGCAGGCGCGTCTTCGCAAAAACACAACCTGGCTCGGCATCGCTTTTATCGTGGCAACCATCGTGCTCTATGTGATGGTGTCGATGGCCTAACGTCTTTCCGACCCGTTTCAAAACGCCACACTTCAAAAGTGTGGCGTTTTGTGCAGGCGGCGCTTTTCTGTGCGCCTCCCTCTCTTCGTTTTGCAAGCCTTTGCTGCGGCCTGTTCTTTGGCTCTTCGGCCGTGTCCGGCTTCTGCTTTTTCCCCATGCGGTTTTATTTCATTCCATAAGGAGGGGTTTCCCATGAAGGTCACCAAGGTTCCCGGCTGCATCATCCGCGAGGCAACGGGAAAAGACGTTCAGCTTGTGCTCAACTTTATCAAGAGTCTGGCGCGATATGAGAAACTGGAGGATCAGGTGACTGTCACGCTGGAAGTCCTGTATGATTCGCTCTTTGTCAAGCATGCGGCCAAAGCCCTCATCGCTGAGCTCTCGGGCATGCCGGTGGGCTTTGCCATTTACTACTATAGCTTTTCCACCTTCCTCGGCAAGCAAGGGCTCTATCTGGAGGATCTCTTTGTCGTCCCCGATATGCGGGGCCGCGGCATCGGCACGGCGCTGCTTTCTTACCTTGCCGAGCTGGCCGTGGAGCAGGGCATGGAGCGCCTGGAGTGGACCTGCCTCGACTGGAACACCTCCTCCCTCGATTTCTACCACCATCTCGGCGCCATCCCCATGTCGGACTGGACCAACCAGCGCATGACCGGCGAGGCCCTCAAGGAGCTCGCCAAGCGCTGAAGCATCCTTTTCTCTCTGCCGCCGGCCCGTCCGGTGTGCGGCGGAAGCTTGCCTTTCGTCTTAAATAAACCTGCTTTTCATACAACGTCCCCCGCAAAGGCCGCAGGGCTTCTTTTCGGTGTGCCTCTCGCGGCATATTGTGCATCTCGTGTGCAGAAAGGGAGAGCAACTCTATGAATATCACCGTTCTCGGCTGCGGCCGATGGGGCTCGTTTCAGGCGTGGTATGCCAACCGCTGCGGACACAATGTCCTGGTGTGGGGGCGTGCCGGCGTGCCCGACATTGAAGAGCTGATGCGAACCCACAGCAACAGCTATCTCACCCTGCCCGACTCCGTTGCGCTGACCACCGATCTCGACGAGGCCGTGAACCACGCCGACTTCATCATCATCTCGATCTCATCGCAGGCGCTTCGCGAGCTGGCAGAGCGGCTGAACACCTACGACCTCACCGGCAAGCGCTTTTTGCTCTGCATGAAGGGGCTGGAGGAATCCACCGGCAAGCGCCTCTCGGTCGTGATGCGGGAGAGCATCCATCAACCCGTGGGCATTGCCGTTTTGGCCGGTCCCGGCCATGTGCAGAGCTACACCTCCGGGATCCCCGGCGCGCAGGTGGTGGATTCCGACGATGAACAGCTCACCCGCTATGTGGTGAGCGTGCTGGGCAGCGACCTCATCCGGCTCTATATCGGCAGCGATCTCATCGGCACCGAAATCGGCGCCGCCGCCAAGAACGTCATCGGACTGGCGGCCGGCATGCTCGACGGCTTCGGCTACGAGAGCCTCAAGGGGGCGCTCATGGCCCGCGGGGCGCGGGAGGTTTCCCGCCTGATCTCCGCCATGGGAGGAAATGAGCTCTCGGCCTACGGTCTGTGCCATCTGGGCGACTACGAGGCCACCCTCTTCTCCAAGTTTTCCAACAACCGCGCGTTCGGAGAGCGTTTTGTCCGCGGCGAGTCCTTCGACAAGCTGGCCGAGGGCGTTTACACCGTGAAGGCAATGGTGACGCTGGGCGAGCAGCTCGGCGTGGATCTGCCCATCTCCCACGCGCTGCTGCACATCGTGCACGAGGGCGCCGACCCCAAGGAGGAGCTGACCACCCTCTTCCTGCGCTCGGTCAAGCAGGAATTCGGCGCATAGGATGCTTCTGCAAGGGTTTTTGTCTGAAAGCAGAAAAAAGAGGCAAGCGAGGGAGGCGCTTCGTATGGAAGTGCCTCCTTCGTCTTGTTAAAAATTTGATCCGCATCCGATCTGGGTGCGGCTTATACATGCGCTCAGTAGTTAACTAATATAAGGTTAATATTCTTATTGACTTTTAGGATAATTTATGCTATTCTTCTGAATAGAGGAGGTTGAGACTATGGCATACACACGTTTTGGGGAGTTTGTCCGTATTCTGCGGATCAAACACCACGAAGTCATGGGAGACATGGCAAAAATGCTCGGCGCTTCCCTCCCGTTTTTGTCTTCTGTCGAGAACGGTAAGAAGAATGTCCCCGCTGATTGGGCTGATAAGATCGCGGCGCATTATGACTTGACGCCATTGCAGAGGCAAGAATTGGATGAGGCTATTGAGGAATCCAAAATCCAGTACAAGATCCCGGCCCAAAACGCTGGGTACAACCAGCGTAGAGCCGCCATGCAGTTCGCACGTTCCTTCGATGAGATGGATGACGAGACTGCCATGAAAATTCTGGAGCTTCTTGGCAAAAAGGAAGGTGACAACCAGTAAATGGACTACAAAACGAAACCCACCAGCCGTGAGGATCTGAGGCGTTACTCAAAACTGTTTCGCAAGCTCTTTGATGTACCGCTGACTGGCCCGTTCCCTGTGTTGCAAGCGCTGGATCGCGTAAGTGATATTTTCAGCGGCTGTAACTACACCGTGGTGGAGGACAAGCATCTTCCACCGCAAACGATGGCTCGATGTGTTCCCAATGAATACAATGGCTTTACCATCGAGATCAAGGAATCTGTGTACAGAGGGGCTTACGAAAAACGCGTCGGTGCACTCCTTGGATTTATCTGCCACGAGATCTGCCACGTTTTTCTGTTCAAGATTGGTTTCACGCCTGTATATGAGTGTGCCTTTGCCGACAATGAGCTTCGTCCCTACGAAAGCGTTGAGTGGCAGGCCAAAGCCCTATGTGCGGAAGTGATGATTCCCTACGACGAAAGCCGTGGGATGACTCAGCAGGCAATCATAGACACTTATATTGTGTCCAAAGGGTTTGCCAAAGCACGCCGCAAACTGGAAAGGCGGTGAGGCGTATGATTGTGTAAGCGAGCCGGTATATCTGCTACCAACTTTTATACCGGCATATATGTAGGCGGCTCGGCATGACTGCTACCAATGGTATGCTGCACCATAAACCCATTCTGGGGATACGAGTGTCCTCCAAATAAGTAAATCGGCTCTCGTATCCTCAGATACAAAAGATCTGACGATTCGAGGTTAAAAAAGTGTATACTGCAAAACAATCCAACGCGATAGAGCTTGTTCCGGATTCTTTTCAGTCTTTTCTTGTCCATGGTGCACATTTCACCGACAGGGAAGAATATCCAATCCTTCCAACAAGTTTTATCTCATCCGTCGTACCGGAAAAAATCATGCCTTTCAGTAAGGCTATTACTTACCGGGGCAATCTGCATGACACCTTCATCGGCTTCTATTCTCCAGACGACACTTTTGAACGCATAAGGCGAAATCCAAAACGCTATCTTCCGTTCTTTAAGAGAACCGCTGGGATTATTGGGCCGGATTTTTCAATTCACAGCGACATGCCCATCATAAAGCAGAAGTCGCAGATCAATGACAATCTTTCCCTTACGTATTACTACGGTTCACAAGGTATTCCGGTTATCCCGAATCTTAGGTGTGGAGTGGACGAATTGCTCCCAGAATTCTTGTCGGCCATTCCATGTCATACGTTGGTAGCCATTGGAACGCATGGTTTTGCTCACCAAATGCAGGAGCAATGCGAGTGGTATTGCTTTATTGAATCCTTCTGCAAAGTGCTTCATCCGGCGGGAATCGTTGTCTACGGCTCGTTGCGCAACAGGATGTTCGACGATCTGAAAGCTCGCTATCCGTTCTTCTTCTATGATCCTTGGATCTCTCAGCGCGCAAAGGAGGTAAGACGGAATGGCAACTAAAGGCGCAAGTAATTGGTACGGAAATGCACGTGGAGGGCGGCAAGGGCATCCAACACAGCATACAGGATTTACATGGGCAAAAGCCTTCAACCGGAGTACCTTGGATGATCACTTCCATCGTCACGGCGAGCAAATGGGCTGTCCAACTAAAGAATCTTACAATGCAAATGCCGTCAAATTTGCCAACACGGTAGACCGAAAATACAATGTCAGTTTCGTTGCCCGTAACGGCACGACCTACAAATTTAACAAAGTGGACGGCACCTTTGCAATTATTACAAAGCGCGGCGTGGTAATAACATACTTTAAGCCCAAAGACGGGTATGACTACTACAAGGCGCAGATAGAGAGGGCTAGGAAATGAATAATACTTTTTATCAGCCAATGGAGTGTCCGGTTTGCGGCAAGTTTTACTTCTCTGAGTTGCAGGAGGGTGACGATGTAAGCCTTCTTCAATGCTCAAAATGCGGGTGGCGTTACGATTACAATCAAGCTGCCAATCCGGACCTCAAGCAAGGCAATAACGTTCAAAGCGTCAACGAGTACCGGGCGTGGTATGAGAAAGTGATCGCTGAGAATCCAGAATACGATTATTCAGACGAGCATCGCCCTCCTGCGGAGCCACATCAATGCCCTGTATGTGGGAAACACATGTTCAAAGATCGGGACAGCTTCGATATTTGCCCGGTCTGTGGTTGGTTGGATGATGGCCTTATGGAGGATGAGCCAGATCGCTGGGCAGGCAGTTCAAACGATTTGTGCCTAAACGAGTTCCGCAAGCGCTATCTACAGGACAAACACTCATAAGCAAAAATGAACCCGCCGAGCGCTACCAACGCCCGGCGGGTTCATTCTAAGGGATACGAGTATCCTCCAAATAAGTGTTTATATAATAACGCGAATCTCTCATGCTGTCAATCGAAATAGTTTTTTCCAACAGCGCCAATTCGGGCGGCGTGAAGGAGCAAAGGGTCCGCTTTGTAAAGGAGGACAAGTGATAAAAACCGTAGACATTCGCTTTAGTGATGAAACAATGCAAACCATTTACTCTCTGATAGGGCAGCAATTTGACGGTATGAAGCACGATCTGTTTATCCATGTACCATCAGTATACGGAATCGTTGATATGCTCATCGGCGGCAATGCATTTAAACTCACAAATCTTATAGAAGTCCTTGACTACTACGGTCAAATGAAAGATGTTGCCGTTTTCCGGTTTGAACCGACTACGCCGGACGATATCAAGACCTTCATGGATAACGGAAAAATGATAGACTTCCCTGTGCGTAGTCGTATCAAGGAAATCCGGGTTGTAAATGAAAATCAGAAGCTTTTTCATAATGAAAAACAGGCCTATGACGTTTATACGGTAAGAGGGCTAATCTTCGTCCTTGAAGATGGTCATGAAATCTCTTTTAAGAAGCCAATTTGGTTTTCGGAGGAAATCTACATTCAAAAGGGATATAATCTAATTGAAGAGTTTTCACCCATAGATGAATTTGGCGAAGGCTGGGAAGGTGACTATCGCAGGGAATGCTCTTGTGAGGTCATTTCAGTCAAATAACTGATTGGGGCCGTGGTTTGTGCCGCTGCTTTGAACGCTTGCTGACCGAATGATGCAAGCAGACAGGTTTTCCTTGTCCACAGTAGTAACGAGCATCGGATTTTGCCCCCAAAATCCAAAGTACAATAGAAGATAATGCTTTTAGCCCTGTCATTCCGAGGAACCAGTGCGCACACTGGTGACGTGGGAATCCGTTTTTCGCAGCTTTTTCAACTGGAGAATACGGATTGCCACGTCGCTTCGCTTCTCGCAATGACAGGGCTATTCGTAGTTTGCAGCATACTTTTTGAGGCAGATGATCCGCCAAATACCAGCTCAAACAAAAAGCCGGGGCACCTTCCTTGCGGAGGGTGCCCCGATGCTTGCCTCTTTTCTTTTTTCTTTTCTTTGCAGCTGTTTCTTGAAAAGCGTACCTGCCCTTCTCCCATCAATACGAATAGATGCTCCCGCCGCAGATTTCGCGCACCAGCGAGTTCACCGGGGAGATCTGCGCCTCGACCGGACGCACGGCCCTCACCAGCGCCGCCAGCTCCTCCGGGAGCTGATCCGCCACATCGGCCAGCAGGCCGCCGAAAACGCCGACCTCATAGGGAAGGAAGGTGTTGACCCGCTCCATGGCGTTGGCGGCATAGGGAAGGATGTTGCGCTTCTCGCCGCGGCCCACGCTGAGGTAGCGCTCCAGCGTCTTTTCCACATCGCTGCCGCGGAAGAGCCGGTCGCGCACCAGACGGCGCAGCAGCCGCAGCTTCCCGCGGGACACCACCG
>JAEEGL010063885.1_pt1 | contig 11633 bp, 9 predicted proteins | sample 9134231 | NCBI WGS metagenome assembly JAEEGL01 (sample SAMN16246548, study PRJNA631951) | gut metagenome | biome: gut microbiome; feature: rumen; material: fiber-attached | host: Bos | place: Iran: Karaj | collected 2018-10 | reverse complement strand
GCGTCCACGGCCAGACCAAGGGTAAGGACCAGACCGGCGATACCGTGCAGGGTAAGGACGGCGCCGAAGCTCACGAGCACGCCGAACAGCAGCAGCACGTTGCACAGCAGGGCCACGTCTGCGATGAGGCCGGCTCCCTGGTAGAAGAACACCATGTAGATGAGCACCAGGCAGAAGGCGATGAGGAAGGAGATGAGACCGGCGCGGATGGAAGCGGAACCCAGGGACGGGCCCACCACCTGCTCCTGGATGATGGTAGCCGGGGCGGGAAGCTTACCGGACTTGAGCACGTTGGCCAAGTCTTCCGCTTCCTGCACGTCGAAGTTGCCGGTAATCTCGGAGCTGCCGCCGGAGATTTCTCCGTTCACGGTAGGATAGGAGTACACCAGGCCATCCAGGACGATGGCCACCTGACGGCCCACGTTGTCGCGGGTGAGGCGGGCCCAGATGGAGGCGCCCTCCGCATTCATGGTCATGCTCACGGAAGGAGCACCGTTGCCGCCGTTCTGGGCGCCGTTGAAGTTCACGCGGGCGTCGGTGACCACACCGCCGTCCAGCGGAGCCTTGCCGTCACGGGAGGTGGCCTTGATGCCCACCAGCTCGTAGAGGTTGCTGCCCTTCACCAGTTCGGTGGGCTTGACGGACCACATGCCGCGGAAGCCCTGCGGAAGGACATCCTCCGCCATGGCCAGGTAACGGTTCACCGTCACGGTGTCCACACCGGCGGCGAAGCCCAGGCAGGCATTGTTCCAGCCCGACGGGGAAAACACCTCGAAGAGCGGATTGGCAACGGCCGTGCTGTCGCCCAGGTTGGCGAGGATCTCGCGCACGCGGCTGTCTACGGCATAGAGGTCTACCTCATTGCCCATGAAGGTGGGCCAGAATTCCAGGGAGGCGGTACCCTGCAGGAGCTTGCGCACACGCTCGGGATCCTTTACACCAGGCAGTTCGATGAGGATCTTGCCGGAGTTGCCTACCTGCTGGATGTTGGGCTGGGTGACGCCGAAACGGTCGATACGGTTGCGGAGCACGTTGAAGGAGTTGTCCACGGCGCTCTTGGCCTCGTTGCGGATGACCTCCACCACCTGTGCGTTGGTGGCGTCGTTGGCCACTTTGTCACGCAGCTCGTAGGTGGCGAACACCTCTGCCATGCGGCGCTGGGGGGCCACTTCATTCCAGGCGGCCTCGAACAGGCCGATGAAATCCTGGCTGGAGTTCACGTTGTTGGCCTTGGCTTTGGCCAGGGCGGCCACGAAGTCCGGGTCCGTGCTGTTGCCGGACAGGGCCTTCACCAGGTCTTCCAACTGGACCTGCAGCATGACGTTCATACCGCCCTTGAGGTCCAGACCCAGGTTGATCTCCTTTTCCTTGACACTCTTGTAAGTGTAACCCAAAAATACTTTTTCTGCGCTCACAGAGTCGATATAGGCCCTGTTGCGGATGTTTGCCACGGAGTCCTTCACGAATTCGAGGGCGCCGGCGGGCACATTGTTAGACTGCACGAACTGCTGGGCCTGCTGCTCTGCATACTTGGCGGCCTTTTTCTCCTGATAACGCGACACGGCGGTAAAGGAAAGCTGCCAGATGCTGGCGATGGCGAGCAGGATAGCTACCAGTCTGATCCAACCTTTGCTTTGCATTTTCTTATGGTTTTAATTTGAATATATTATCCGTTTTTCCTTGTGCCCAAAGGGCAGTAGGGCAAAATAGGCTGCAAATTTACGATTTTTTTCTGAATTAAGAACTTTATCGGAACTATTTCTTAATTTTGCAGGCTTTAACCAACATGCGGCTCCGTATTTTCGCCATCGCTGCGCTCTTTTTGGGAGCATCGACCCTGCTGGCAGGACAGTCCCTTCCGGACCGGTTGTTCCAGCGGGGCGACAGTCTGCACCGGGCCTTCCGTTTCCAGGAGGCCATCAGTGCCTATATGGCCGTTCCCGGCCAGCAGCTGGACGAAAAGGCCCGCGCGGCGCAGGAGCGGCGGATCGCCGCCTCGCAGAACGGCCTCAACATGATGGATTTCTGCGCGGACCCGCATGTGGTGGCCCGCCAGCGCTTCTCCCGCAAGGATTTCTTCCTCTATTATCCGGTTAAGCCGCAGGCCTGGCACGCCTCGCCCAATCCCCTGGATTCGCTGGAAGGCTACCCGCTGTACCTTCCCAAGGGCGATTCCCGGGCCTATTTCTGCGCCTCCGACCGCGCCGGCACCCGCAGCCTCTTCGTGACCGACGACCTGGACAGCCTCTGGCGCGCCCCGCACCTGCTGTCGGAAACGCTCACCAGCACCGGCAGCGAAATCTTTCCCATGCTTTCCCCCGACGGGAAAACGCTCTATTTCGCCTCCGACGGCCTTTTCGGCATGGGCGGCTTCGACCTGTATGCCTCTACCTGGGACGAAGTGTCCGGCAGCTGGGGCGAACCGGTGAACCTGGGCTTCCCCTACAGCTCTCCGGCCGACGATTTCCTCCTCATGGATACCGAAGACGGAGCCTATACCCTCTTTGCGTCCAACCGCGACTGCGCCCCGGACAGCGTCTACATCTACGTATTGGAATATGAAGGTTCGCGTGCGCGGAAAGCCGTCCGGACGGCGGAGGAGCTCCGGCGCATCGTCTCGCTCCGTCCCGTACACGACCCTTCCCGGATGGACTCTTCGTCGGCCCTGCCGGAAGACATCCCGGGGAACGCCAACACGCGCCTGTACACCCGTAAGATGGAAGAAGCGCGCGCGCTCAGGGATTCCATCTACCGGCACGAAAAGGCCCTGGACGAGCTTCGGGGAAAGCTGGCCACCTCGGGCGAAGAGGTGGCGGCGGCCATTTCCGCGCGCATCCGCGAGCGGGAGGCGGCTCTGAGGCCCCTGAAGCAGCTGCTGGAAGAGACCAACCTGGAGATCCGCCTGGTGGAGCAGTCGTTCCTGCAGAACGGGGCGGTGTCTTCTGCCGGCGCCGGGGAACGGGAGGTGGTGGGGGCCGACCAGAGCTACACCTTCGCCCGGCACGCCATGGGGCCCCGCCTCAAGATGAAGCTGGAGCGCCTGCTTTCCCGGCCGTCGTTCCGCGTGATGCCGGTGGGCCGTTTCGCCGCCGACAACACCCTGCCGGCCGGCATCGTGTATCAGCTGGAGCTGTTTTCCTCGCCCCGGCATGCTTCCATTGACGAACTCAACGGCCTTTCGCCGGTGTACGAGCGCCTGTCGGCGAACCTCCGCTACACCTATAGCGTGGGCATCTATTCCAAGCACCAGGCCGCGCTGCAGGACCTCAACGTCGTCCGCTGCCTGGGATTCCCCTCGGCCCGCATCGTGGCTTTCCGCGACGGCCGTTCCGTCCCCGTCTCCCTGGCCCGGAGAGAGGAGTGATCTAGCTATAATGGATTATTAACGATTTCTATATGAAGTATTTATCTTTCAAAAACCTTCTGGCGGCCGGCCTCGCAGGGGCCCTGGCTTTCGCTTCCTGCGGCCGGTACGACGACAGCGGCATCCGCGACAAGATCAACGAGATTGAAGAGCGCCTCGTCAAAGTGGAAGAGTGGGTGAAAAAGGCCAACGGGGCCTTGTCTTCCATGGCCACCCTCCTGGAGTACTACCAGGACAATACGGTGTTCATCACGGCTGTCGACGAGCTTCCGGACGGCAGCTATGTCCTTCATTTTTCCGACAAGACCTCGCTCACCATCCGGGACGGAAAGGACGGAAAGGACGGGGAGGACGGCGTTGCGCCCGCCATAGGCGTCAGGATGGATACGGACGGGGTCTATTACTGGACGCTGGACGGAGACTGGCTCCTGGACCCCCAGGGCAACAAGCTCCGGGTCACCGGGGAAGACGGCGCTCCGGGGAAGGACGGCGTGGTGCCGCAGCTCCGGATAGACGGCGGCTACTGGTATGTCTCCACCGACGAAGGCAGGACCTGGACGCAGCTCGGGAAGGCCACCGGGGAAGACGGGACCGACGGAAAGGACGGGGATTCCCTCATCAAGGAAATAACGTATGACGATGACTATGTATATATTACGCTGGCCGACGGGACCGTTCTCAGTTTCAGCCGCCATCCCCGGGAGGAAGTTGAGCCGGAGGGGCTCCTGAGCGGCACCGTCATCGGCACCGAGCTTTCGGTCGATTACGACAGCGGGGCCTCTTCCACCACGGTGAACACCCGGCAGAATGCCTTCGACCATGATTTTGACACCTTCTTCGCCTCGTACGAGCGCAGCCGCACCTGGGTGGGCCTGGACCTCGGGGAGCCGCACGTGATCAGCCGCGTGGGCGTGGGCTCGCGCATCGACCATGGCGGCCGGGTGGTGCTGGGCCTCTTCGAAGGGGCCAACCAGCCGGATTTCTCCGACGCCCTGCCGCTGGCCATCGTCAGGGAAACGGGGAAAAACCGCGAAATGCAGTACCTGGACGTCCAGTGCTCCCGCGGCTTCCGCTATGTGCGCTACGTGGGCCCGCACGATGTCCGCTGCAATGTCTCGGAGGTGGAATTCTACGGTGAAAAAGGAGAGGGCGACGACACCCGGCTGGCCCAGCTGACCAACCTCCCCGTGGTGGTCATCAACACGGAAGGGGCGCAGGACATTGTCTCCAAGACCGAGGAAATCACCTCCAATGTCTATATCGTCTCGGAAGGCGGGACGCAGCTGCTCGCCACCTCCGGAACCGGCGTCCGGGGCCGCGGAAACGCCAGCTGGGGCTTCCCCAAGAAGCCTTACCGGCTCAAGTTCGCGGAGAAGCAGAGCCCGCTGGGCGCCCCTGCATCGGCCAAGAAATGGACCCTCATCAACAACTACGGCGACAAGACGCTCATGCGGAACATCCTGGCCTTCGAGGTGAGCCGCCGCCTGGGGATGGCCTATACGCCTTTCTGCACGCCGGTGGACGTTATCCTGAACGGCGAATACCAGGGCTGCTACCAGTTCTGCGACCAGGTGGAGGTGGGAACCGGCCGCGTGGAGGCCAAGAAGGGCTATCTCATTGAGATTGACGCGTATGCCTATGACGAAGACGTGTATTTCTATTCGCCCAAATCCATGCCCGTCACGGTGAAATACCCCGACAGCGACGACATTACCCCCGAGCAGCTGAGTTTCATCGAAGACTTCTTCTCCAAGATGGAGAAATCCGTCTTTGGCGTCAACTACGCAGACCCCGAAAACGGTTACCGGCGCTACCTGGACGTGGATTCTTTCCTCAAGGATTTCATCATCGGGGAATTCTGCGGCAACACGGACACCTACTGGAGCGTGTACATGTACAAGGACGGGGCGGACGGGAAACTGTTCACCGGCCCGGCCTGGGACTATGACCTGGCGTTCGAGAACGACAACCGCACCTATCCTATCAACAATCTGGCAGGCTATATCTATGCCACCAAAGGCTCCGTGGCCGCCGACGCCGTCCGGAGCATGGTGACCCGCATCGTCACGGTGGATGCCGGCTCCCACGCCCGCCTCGTTGAAATCTGGGACGAGGCCAAGCCGTCCCTGGGGAGCCTCAACGACTATGTGGACCAGACGGCCGCCCTCCTCGGTGAATCCCAGCAGCTTAACTTCCTTCGCTGGCCCATCCTGAACTCCAAGGTGCACCAGAACCCCAAGACCTATGGAACCTACGAGGCGGAGGTGGAGAACGTCAAGTCCTACATCACCGGCCGCCTGGAACGCTTCGACCAGCTGGTACATGGCAAATAGATGCCCCACAGTCTTGTGATTATTCTTAGTTTTCAGTAACTTGCTACGTTTTTTACAAGGAAACCCATGAAGAAACTGTTAGTAGCCGTCTTTCTCTTTACCTACGCTCTCTGCGGGGCGCAGGAGAACGGGTCCCGGCATCTGGTGCGCCTCGGATGGGGAGACATGCTCTTCGAGACCCTGGCTTTCCATCCCGGGGAGACCACGTCCCGCTATGGCTATACCGGCCATATCTTTGCCGACTACCATTACAAGCTCACCAAGAGGGTGAGCCTGGGCGCCCAGCTGGATGTCGAAGGCATCTTCTGGACGGAGAATTCCTCTTTCCGTTCCCGGAATTTCGATATCTGCCTCATCCCTTCGGCCCGCTTTACCTGGCTGGACCGGGAGTGGGTGCGGGTGTATTCCGGCCTGGGCTATGGCTTGCTGCTGGCCGTGGACAATGCCGGCGGCCATGGCGCCTCCACGGTGCTGAACCTCAATCCTGTGGGGGTGCAGATAGGAAAAGGCCACTGGTGCGGCGCCCTGGACCTGGGCTTCATGGCCGCGGCCAACAATGCGAACAAGATTTATATGTTTGGCTCACGCCTGGTGTCGGTGAGCCTCAATTACCGCTGGTAGCCTATGAAAAAGATGGTACTGTGGGCCCTTGCGGCCCTCGCCCTTACCGCCTGCCGTCATCCGGAGGTGGAGGTGGTGGATTTCGACACATTCCATGTGACGTCCGTCAAGTCGGCCGACGTTTTCATGCCGGACGGCAGCCTGAATCCGGAAATCCGCGTCATGGAGAACCCGGAGCTGGATGAAGCGGATACCAAGGTGGCCTATTCCAACGCCAACGCCCTGGTGCGGGACCTGCTGGGCGTGGTGAACAGCAACCGGCTCATCCACATTGCCGGCACCTATACGGGGCACGACGTGGACGGCAGCCCGCTCACCCTGTCGGGAAAACTGCTCATCCCGGAGAAAGGCCCCGTCAAGAACCTCATCATCGTGAGCCATTACACCATCGGCGCCAATTACGAGGCCCCGTCGGAGACCTTCCCCATGGAAGGCATCTTCGCCGCCAAGGGCTATGCGGTGGTGATTGCAGACTATATCGGCTTCGGGGTCACCGCCAACCGCATCCATCCCTATATGCACGTGATGAGCACGGCGGGCGCGGTGGTGGACATGGCGCTGGCCGTGAAACCGTATCTGGAGCACATCGGCCGCAAGCCGGAGAGCGACGAGGTCATTCTGGCCGGCTATTCGCAGGGCGGCGCCACCACCGTGGCCGTCATGGATATGCTGCAGGACGACTACAAAGACATCTTCCCCATCAAGAAGGTCTATGCCGGCGGCGGCCCCTATGACCTGGCCGCCACCTACGACACCTCCATCGAATGGGACCAGACGGGCATCCCCTGTGCCATCCCCATGATTGTCCAGGGCATCAACGCCGGAGAGGGGCTCGGCCTCAAGATGGAAGACTTCTTCCAGCCGGGCCTGCTGGCCCACTACGACTCCTGGATCAATTCCAAAGAATATACGGTCAAGGAAATCAACCAGCTCATCAACGCCACCGCCCTGCATGAGATCATGACGGCGTCGGGCCGGGACAAAAGCAACCAGGAAACGGCCCGCCTGTACCAGTCGCTGCTCGGAAACTCGGTTTTGAACTTCTCCCCGCATGCCCCCATGTACATCTTCCACAGCACCCAGGACAAAACCGTCCCGTTCGTGAACGCCCTCAAGGCCGAGCAGTGGTTCAAGGGAAAGAATGTCATTTTTGACTTCGGAGAATATGGAAAGCACGGGACGGGCTGCGTCCATTTCCTCATCAAAGTTTACAAAGACCTATGAGAAAGATTAGCGTACTGCTGTGCCTTGCCGCCGTCTTGCTCCTCTCCGGCTGCGCCAAGGAGAAACTCGTCACCAAACCCTGCGGTTTCGATGTCAGGATCGAGTGGGTGAGGAGCTCCAAGCTCCAGTTCACCGTAAAGGCGGACAATGAAAACGCCACCTACGTCTATGGCATCATGTTGTTGGACGACAGCGACATGTCCACATGGTCGGACGAACGGCTCATGGAATGGCAGCTGGAATGGATGATGGACACGTATGAACTCATGCAGGAAGAACAGGACGAAGATGACGCCCCCCTCAGTCCTTTCTATCAGCTGTTCTGCTTCAAGGGCAGCCGCACCATCAAGGAAACCCTGCTCTCGCCCGGCTGCAACTATCAGGTGCTGGTCTTCCAGGTGAATCCGGAGACCCTGAAGGCCATCGGCCCCCTGTACAGGGTTCCGTTCACCACCGTGCCCATGGAGAAGAAGGACATCACCTTCACCCTCCAAAACTACGGGGACTCCTTCACCATCATCCCTTCAGACCCGGAGGCGGACTGGTTCTGGGAATATGAAACCGAAGAAAAGATTGACGATGTCTACGACGCCCCCTTCTTCTTCTTCTACAATATCATAGACATGTACGACGAGTACGACTTCCTGAGCCATCTGCTCTGCAAGGGGCCCGAAGAGTGGAGATTCCCGGAGGACGACCCTTCCATCCGGGAAGGGGAGAATTACATACTGACCATCGCCACCATCACCAACGGAGAAATCAGTTCGGATGTGTCCTATGCGGAGTTCAACTTCCAGGACGGCAGACTGACGTTCACTTACAACGATTTTCCCGTGGAAAACATGGTGGAATAGGAGGCCCGCCTACTCCTCCTGCTTTCCCCTTACGGCGTAGTAGGTCTGGCGGGAGCCGAAGCCTGCGGCGTCAATGGCTTCGCTGAGGGAAGCGCCGGGGTTCCGGCTCAGATAATCGTCTACATACGCCAGCCGGAGCCGGTTCACGTAGGCCGCGAATCCGCCCAGTTCACTCTTTACCAGGCCCGATATGTACGTGCGGTTGTAGCCGCACCGCTGGGCTACGTCCTGCAGCGTAAGGTGTGAATCCAGAAAGGCTTCCTCCCCTTCCACCACCTTGCGGATGGCGGAAAGGATTTCCTCGCCCTTCTTCCCGGAAAGCGCCCGCTGGCCCGTCTGGACTTCGTCGGCCGGCAGGTCGGAGGAGGGTTCTTCCACCGGCCGGTTGCGGTTGGGATGCAGGGCCGTAATCACAAAGAGCACGGCCGACACGGCAATGATGAGCTGGATGACCGCCAGCACCCCGGGGCTGTCCATGAGCGCCCCGGTCCAGCAGAGTGCCGTATTCACCAGGATGAGCACCAGCCACCGGCGCGCCTGCGTCACCGGAAAGTCGGCCGGATTGGAATAGTCGTCCGGGTCGAAGCGCGAAGCCCACACCAGCACCGCGGTGATGGAGGCGAAGCAGACGGCCGTGATGATGCCGCCCAGGCTGTACAGGACGAACGACGCCACCCGAGTTCCGCCTATCTGCTCTTCCGGGACGAGGGCCAGCACCACGGCGCCCAGAAGGGCCAGCGCCAGGGGAAGGCCCATCAGCAGCGCGGGCCAGCGCCATTTTTTCCACTGCATCACCGAGCCGAAGTAGGCGAAAAGGATGAGCGTGAAATGGAACAGGGTGACCGGCAGGAAGTAGAGCCGCGTGAGGAACCAGGCGTCGGCGCTCTCCGGATGGAACACATAAGGCAGCAGGGCCAGCGCTGTGAGCCAGGAGCCTGTGACCGCCGGCCGCCCGGGGTAATAGTAACCGGCATGCTGGTCGAACGGCCGGCACATGTGGAACCAGCGCACGGCCGCGGCAACCAGGCAGGTGGTTACATACGCCGCTGCCGCCAGGCCGCAGAGATATGTGGGGGAGAGGGGCATTACCTTGTCCCAAAGATACGAATCCCGTCGAAAAATTCAAAGGCTCGGCCCGTTTTTTACGGAAATGGACAAAGAGTTTACGGAAATGGACAGCCGGAAATAAGATACGTTGTATCTTTGGCACTCAAAACGTTGCGTATGGATTGGCAGACCATCACCATCCTCATCGTGGCCGCACTTCTTCTGCTGGTGTGGCTGCCGGCGCTGGCCTTTTCCATTCGCCGGGTCCTTAAAAAGAAATCTGATAAAACACAATAACCATGGAGACCAAATCTTTCTACGAAGTTCCCGCCGCGGCGGTGGTTGAGTTCAAGTCCGAAGGCATCGTCTGCGGCTCCCAGCAGGAGACGTCCAATTCTGCCATGCGCAGCGGTTACGGCCCGGCAGAAGAAATTTAGGAGGACTCGCCCTATGAAATCAAGGATTATCATCGCATGCCTTCTCATCGGCACAGGCCTGTTGGCTTCCTGCCAGCGTGCCGAAAAGGAGAACCCCGAAGAGCCGCTCCGGCCGGTTGTCCCCGAGGCTCCCGCCGATTCCGTCTGGACTCTTACCGTCCAGGCCGCCAAGAAGGTCGATACCAAAGCGCTGGACCTCACGGGCGACGGTTCCACGCTCAATGCCTATTGGAAGAGCACCGAGAAGGTGAAGGTCTATAAGGACGGCACCCTCCTGGGAGAACTGAATGTCACCCCCGGCGATGGCGAAAAGCCCACCACGGCCACCCTCAGCGGGGATATTACCGTGGAAGGCCTGGCCCAGGGCGACCAGCTCACCCTGATGATTCCCCGCGAAAGCTGGGACTACATGGGCCAGACGGGCACCCTGGCGGAGATAGAGTCCAATTACGACTACGCCACGGCCACGGTCAGCGTCAGCGCCATCAGCGGACAGGCGGTCACCACCACGGCGGCCGACTTCCAGAACCAGCAGAGCGTGTACCGCTTCGGCTTCAAGCTGGGCAGCGATTACATCGGCCTCAAGAGCTTTACCGTGAGCGCCGCCGGCGGCAAGCTGGTGCAGTGCTTGAGCCTCAGCGGCAGCGCCTGGACGCCCGCCTACGGCAGTCTCTCCGTCGTTCCCGCCGCCACGCCGGCCGACTTCTTCTACTACATTGCCCTGCGCAACGAGCAGACCACGGCCGATACCTACAGTTTCGTGATGACCGGCTCCGACGACGCCCTCTACACCGCCACCAAGGCCATTCCGGCCTCGGTGCTGGCCACTCCCGGCCGCTTCATCAGCGCCAAGACCATCGAGGCCGTCAAGCCCGACTTCAGCCCCGAGAGCGGCAGTCTTGGCGAGAATCCTGTCATCTACTAAAGCGTGTCCGTTATGAAAACAAGAAAGATATTAGCAGCACTCATCGCCATCCTGGCCTTCGGGCAGGGCGCCTGGGCGGCAGAGAACGGCTGGAGCATCCAAGCCAGCACCAGCGGCAACATCACTACATTTACCATTTCCCGCACCAACACAGCGGTGGCCGAGACGGTGAAGTACCGCTTTGTCAACCTTAGCGCCTACGCCGGGCAGCACTACAACGTGACCCAGGTGAATGGGGCAAACTCCAGCGCCCTGACCGGCGAATTCACCTTCGCCGCGGGCGAAACCGGCAGCAGGACCATCCAGGTAACAGAAAGTGCCGGAAGCGGAGCCTACTCCTACTACAAGGACAACACCCAACGCTCGTACAAGCTGGAACTTACTGACGCCGGAGGCTTTTATCTGACCTCGAATACCCGCAGTTTCACCACTGGTACCAGCATTAACAGCACAAATGCTTTCGGCGCGAAGGAAGTCGATGTCAACACCGGTACCATCACCGTCACCGACGACAACTACTCGCAGGCCTATCACGCTGTTCCGGTTGCAACGTATTTCAATAACGCCGCCCCAAAGAACTATCTTGTTGCCGCAGGTGCCGAGCTGCGAATGACGCTCAGTTTCCAGGCCAAGGAAAAGGACGACGGCTACCAGCACGTCCAGATTCTGGTGAATCAGACCAGCAACCATGACGAGGGCTCCGGTGACAACAACCCCGGAACGATGAACTACTCCAGCTATATGGCGACCTTCTGCCATAAGGGCGGCAGTACCAACACCACCTATTCCAACTACGTCTTCCCCGACGTCAGTCACAACAACACCTGC
>JAEEGL017448851.1_pt1 | contig 11634 bp, 7 predicted proteins | sample 9134231 | NCBI WGS metagenome assembly JAEEGL01 (sample SAMN16246548, study PRJNA631951) | gut metagenome | biome: gut microbiome; feature: rumen; material: fiber-attached | host: Bos | place: Iran: Karaj | collected 2018-10 | reverse complement strand
TTTCTCATTGACAAGCCTGACAAAATCAGATAAACTTATGCCTGTGCGGTGCCTATAGCGCAGCTGGTTAGCGCGCCAGATTGTGGCTCTGGAGGCCAAGGGTTCGAATCCCTTTATCCACCTTCTTGGGCTATCGCCAAGCGGTAAGGCACAGGACTTTGACTCCTGCATTCGGCAGTTCGAATCTGCCTAGCCCAGCTACCTTACCTCAACAATGGGGCTAATATGGGCCATTAGCTCAGGTGGTAGAGCACTTGACTTTTAATCGAGTTGTCCGGGGTTCGAGTCCCCGATGGCTCACGAAGATCGCCGGATCCTGAAGGTGTATGGGATTGGCGATTTTTTTATGCGGGTGTGGCGGAAGTGGCAGACGCGCCAGATTTAGGTTCTGGTGGGAGACCGTGCAGGTTCAAGTCCTGTCACCCGCACTTTTCACACAGGGTATGGATTTTTATGAATCCGTACCCGATTTTTTCAGAAAAAAGCCTCGGATTTATTGACGCGGAAAGCGTCCTGCGTTAATATGATAGTAGCGCGATTTTGAAGATCGCAAATCAAAACCAAATGTTTTTTTCAAACAAAGGAGGACTTATGAAAAAGAAACTGAGCAGAATTTTAGTTGTAATCGCAGCTATGACCCTGATGCTGGGAATGATGACCATTACCGCATCCGCAAAGACCATCAAACCTAAGAAGAATGATTTCACCACTGATGCAAGAAAAGCAGCAAAGAAGGCGGTTACCGTTAAGAAGGGTAACTACACTGTAGTAGTTCCTAAGACCAAGAAGTCCAGCTATGGTAGCTTCTTCCTGAAGTTTACTGCTCCTTCCAGCAAGACCTACACCTTCACCATTTCCGGTCTTGTTCCTGAGAGTGGTGACACCTACTGCAACGGACATGGTTATGTAATGGTAGGATCCAAGTACAGCAGCTCCAGCATTACCATGGCAACCGTTAAGACAGAAGGCGGAAAGAACAGCAGCCTTTACTTCTCCTGCAAGGATCCGGACTCTTATTCTTCCAAGATCTACGCTTATCTGAAGAAGAGATCCGCTAAGATCAAATTGAATGCAGGTCAGACGGTTTATCTGTATGTTTACTCCAGTGCAGATCACCTTTCCTACTCCATCAAATAAGTAAGCGGAGCAAAAAGAGTATTTGTAAATCATTCGGGTAACAGGCCGGAAGGCTTGTTACCCGATTTTATAAGGAGGGTTTTCTTATGCGAGGTTTATTCAGCAGTTTTTTCAGTTTCCTGTCAGAGGATGTGGTGAATGTATGCCGGGCCATCCTGCTGTTGTTCTTGGCATACATTGTGGCAGGAATCGCCAAAAGTCTGATCCTGGCCCTGCTTCGGAAGGCGAAGGTATTTGACCTGGCAGGCAAGGCGGAAACGGATGAAAAGGTGAAAACCGAGAAGGTGAAGCAGTCCGAGCAGTATGTGGGCAAGCTGATCTATCTTCTGGTATTTCTGTTGTTTGTACCGGGGATCTTTTCCTATCTGGGCATCAGTCAGGTGGCAGACCCCATCCTTCGGGTGCTGTCCTCAGTTTGGGGCTATGTTCCCAACATCCTGGCAGCTGTCATCGTGATCCTGGTAGGCAATCTGGTGGCAAAGCTTGTAAGACAGCTCCTGGTGCCGCTTTTTGAGCGTATGGGCGTGGATAAGCTGCAGGAAAAGGCTGGTATGTCATCGGATGAGGACGGGAAGCTGTCCGCCACCATGGCCTATATCGTCTATGTACTGATCCTGATCCCTGTTGGGGTGGTTGCCCTGCAGGCGCTTGGTATTGAGGCCATTGCAATGCCGGCCATCAGCATGCTATCCAATATCTTTACCTTTATTCCCAATATTGCCGTAGCCGTTGTTATGATCTTTATCGGCGGTGTTTTGGGCAAGCTGGTACGCAATATCCTAAAGCAGCTTCTGGCCTCTTCAGGCGTGGATCTGAAGCTGCAGAAGATGCTTGGAGACAAGGGAAGAAACGTAGTCCTTTCCAAGATCGTTTCAGAGACAGCCAGAGTCATCATCGTGATCTTCTTCATTGTGGAAGGAATGAACGTATTACATCTGTCCGTAATGACAAAGGTGGGTGCGACGGTGATCGATTACATGCCCAATGTGCTGGCTTCTCTTTTGATCCTGCTGGCAGCCATCCTTGGTGCAGATGCAGCGGAGAATGCCCTGAAAAAGAGCGGGCTTTTGGGCTTTGCACTGGTAACAAGAGTGACCATCATCACAGTGGGCGTATTTATGATCTTGAGTCAGTTGGGAATTGCTTCTGAGATCGTTTCAAAGGCCTTCCTGCTTCTGGTGGCAGCGGTTTGCGTAGCCTTTGGCGTGGCCTTCGGTGTGGGCGGAAGAGAGTTTGCCAAAACCCAGTTGGCACGGTTGGATGATAAACTGATGCATGCTGAGAAGGAAGCGAAGGAAGAGAGTGAGAAAGAGGATGCTGAGTAATCAGATCTGTTCGAATAGATAATACAGAGCATGAAAGGGCCGGGAGCAGCGCTCCCGGCCCTTTTTTATTCATGTCAACTTATTTATTCATGTCAACTTATTTATTCAACATTTTCCGACACATCTTATCTCATCTTACTGAACTTCGATGCATCCCATCCGGGGATCTTGGAGGTCCAGTTTGCACCCAGCTTAGCGGTGAGATAAGGATTGGTGTATTTCACCGAATTGGGGGTATCCATGTTGACAAACATATTCCAAACGCCCTGGTTAGCACTAAGGCCGAAGGCCAGTCCCTGAGCCACTTCACCGGGATCATCAGCGTAGGCACGGAAGATTACGGCGTCGATCATGTCGTTAAACTCTGCCTTGTAATAGGTGTAAGCTACGGCAGCACCCTGGGTATCAAAGCCCTGGGTATGGGTGAAGCCCTGCTCGGAAAGAATGATACGGCAGTTTTTGCCGAAGTTCTTCTTTACGTAATCCGTCAGCACGTTTAAGTTCTTCGGGCTGACAAAGGTGGAATCCAGACCATAGGTGGTATGGGAATCATTCCAGGTAGCGGCAGAGGTCAGAATGGAAGGATAAGCATGGTAAGCCAGGTTCCACTCGATCTTCTTGTTAAAGGAGTTCATCTGCTTGTCGAACATGTCCATAAAGCCCTTGCAGCCCCAGTCACCTTCCCAGTCGTTGAAGGTATGGTCGGTACAGATATAGACTCTGGAGTTCTTCAGGTTACTTCTTACCGCATAGTAAGCGATGCGATAGCAGGCTGCGTACTGCTTTACGGCAGCGGCCTCGGAAAGATTTCCGTGGTAGCACCAGCCGGGACCTTCATTACCAACGTTAACCTCATTGCCCAAAATCCAGTTGTCCAGATGGACATTTTGCTCTGCCATGGATTCTGCAATGCAGGTAAAGAGGGCTTCCCAGGTCTCTCTGGCCTTTTTGTCCGTACCGTTCATCAAAAAGTACTTCTTACTTGCATCCCTTGCACCGGGGGCTACCAGGAAGCTGTAGGTGGTACCGGGCCAGGTCAGCATGAACTGTGCCGTACAAACGATACCTGCCCGGTTGCAGGCCTTTGCCCAGTTAATGAGCACCTGGATCTGCATACGGTCAAAGTAGTAGGTCTGTCCGTTGTACTTATAAGCGTTGGAAGCGCTCTTGCTTACATCGATGTAATCATTTAAGAAAAAGTTGGTAAAGGTGTGCTTTACGCCGCCATGGGTTACGCCCTGCAGTCCCTTCTTGGAGGAAGGAGTGGGGAAGGGCTCTGTAAAGGTGGCCAGATCCTGAGGGTTATCAATAAAGGATGAGGAGCTGATCACCTTATAGGATTTGCCGGATTTGATGGCAAGGGCATATCGTCCCTGCACCAGATTCAGTCCGGTTTCATTTTTCACGGGAAGGCTGACACTTAAGCTCTTTAACTTCGGAAGAGCGGAAATAGCCTTGTTAACCTTACCGGTAGCAGGCTCTAAGGATACCAGATAGTAGGAGGTATCAGAGCTCTTTACACGCTTGGGAGCGCTGGCCTTTACCACCAGGTTTCCATTGGTGATCTTCAGGGATTTTAACTTGATGGAGTTCTTTTTGGCCTTAACCTCCCGGACACCCTTTTTGATCTTTACCATCTTGGTATCAGACCAGGGACCGGATACTGCACTTCCCGTGGAGTCCGTGGAAACAGCGCGTACCCGGAAGTAGTAGGTTTTCTTTAACAGGTTGGTGACAGTGGCGGTTCCGGCTTTGCTGACCAGATAGGAAGAAGTGGTCTTTTTGGTAAACTTCTTACTGGTGGAAAAGCTGATTTCATAGGAAACGGCCCCATCTACTGCGCCGAAATTCAAAGCGGCGGTACCGGTTTTCTTATACTTAGCATCCTTTACAGTAACGGCAGGAAGCTTGGCCGGGTTCCACTTTGCATAAACCTCGTACTTCGGATCGCTTGCGGAAGACTCATTGGTGATATCGATATAGGATCCGCTGGGGATGCCGGATACAGGCGTTGTAAAAGCGGTGTCGGCATACCAGCCGCCGAAAAAGCATCCGGCCTTTACGGGACTGGGGAAGGTAATGGCATCAGACTGTACAGTAAAGCTTTCATATACCAGACCTTCGTTGAGATCGGAATTCTTAAAGTATCCGCCATCCAGGTTGTAATTGATCTTAAAGGTATAAGGATCATAATCCCACTGGGCCACCATACAGTAGTCGCTGGTGAGGCGGTGGGTATTGTAGGCTTTTTTGTTGACATCAGTGCTGTGGATGGTATCCACGCAGGAGTAAAAGCCGGTGTCAGTATCCAGCTTCCAGATCTCCCAGTCGGCAACCTTGTAGCCCTTGCGAACCAGGTTCCTTGTTTCCTTGGGAATAAACAGACGAAGCCATTTGTTGTATTCCGTGGTAACGGGATCCATAAGGGTGGCGTTACCGTTGGTATCGTTGTCCAGAATATAAATCTTCGGCGTATTGCCCGAAACGGTTTCGGGAGCATTCACCAGTGCTTCGCTTGCAAGGGTTTCTTCCGCCATAAAGGCATCCATAGAAGCTGCAGCCACATTGGCGCTGACCGTAGCGGCGTCCTTTAACTCATTTTCCGTGGGAGCAGCGCTTACCGGAAGGGAAAAGCTGCCTGCAATCATGGATGCGGAAAGCACCAGTGAAAGAAGCTTTTTTGTTGTGAATTGTCTGATCTGTTTTACGTTCATAGAAACTCTCCATTCTAATCTTTGGGAAATATCACTATTATATATGTTTTTGGGCAATGTTGCAAGTTTCGGGCCCCGTCGGGACTTGAATATTTGCGGTGGTTATCATATAATAAGTTGGGTTTTAGTGCGATGGACAAATGGGTCCGGAGCGCAAAGAAAGAAAAGCAACCGAAACAGAAAGGAAAAAGAACATGACGCTGGAACGAGAGATCATGGAGTTGAAGCTGGAATCTCAGTTTGAGGAGCTGGTACAGGCAATGTACGGCAAAGCCATTGAGGATTGCAGCAATGAGGAACTGTATGTAGCGGTTCTGAGACTGACCAAGGGAATGATGCATGCAACGGAGCCGAATGAAGGGCCCAAGAAGGTTTTCTACATTTCGGCAGAGTTTTTGATCGGAAAGCTGCTGGCTAACAACCTCATCAACCTCGGCATCTACGATAAATTAAACGAAGTATTTGATAAGCACGGAAAAAGCCTTTCCGCCATCGAAGAGATTGAGCCCGAACCTTCTTTGGGTAACGGCGGTCTGGGAAGACTGGCAGCCTGCTTTCTGGATTCCATTGCAACTTTGGGACTGCCCGGAGACGGCATCGGCCTGAACTATCATTTCGGCCTGTTTAAGCAGGTATTCAAGAATCACAAGCAGACAGCCGTCCAGAACGAGTGGCTGGAGAAGGAAGGATGGCTGAAAAAGACGGACATCACCTTCGATGTGCATTTCGGGGACAGAACCGTAGTCAGCCGCCTGTACGATCTGGACGTGGTAGGCTATCAGAGCGGTACCGGACAGCTGCATCTTTTTGATATCGAATCCGTGGATGAGAGCATTGTAAAAGAGGGCACCATCGATTTTGACAAGGAAGAGATCGAGAAGAACCTGACCCTGTTCCTCTATCCGGACGATTCCGACGAGGCCGGAAATCTGCTTCGGATCTATCAGCAGTATTTCATGGTATCCTCCGGTGCCCAGCTGATCTTAAAGGAGCTGAAGGAGCAAAAGAACGATCTGCGCCACATGTATGACTATGCGGCGATCCAGATCAACGATACCCATCCTACCATGATCATTCCGGAACTGATCCGGATTCTGGTAGAAGATAAGGCCTTCACCATGGATGAGGCCATTGAGGTGGTAAGCAAGACCTGTGCTTATACCAACCATACCATTCTGGCAGAGGCCCTGGAAAAATGGCCCCTGAAGTATCTGGAGAAGGTAGTACCCCAGCTGGTACCTTATATCAAGGAACTGGATAAGCGGGTTCGCAAGAAATACAAGGATGAGTCTGTTTATATCATCGATAAAGATGACAGGGTCCACATGGCCCACATCGATATCCACTACGGCTATTCCGTAAACGGCGTGGCAGCTATCCATACCGAGATTTTGAAAAATACGGAGCTCAACAGCTTTTACAAGATTTATCCGGAGAAATTCAACAACAAGACCAACGGTATCACCTTCCGCCGCTGGCTCTTATCCTGCAACATACCTTTGGCGGATCTTATTTCGGAAAAGATCGGCATGGGCTTTGCCAAGAATGCGGATGAGCTGGAAAAGCTGTTGGAGTACAAGGACGATCAGCAGTTTTTGGATGCCATTGATGCCATTAAGCTAGAGAATAAAAAGGCCCTGGCTGCAGTTTTGAAGGAAAAGGAAGGCATCGAAGTAGATCCTTCTTCCATCTTTGATATTCAGATCAAAAGACTCCATGAGTACAAGCGCCAGCAGATGAACGCTCTTTACATCATCCATAAATACCTGGAGATCAAGGGCGGAAAGAAGCCCCAGAGGCCTATTACCTTTATCTTTGGTGCAAAGGCAGCTCCGGCTTACGTCATTGCCCAGGACATCATTCATCTGATCCTGTGTCTGTCCGAGCTGGTAAACAAGGATCCGGATGTGAGCCCCTACATGAAGGTCATCATGGTGGAAAATTACAATGTCAGCTACGCAGAGAAGCTGATCCCTGCCTGCGACATTTCCGAGCAGATCTCCCTGGCATCCAAGGAGGCCTCCGGTACCGGCAATATGAAGTTTATGCTAAACGGTGCCATTACCTTGGGAACCAGCGACGGAGCCAATGTGGAGATCCACGAGCTGGTGGGAGATGAGAACATCTACATCTTCGGTGAAAAATCCGAGACCGTCATTGAGCACTATGCCAAGGCGGATTACGTATCCAAGGATTACTATAAGAAGAGCCCCGTGATCAAACAGGCGGTGGATTTCATCATTTCCAAACCCCTCCTTGCCATCGGGGATAAGGAGAATTTGAACAGGCTGTATAAGGAGCTTTTGAACAAGGATTGGTTCATGACCCTTCTGGATCTGGAGGATTATATCGCCTGCAAGGATCAGGCCTTTGCGGACTACGAGGATCGGGCAAGCTGGAAGAAGAAAATGCTGGTGAACATTGCCAAGGCTGGCTTCTTCTCCTCTGACCGTACCATTCGTCAGTACAATGAGGAGATCTGGAAATTATAATCCATGGCGTATGTCATGAGATACGAGGAAGAGACATGAAACGGAAAAGAGCGGCGGGCATTTTACTGCCCATCTCCTCCCTGCCGTCCCCTTATGGGATCGGAACCCTTGGCAGGGCGGCCTACGCATTTGTAGATTTTTTGAAAAAAGCAGGACAGACCTACTGGCAGATCTTACCGGTAGGTCCTACCAGTTTTGGGGATTCCCCTTATCAGTCTTTTTCGACTTTTGCGGGCAACCCCTATTTTATCGATCCTGAGACCCTGGCTCAGGAAGGCCTTCTTACCAAAGAGGATCTGAAAAAAGCAGGACTGGAAAATAAGACCGGGATGTATGTGGATTACGCCCGCCAGTATAAAAAACGCTACCCCCTTTTGAAGATAGCTTATGCTAACTTTTTGAAGAAGGAAGGGACGAAGGAAAAAGCCTACAAGCTCTTTGTAACGGAGAATGAGGACTGGCTGCCGGAATACATTCTGTTTATGGCTCTGAAGGACGAAAACGACGGCATTCCCTTTACCATGTGGGAAGAGGATCTGCGTCTTCGGAAGCGTGGGGCCATTGCAGAGGCTAAAAAGAGACTGGCAGCGGAATGCGGCTTTTATGAGTTTTTACAGTTCCAGTTCTTCAGGCAGTGGAAAAAGCTGAAGGCCTATGCCAATGAAAACGGGATTCTCATTATAGGAGATATTCCCATCTATGTGGCAGCGGACTCTGCAGATGTCTGGGGAGATCCGGAGCTTTTCCAGCTGGATGAGCACAGAATTCCCACCAAGGTGGCGGGATGCCCGCCGGATTACTTTGCAAAGACCGGACAGCTTTGGGGCAATCCCCTTTATAACTGGGAGTACCACAAACAGACCGGATACGCCTGGTGGATCAGCCGCATGCGCAGATGCTTTATGCTCTATGACTGTGTCAGGATCGACCATTTCCGGGGCTTTGATGAGTACTATGCCATTCCCTACGGGGATCCTACGGCAGAGTTTGGCTCCTGGCAGCCGGGCCCCGGCCTGAAGCTCTTTGATGCCATCAGCGCATCCCTTGGGGATCTGAACGTCATCGCCGAGGACCTGGGCTTTATGACAAAGTCCGTGGAGCGTATGGTGAAAAAGAGCGGCTTCCCCAATATGAAGATCGTGCTCTTTGCTTTCGATCCTGCGGGAGGAAGCGAGTATCTGCCTTATAACTATGAGAGAAACTGCGTGGTCTATACCGGAACCCACGACAACGATACTGCAGCAGGCTACTATCAGAGGGCCAGCCGGAAGGAAAAGGCCTTTGCCAGAAACTACCTGGGGATCAAAACCAAACGGGAATTTCCGGAGAGGGTGATCCGGTGTGCCCTGGAAAGCATTGCGGATACCGCCATTATTCCCATGCAGGACTATCTGGGACTGGATAATAGTGCCAGACTGAATATGCCCTCTACCCTGGGCGGCATCAACTGGCAGTGGCGTCTTTTGCCGGGACAGGCGGATGACGAGCTGGCAGAGAAAATTCGGGAAATGACCTTCGCATACGGCAGACTGCCGAAGAAGGAGCCGCAAAAAGCGGAAAAGTAAATACAGATGTAAAGACGGAGAAGGAGGATTGACTATGAGCAAGGCAGCGATTTTTTTTGCAGACGGATTTGAAACCATCGAAGGGCTGACAGTTGTGGATCTTTGCAGAAGAGCGGGGATCGACATCGTAACCGTTTCCGTAACGGATACCAAAAATGTAGTCACTTCCCACCAGATTCCGTTGCAGACGGATATCACCATTGATGAGCTGGATTTTGACAGCATGGATATGCTGATTCTGCCGGGGGGCATGCCGGGAACTTCCAATCTGGAAGCCTGTGAGCTTCTCATGGAAAAACTGGATGACTTTTACGAGGCAGGGAAAAACATCAGCGCCATCTGTGCGGCACCCAGGATCTTCGGAAAACGGGATTACCTGAGAGGCAGAAAAGCAACCTGCTTCCCCGGGGTAGAGAAATTCTTAGAGGGAGCTCATGCAACAGGCTCCAAGCTGGAGATCTCCGATCACATCATCACCAGCCGCGGCATGGGAACCGCCATGGACTTCGGACTTGCCATCGTCGAGCGCCTGGAGGGCGACGAGAAAGCGAAGCAGATCGCCCAGCAGGTAACCTATGAGGGCTGGGGGAAATGATTTGGCTGATACGGAGTATATGCTTTAGATCATACGAGAGTTATGATACGCAGGATTATCGGTGACCTCTTCTCCAAACCACGCAGGCGCCACGAACCCCCGAGCGGTTTTTTCATCGGGAAACTCCACCTCGATCATGGTAAGGGGCTTTGGCAGCGTAAAGATATCCAGCTCTCCCACCAGATCGCCGTATCCCTCCAGGGGGATCCGATACCGCACCTTTTGGATGATCTTCCCGTCCGCCTTGGGCAACAGATGCTCAAAGGCCTCTTTTGTCAGGGGAAGATTGTATTCCTCCCGGACCATAAGGCCCGAACCTTTGTAAGTGAAAATATAATCGTCCCCGTACTTGCGAATCCGCAGAACGGGCTCCGTATTCAAATAAGCCTGGATGATCTCGGCGTGAGGAAAACGCTCAAGATCTTCGGGCATTTTTTCAATGAGGAATTTTCTTTCAATCTCCATAGGACACTCCTTGGCTGTTTTTTACGAGTATAGCATAAGTGAAGGGACATCGCCAATTCCTCTTATTTTCTGTTGGCACCCGCCGGACTTTGTGCTATAATCGTTTTGCGCGTTTCGGACGCAAATAATAATCAGTAAAGGAGAATCAACATGAATCTTTCACCGCTTCAGAAAACAAGATATGAGTACAGTCCCAAGCTTCCCGGCATGCTGCGGGGCGGAATCGCAGAGATCTGCGTAAAAGACGGCGCCGCTACCGAGAGCGTAGCTGATCAGGAGAAGATCAAAGCACTGTTCCCGAATACCTATGGCAAAAATGAGATCACCTTCCAGAAGGGTGCCAATACTTCCGAAGCAAAGAAGCAGGTTGTGGGCGTGATCCTTTCCGGCGGTCAGGCTCCCGGCGGACACAACGTAATCTCCGGTCTGTATGATGCATTAAAGGCTACCAACAGCGAGAACGTTTTGCTTGGCTTTAAGGGCGGCCCGGACGGTCTGTTGAAGGATGATTATGTAGAGTTTGATGATGCATTTATCGATGCATACAGAAATACAGGTGGTTTTGATATCATCGGTTCCGGAAGAACCAAACTTGAGACTCAGGAGCAGTTCGCTATTGTTGCCGAGAATGCAAAAAAGAACGGCCTTACCGCTATCGTGATCATTGGTGGTGACGATTCCAATACCAACGCAGCAACGCTTGCTGAGTATATGGCAGCTAACAACACCGGCGTACAGGTAATCGGATGCCCGAAGACCATCGACGGCGACCTGAAGAATGAGGATATCGAGGCTTCCTTCGGTTTCGATACCGCTACCAAGACCTATTCCGAGCTCATCGGTAACATCGAAAGAGATGCCAACTCCGCTAAGAAGTACTGGCACTTCATCAAGGTTATGGGCCGCAGCGCTTCTCACGTAGCTCTTGAGTGCGCACTTGAGACCCAGCCCAACATCTGCCTCATCGGTGAGGAAGTAGCAGCTAAGAAGATGTCTCTTTCCGCTATCGCTGACTACATCGCTGATTCCGTAGAAAAAAGAGGAAACAACGGCGAGAACTTCGGTGTGGCTATCATTCCCGAAGGTATCGTAGAGTTCGTTCCCGAGTTCTCCAAGCTCATCGCTGAGATCAACGAGCTTCTGGCAGGAGAGAAGACCGAGCAGTTCAATGCACTTCCTGACTGGGATGCAAAATATGACTTCATCAAGGGCGGCCTTTCCGCTGAGTCCTTTGCAGTATTTGAGATCCTTCCTCAGTTCGTACAGCAGCAGCTGTTCCTGGAGAGAGATCCTCACGGAAACGTACAGGTATCCCTGATCGAGTCCGAGAAACTGTTCTCC
>JAEEGL016856817.1_pt1 | contig 11634 bp, 8 predicted proteins | sample 9134231 | NCBI WGS metagenome assembly JAEEGL01 (sample SAMN16246548, study PRJNA631951) | gut metagenome | biome: gut microbiome; feature: rumen; material: fiber-attached | host: Bos | place: Iran: Karaj | collected 2018-10 | reverse complement strand
TCTTTTTTTGTCTTTCCTTCGATGTCTCCCCAGTAGATATCATTCAATCCGGGAACCTTTTCCACGGGTAGGTCCGGCTCTTCCATACCGATCAAAATATTCTGCGCAGTCAGATATGCCCGATCCAGTTCGCTGGAATATGCTGCACTGATGACTTTACCACCTGCCGAATGCAGGTTTTCTCCCAGTTTGGTACTCTGGTAGATCGCTTCCTCCGTCAAAGGAGAATCCAGGGAGCCTCCCATATAAAGGCCCTTTTTATTTCCTTCGGTCTGTCCGTGGCGGGTGAGGATCACATAGGTAGCATCCTCGTAATAGGAAGCGATATCATGAAACTCATCGATCCTCGTCTCGTATACGTTAAACTCTCCTGTCTTTTGAAACAGGCGACAGCCGGAAAATTCTAAAGCCGCATCTCTTTCCGCCTGGCTTTTGGTGATCACGAATCTGGTACCGGTGGTCACCAGGGCATTTCGAAAGACCTGCATATCAAAGGAGGTATAGCCGAAGCGCAAAACCAAAGAAAGGATCTTGCCCGGGTCATTGCCTTCCATGATCCGTGCCAAATTTTCAGGATCCGTGATATCTGCCTTCCAGGTCCACATCAGTTTCCGGGTCATGCAGTTTTTGATGGCCGGATCATACTCCCGCAAAGCCAGTAGCTCCGGATCCGTATAAGCCACCTTCACCTCTCCCATCTCGTTTCTGGGCAGGGACTCTGCAATGGAAATGATATCCTCGGAGAGCTTGTAGGGGTTTTCCGTTTTATCCATGGCGGAATTTACCATAGAGGATCCACAGAGGGCAATGCAGACACAAAGCAGTACCGTCAAAAGCCCCCGGAGGAATTTCCTTGAAGCCAAAAATACAAGTTTCACCGCCATATAAGCCAATAGCACATTCACAGGCAAAAGCCAGTAGATCCGGCGGATCCGGGGCGCCAAGCCAATATCATCCATAATGGGGGTGATGAGAAGGGGATTAAAGAGAGTCAACGTCAGTACCAAAACCGGAAATACAAAAAAGAATTTTTCCTTTTTGCTCCCTTTTATAAAAAGCGCGACCACCAGGATGGCGTATACGGCAAAGTAAATATATAAATTTTCATAGGCGGCTTTTAAAGCCCGCAGTATTGCCAAATAATCCAAGTTCGTTTCCTTTCAGAGTAAGAATCCTTTTCCTCTCAGATCCTGCCTCAGTGCATCCATAAATAAAACAGAGTTTCCGGCACCCAGGGCAACAGGCAGAGGAGGCTTCTTTTTAAGAGCATGCCCCTTAAGTCCTTCTTTGCAATGAGCAAAGGGATCATCAACGCCGCAAAAAGGGCAGGTACCAACAGAATGGAGGTCATGTTCAGTCCGAAGGATGCGGCGATGACCATAAACAACATGATCCAGCCCTGTTTTTTCTCCGGTTCTTTAAAGATCACCAGATACAGATACAATATCATGAACAGGATCAGATTTGCCAAAACCGCTTTTCCTTCAAAGGCACGATAGATCAGGATCTGGGCTCTGGTGTGGAGATTATAGCTAAAAAGATCCAGCGCCACGAAAAAGAAAAAGAATAATAAGCGCTTTTCTTCCTCCTTAAATAACAGCATACCCAACTGCAACACCAAAAGATAAAAGATGAGGATATTTACCGTTGCCCGTACCGTTCGCACTTCCACGGAGGGATGCATGTGAAAGAGCTTACACATCACGGCACTGTGAGATTCGGTGATCTCCAGCATATACTCCTCATCTATCTGCTTTGTCCTCTTCCCGGTATACATATCATAGCCCTTTAAGGAATCCGTATACACCGAAGTGCTGACCTCTCCCACATAATGGGACTGATCCCAAAGAGCTCCGGTTTGCATATTGACATTCATAAGGGTGATCAAAAGAAAGATGAACGCTCCGACCAACAAACGAAGTTTTACGGATAGCCCGCTTTTTTCATATTCCGGCTCCTTGGGGTCTCTTTTTACATGACTTCGTAAAAAAGCAGCCACCACCAAAAGCAAAACGATCCCCCAAAGGATCGTAAGAAGTGTCAGGCTCTGACCGGAAAGCTTTAAGGGAAGGCACAGCAAATAAAAGCAGAAATGGTAAACAAAATATCCCAAAAGGATCTGCAATGCCAAAGACAGGTTTTCTTTTATAAAGAGTTTTCGAAACAGGTTGCCGAAAACAAAATACAGTGCCACGTAGATTACGATCAATATGGCGCAATATACATAGATCATAGTTTTTCCTTTTTTTATCGGAGTGAAAAGTCCGCGTAATCCAAGGTCAGATTCGGGCTGTAATAAGGATCTCCCTCCGTCAGGATCCGATTCCACCGGCGGCGGAAAATGTCTGCTTCTTTTTCATAGCGCGCCTTCTTCTCCGGCGTCGTCTCATATCCTCTGGATTTTGACTCGTAATGATAGGCATAGGCAAAAGGGGTATATACCACCAGGTAACCCAACTCGCGCACCTTCAAGCAATAGTCGGTATCGTTAAATGCCACCGCCAGTTCTTCCGTCAGTCCCCCCACGGCATCAAAGCAGGACTTTTTCGTTAAAAGACAGGCAGCCGTCACTGCGGAATAGTTCTGGGCGCTGACCACCCTTCCCAACATGCCGAAGGCATTGGGCAGGAAGTTTAAAAATGCGTGGCCGGCCACATTTCCGTAACCCACGATGACACCGGCGTGCTGGATACTGCCATCCTCATAAAAGAGCCGGGGGCCTACGATCCCCACGTCCTCTCGCAGAGCATATCCCATCATCTCATCCAAAAAGTCCTCGGTGATGATCTCCGTGTCATTGTTCAAAAGCAGAAGGTATTCTCCCTTTGCATGGGGAGCTCCGAAGTTGTTGATCCGGGAATAATTGAATCCTCCCTCGTAATAGACCACGGAAAGGCAGGGGATCTCTTCTTCCATTTTTTTGTAATACGAAAAAGTCTCTTCCTCTTCGCTGTTGTTCTCGATGACGATGATCTCAATGTTTTGATAACTCATCTTTTGAAGGGAACGAAGGCAGGTATCCAATTCTTTGATATGATCCTTGTTGGGGATCAGGATGGATACCAGAGGCTTTTTGTCCCAATGATAATGGATCCGATACTTCCCGTAGTACTCCGTTATCTCTGCCGTGGCATGCAGCCCTACCCGTTTGAAATGGGCGTCGATGGCGCGACGGCCGGCTTCATAAGCGTAGGCTTTGGTACCCGGATCCTCTGCCGTGGAGGTACCCGCCACCCGCCAGTGATAGAGCACCTTCGGGATATGATAGATCCCTCTTGCTTTTTCCACACAGCGGAACGTCAGGTCATAATCCTGGGATCCGTCATAAGCGCTGTCCAAATGTCCCACCTCATCCAGCAAGCTTTTTCTTACCACGAACAGGTGTGAGATATAGTTGCAGCACCGCAAAAAATCAATGGAAAAAACCGGCTTCATGAGCGGATCGAACCGACGGCGGCCGTCCTCGGACAGCATATCCTGATCCGAATACAACACATCACAAGCCGCGTGTTCCGAAACATATCTGGCGCATTCAAAAAAGGTATTTGGCGCAATGGTATCGTCATGATCGCAAAAAGCCACAAATTCTCCCCGGGCCAGTTCGATCCCCCGGTTGGTATTTTCAGCGATCCCTTTGTTTTCTTTTAAAACTTCATAGCGGATCCTGTCGTCCTTTTCCGCTTCCCGTTTGATGATGGTTCCCTGTTCGGAAACTCCCGAGGCGTCACAACCGGCGTCGCAGAGGATCAGCTCCCAATTATCATAAGTCTGGTTCTTAAAGCAGTTTATAAGCTCCGTAAGCTGTGCGGGCACCGTGTGATAAACCGGCACCACCGTGGAAAACAGCGGCCGGGCAGGCAACTCCTTTTGTACTTTTCTCTGGTGCAGAAGTTCCTCTTTGGAGGGCTCGTTTTTGACGATCCAATCACCGTAGGAGGATTCCTTTACGATCTTTTTACGGATCTTTCTGTATACCGTCTTCAGGCCATCCTCGTGGAGGATGCGCAGTGTCTTTTTGCTCTTGTTGACGTACCACCAGAATTCCTTTCGGTCCTGTCCCTCAAAGGCGTGCATATCCGAGCGTTTCAAAGGAAGCGTGATCGTCACATCCTCATCCCGGATCTCGAGTGTACAAGGAAACACCGGAGCCACTCCTTTTTCGAACCGGATCTCAAAGCCGGAGAGGTAACTCTGGGACGTCTTCGGAAACAGCCGGTTGATATCATACCGATGGGTGCGCCTCACCTTACAAGGTGCCTTTGTATCCGTTATCCGGATCTCGGTTTCCGTGTTACTGATGCACCAACCGGTCAAAAGCATGCTCTTTTCTTTGTCGTCGAAAACCTCCAGCAAATAGGGGATCCGGGACAATTCCTGCTTGGTAAAGGTGTGGATCTTTCCGGAATGGGTCCCGAAGATGGTGGGAAGTCCTTCAAAATCCTCATCTAAAAGATCACAGTAAAAACCGCGGCATTCCCGGACTTCACTTCGCAATTCCTTAAAAAAGTCGTTGGGAAACTCTTTATAGGGTTTACATTCTTTTTGGGCCGCGCCCACTTTAACATAAAAGTTTTCATCCTCACGGAAGAAATCTCCCGCAATGACAAACCATAGTCGGTTCCCATCGGGAACGGACCTGGCACCTGTCATATATTTAAACTTCTTCATGAAAAAATCCTCTTGGTCTTATTCATCCCCCGATCCATGACCGACATGGGGAATGTCTGTTGAAGCAGTTCTTCTGTCTCTTCCGGTGTACCGTAGGAATACAGGGCATCGTAGGAAAAAGAAACGCACACTTCCTTTTGTCCGGGATGCAAAAACACAACAAAATTCGGGTCATAGGTGGGCATCATATAAGTTCCGTCCCCCACTTTTTTTGCGGGCACCGCAAATCGATTTTCCTTTTTATTCTCATCCGTCACATAGTATATGTGCAAAAGTCCCGGGGCTTTAGCCGGATCGATGCGAAGGCTCTTCGTCCCTTCGGGGACAGGGATCACAAGTTCTTTTTTGTAATCCTCCGTCAGACCTAAAGAGGCTTTTGCCTCCTCCGTAAAGCCACCGCCGTAGTCGTAGTACACTTCCATGTTCAGATCCGGCAGAGGATGTTCCATGGAAGCGATATGCTCCTTTAGAACTGTATTGCCGTCTCTTTTTTCCAGCAGGTCAACGGGATCCTCCTCTTCAACATCATCGGATAGATAAGCCTGGAAGCTTCGTTCCATTTCGAAGAACAGATGCTGCAATTCTCCCGTGATCCCAAACATCCGGAAAAGGGATTCGTCCAAAACACTTCTTCTGAATACCTTTCCGTAAAGGTAGTACCGCAGGATCCGAAAGATGATGTACTCCACCGGTACCGGAAAGAAAAATGTCCATTCGTAATCAATGATGTAGCGTTTCTGCCCCTCGGCAATGATGTTGGACATTACCAGATCCACATCACTGGTGACAAAGCTCTTTTTTAAACTGCCGATGTGCTTTCCAAATTCCGCTTTTGTCTTCGGATCTTTCAAAAAAACTTCTTCAAACTCTTTGGTCAGGGAAAACTCCTGCATGGAAAAGCCCGAAAGATCCTCTATGTAGGATCGGATCATGGCAAGGGCCTTCTCCTTTTCCTCCTTAAGGAGCACCTCGTCCACCAAAACGTCGTAGGTCGTTCCTTCATGCAGGGGAAATGCGCAGCCTTCCTCCGTCTCTTCGGCAGGACTTACAATGTAAGACCCACTAACGGTTTTTGACAGCGCCTTTTCCTTTTCCGGAAGCAACCGGATATGTGCTGTGGCTTTCGGATCCGCCGGACGTTTTTCCACTCGTTTTTCATCTTTTGACAACAGCGTAAATATCCGAAACTCCTCTTTTCTGTGATCCGAAAACTTCACGTAACTTACGGGAAGGGGCTGTCTGTCCAAAGGAAGGATCTCTACCAAAAAAGAATTTGAAAAAGTTCCGAATACCCCTTCTTTTTCCAGGGAAAGCACCGCATCTCCTTCCGGGAAAAGCTGCATCTCTCCCGGAAAATTTCGCTTTGCGCTTTTTAGAAAATCATCCTCTTTCGGTCCTCTTTGGTCCGTAAAAATGTACTCTGTCTCCCGGGCATCCGGATAAGGATAGAAAAACTTTGCCCGAAAGCCTGCTGCCTCGATGCGATCCCCAAGGCCCTGCTTTCCCTCGGCTCCGGAGAAGGTCTGAAAGAAATCTGCCCCCTCCGATTCCAGGGCTCCCGCAAAATACTTTATGGCCAGGGGATTATCCCCACAGAAAAAGAACATCCCCGTCTTTCTTAACAGACCGGCAAGCTCCTTTATATACTCCGGGAAATCATGATCCTCCCAAACAAGGATCAGATCAAAAGAATCCTTTATCTCTGCGATCTCGGAGGCATCCTTTAAAGAGACGACCCGCATATTTGCAGCGTCAAAAAAGGTGTGCAAAAAACAGGCCTCTTTTTCCAAAAGAAGCACGCTTTTTACATCTTTTAAAGGTATCCACTTGATCAAATTATCCTTCATGCGATTCTTTTTCTACCAATACTTTGGAGTCCATATCGTAAAATCCCACCGTGTCCTTGTTGGAGATCACAGTGATGGACAAAAGGTCATAGAGTCGGTGATACACCACAAACTCTCCTTCTTCGTAGCCGGTGCAGGCGATGGACAAAAGATACTCTCCCCCCTGCAGGGACATTTTCTGCCGGAACCGGGCCACGTACACATCCCCTTCTTCCGCCGGTTCCACCTCCGTCATCTCAAAGAGGCTGTTGGTGCCGGTGACATCAATGCCCCGCAGATTTCGGAAGGTATACGTAAATATAGGTTCTGCAATCTTACTCTGAAATCTCACCTTGGAACGGATCTCAAACTCCGTCCCCTTTTCAATGGAAGTGGAATAATTCCCCCGGTAATCCACTACGGCAAAGTCGATGATATTGGCCTGTCCGGTACCGTACTCGTTGACCTCGGGATTGATCTTGTAATTCTTTGACCACTCTCCCTCGGAAGCTGTATCCTTTACACTTAACTCGGAAAAGGTAGCTGTAGCATCCCGGATGATCTCCTTTAGCGCCGCGTCCCTCTCTTCTTGCGGTTTTTTCAAAAATGCCGGCTCTCTTTGGGCGGAGAGGATCCGCTCCACGTCCACCTGACCCACCAGCACCTTTTTGTACAGATCGATCATATCCCGGGATGTACCGTCCGCCAATTTGTTTCCCTTGTTCAAAAGGATCACCCGATCGCAATAACGGGATACGGAGGAAAGGTCATGGCTGACAAAAAGAATGGTCTTCCCAAGTTTTTTAAAATCTTCGAATTTCTTATAGCACTTGGTCTGGAAATAGGCATCCCCCACAGACAGAGCCTCGTCCACAATGAGGATCTCCGGATCCACATTAATGGCTACAGAAAAAGCCAGCCGCACGAACATACCACTGGAATACATCTTTACCGGCTGGTAGATGTAATCCCCGATATCCGCAAACTCCAAGATGGCGGGTATGGTGGCATCCACTTCCTCTTTGGAAAGGCCCATCATGGTTCCGTTTAAGTAGATATTTTCCATGCCGGAGTACTCGCCGTTGAAGCCGGCTCCCAATTCCAAAAGGGCAGAGATCCTGCCTGCCACCTTCAGCCGTCCGGAGGTAGGGTTTACCACGCCGGTAATGATCTTTAAAAGGGTGGACTTTCCGGCGCCGTTGGTGCCGATGATCCCCACCGTCTCTCCTTTTCGGATGGAGAAATTCATGTCATGAAGGGCATAGTGCTCCCGGTAGAGCGGCGTTTTGTACAAGCCGAGAGAATCCCTCATCCGGTTCTTGTTATTATCAAACAGCTTGTACATCTTGCTTAAGTTTTCAACCTGTATTGCGTAATCTTCCATACTGTCCTTTTTCATATATGATCCAACATTCCCTACTTCCGTAGGATCTGCTTTTCCTACAAGATATCTGCGAAATGCACCTTTAATTTGTTAAAGATCCGGGTGCCCACAAAGAAGATCAAAAGTGTAACGATCCAAAAATAAAGAGTCATGGCTCCGTGGCTGAAAAACCAAACCTTGTCCAACAGAGACTCCCGATACCCCTGTACAATATAAAACATGGGATTCAATTTCAGGATGGTAACAATGATGGGATTTAAGCTCTTCATGTTGGAAATATCCCACATAATGGGGGTCATCCAGATCAATACCTGAAGGCCGATATTTACCACCTGCTTCATATCCTTGAAAAACACGGTGATGGCGCTGGTGGCATAGATGATCCCCAGGGACAAAAGCACCATGCAGATAAAGTAATACACCAGCTGCAGAGAATAGACGCTGGGGTAGTTTTTATAAAACACACAGAACAGCAATGTAAATCCCACGAAAAAAAGATGCACGAAAGTGCTGGACACTTCTTTGATGGCCGGCAGGATGCTGACCTTAAAGACCACCTTTTTTACCAGATAATCATAATCCGTAAGGGCAGTGGTGCCGGAATTGATGACCTCGGAAAAGAAAAACCAGGGCACCAGACCGCACAAAAGCCAGATCACGTAAGGGTATTCGATGCCGTTTCGCATCATGGACGTGCCCACAGGAAGAGCCTTGGTAAAGACAAACCAGTATACAAACACCGTCACCACAGGCTGCACGAAGGCCCATACCACGCCAAGATAAGAGCCCGCAAACTTCTGACGAAAATCGTTCTTTGCAAGCCCCATGATCAGTTTTTTATTTGCTATGATCTCCCGGGGGATGGATAGCCAACCGGCATCCTTTTGATCCCCATCGATCACCGTAATGGTCTCATTTGACATAAGTTGCATCGGCAGCTTAACGCATACCCCTTTCCTTCAAAAACTCCTGGTAGCTGGGATTCACCTTATCCTTTTCCGAAAGAATGAGATCCTCCTTTGTCATCCCCTCCGGCATAGGCCAGTCCACGCCGATATCCGGGTCGTCCCACATGAGACCGCCCTCATCGTTGGGATGATAAAAGTCCGTTACCTTGTAGCAAAACTCTGCTGTTTCGGAAAGCACCAAAAATCCATGGGCAAAATTCTTCGGAATGAAAAACTGCTTTTTATTCTCTGCGGTGAGGGTAATGCCATACCACTTTCCGAAGGTCTTTGATCCTTCTCTTAAGTCCACCGCCACGTCATATACTTCTCCTTTGATCACCCGTACCAGCTTATCCTGGGGAAATTCCTTCTGGAAGTGCAAGCCTCTCAGGACTCCCCGACGGGATGCAGACTGGTTGTCCTGCACAAAGGTAAGGTCAATGCCGTTTTTTGAAAAATCGTTGTAATTGTAGGTCTCGACGAAATATCCTCTCTCGTCCCCGAATACCTGAGGCTCGATGACGCAAAGTCCTTCGATGCCGCCCACATTGTGTTCTACTTTGATCTGTCCCATTTTATAATCCTTCCGCGATATCAATCAGATATTTTCCGTACTCTGTCTTCATCAAAGGCTCTGCCAGCTTTCGAAGCTGCGCTTCATCGATAAACCCTCTCTTGTACGCGATCTCTTCGATACAAGAAATGTAGAGTCCCTGTCTTTTTTGGAATGTGGCCACGAAGTTAGCCGCAGCCAAAAGCATGTCGTGATTCCCTGTATCCAACCAGGCAAATCCTCGTCCCAAAGTCTCCACATGGAGATTGCCCCGCTCTAAATAGGTGTTATTGACCGTGGTGATCTCCAACTCTCCTCTGGCAGAGGGTTTGATATTCTTTGCGATATCCACCACATCATTGTCATAGAAATAAAGGCCGGGCACCGCGTAATTGGACTTGGGTTTTTCGGGCTTTTCCTCAATGGAAATGGCCGTACCCTCCTCATCGAATTCCACCACGCCGTATTCTCTGGGGTCTCTCACGTAGTATCCGAAGATGGTGGCTCCCGGTTGGGACATGGTACGCTCCGCCGTCGCCCTGAGGACCTTGGAAAAGCTCTGACCGTAAAAGATATTATCTCCCAGCACCAGCGCCACAGGATCGCTTCCGATAAAGTCTGCGCCGATGATAAACGCTTCCGCCAGTCCGTTAGGGGCTTCCTGCACTGCATAACGGATGTCCATGCCCAGCTGACTGCCGTCTCCCAAGAGTTCCTCAAATACCGGCAGATCCCTGGGAGTGGAAATGATCAAAACCTCCCGGATGCCGGATAGCATCAATGTGGAAAGAGGATAATAGATCATGGGCTTGTCATAGATCGGCATGATCTGCTTGGAGATCGCTTTTGTCAGAGGGTAAAGCCTGGTTCCGCTTCCCCCCGCTAAGATAATACCTTTCATGGGTTTGTTTCTCCTTTAAATCGTTGTTATCTGTCCTGTTCGGCCACACATTGAAGGGCGGCTTCCAAGTCTTTGTCCATATCGTAATACTTATACTGTCCCAGACGTCCGCCGAAGATCACATTGCCCTCCGCATCCGCCAAAGCCTTGTACTTCTCGTAAAGAGCGTTGTTCTTTTCATCATTTACGGGATAGTAAGGCTCCACACCGGGCTCCCACTCCGAAGAGTATTCTCTGGAGACGATGGTAGTATCCGTGGTACCGAATTCAAAATGCTTATGCTCGATGATCCGGGTATAGGGCACTTCCCGCTCGGTGTAATTTACGATGGCGTTCCCCTGGTAGTTATCCGTATCCATCTCTTCCGTCTCGAATCGAACGGAACGGTATTCCAGAGGGCCGAATTTGTAATCGAAATATTCATCGATCTGACCGGTGAAGAGGATCCGGTCGTAAGAGACCTCCTGTCCGTCAGACAGCCTTCCTGTTTTTCTCAGATCAAAGAAATCCTCGTTTAACCGCACCTCGATGCCTTCCAACATATGCTCTACGATCTGGGTATATCCTCCCATGGGAATTCCCTGATAGCGGGCATTGAAGTAGTTATTGTCATAGGTGAAACGGAGGGGCAGTCTTTTGATGATAAAGGCCGGCAGATCCTTGCACTCTCTGCCCCACTGCTTCTCCGTGTAGCCTTTGATCAGTTTCTCGTAGACATCCTTTCCCACCAGGGAAAGAGCCTGCTCCTCTAAGTTCTTCGGCTCAGTGATATGCAGATCCGCGATCTGGTCCGCGATGATCTTTTTCGCCTCTGCCGGAGTTTTGATGCCCCACATCTTAGAAAACGTATTCATGTTAAAGGGGAGGTTATACAGCTCGTCCTTGTAAGAAGCTACCGGCATGTTAACGAAGTTATTAAATTCGGCAAACCGGTTAATGTACTCCCAGGTGCTTTTTTCATTGGTATGAAAGATATGAGGGCCGTACACATGGACATTGATGCCGCTCTGCTCTTTTGTATAGATGTTTCCGGCGATGTGATCCCGGCGATCGATCACCAGGCATTTTTTCCCTTTTTGGTTCATTTCGTGGGCGAAAACAGCTCCGAAGAGGCCCGCGCCAACGATCAAATAATCGTAGTTCATAGTGTTTTTCCTTGTTCTCAATACACCGGCAAAATGCACGAAAGACGCTCTGACACGCTCTCGCTCCTGTCCTCACGTAGTGGTACTAAATTCGCTTCGCTCATTAAGTACCAACGTTGCGGAGGGTCATTCGCTGTCTTTGTGCACTTTTGCCGGTTAGTTTTACTGTACTAATAGATTGTGAATTCCCCAGTCTTTTGCACTTGATAG
>JAEEGL016638941.1_pt1 | contig 11634 bp, 12 predicted proteins | sample 9134231 | NCBI WGS metagenome assembly JAEEGL01 (sample SAMN16246548, study PRJNA631951) | gut metagenome | biome: gut microbiome; feature: rumen; material: fiber-attached | host: Bos | place: Iran: Karaj | collected 2018-10 | reverse complement strand
GGAACGTTTTATCCTTGTTCAGTTGCAAATATACTGTTCCGAAAATAAATCGGCCTAAATCTGATGGAATATAAAGAATTCCTTTTGCTTTTGCTGTTAACAGCTGAATTGCTTTCTTAGTATAAACTCCCATATTTAACTGGCACTATAGTGCCTCCTCCCTTCAAGTACTAACCTAAATCCCAACATTCTAAGCTATGCAATCTTTATATTTTCGATGCAAGGTAATTTATAGGCCTAGTTGCCTTTTCTAATACTACTGAAATAATGGTGCATATGAAAACCAATAAAGCAGTGCTTATCATGTAGTCAAGCTTCATTTTTCCCGTGTTTACAATAGCCAAAATGCTGCCCTGATTTATATCTTTGAACAAACTTCGATATTGAAGTAGAACCATGTGAAAGTAGTATATACCATAGGTATGCGTTCCAATAAAAGCGAGTATTTTCTCCTTTTGAAACACTTCAAATCTGTAAATAATCTGGCTTATTAACACAAAGAACATACTCAAAGCCCATATGTCATAGTCTGATAACAATCTCGTACTAAAAAAAGAATTCCAATCAAAAATGATTAGTATGCCTACTGCCAGAGCTGCAAATGCCAAATACATATCATGTCTATTACCATCAAACCAATATACTACTATTCCTAATGATAATGTAGCAGTATGCGCAATCGGAGAAAAAAGCCACACAAAAGAGCCATAATGCTGATAATTTTGTCCTAAACCAATAGGGTATCTGAGCAGTAAATCTCTTCCAAAATATCCAGCAACAATAGCTATCGCAACAAACAAAACTGCTTTCCCCCTTGAATCAATAACTTTGTATAAAAGAGGACACAATAAATAAAAAACAACAAGAACACCAATGAACCACTCTCCACCAATTATACTGTTAGCGCATTCGGGTATAAGTGAATGAATCAGAAAAATATGAACAAAAATATTTTTTATTGTGACAACTCCATCTTGTAAGTAGTATGCCATCCCTCCCCGAAACAGTGATATCCCCAAAGCAATATAGTAGATTGGGAGCAACGACAATAATTTCTTTGCCAACCACCTAATAGATGTTTTAAAATAGCTATCATTTTGTTTATGCCTATAGAATTGGTCAAATGACTTATACATCAAATATACCGAAATAAGTAAAAACATTTCAACAAAGTACTTGCCATAAGCACCAAAATAAGATAATGGATAAGGAAAAAGCTCGGCCCCACCAGTATGAGTGCATACAACACCAATAATACTAATGCCCTTTAATATATCAAGTTGTCGATTTCGTTCCCCGTTCAAAAATGCTGCCATCATAATTTCTCTTTGCTGGTGTTTTCTTAAGTAGCTTTAAAATATACTGATATAATATAAATACTGTTACATAGTAGCATAAAAAAGGATGTAATAGGAAATAGACATTTCGCCTTGTAATCCCTAAATATATCCCGTCTAAACATGGAAATATAAAGCTAAGCGAATAAATCGGGAAAATATATTTCCTTATTCTGGTCCCTTCTGTTTTTTCTATTCTTCCCGAAAAGCCTTGCGCTGCCTTATCAGAATAATGGATGTTATTAATTACTCTCCACCTTAGCTTTGGTAAATATCTCTTCAAAGAATCAACAGAATAATGTTCCAGTGGATCATTCTTAGCCAAAATAGTCCTTGTATCGCCAGCTTTAATCATACTGTAAAACAAATGAACAAACTCTTCTGATTCTTTCCCTGGCGTAATAATATTCCTAAAATACTCTAAATCTATCAAAGTTGCTAAACACACTATCTCAACTATTACTCTATTCAAAGACTTATTAAAGTTATAAATATAATATTCCTTCTCCTCATGCACTAAATATGCACGTTTATCTAGAGCTTTTTTATAATACTTATACCCCTTAGAAAACTGGTAAAAAAATAGAGAAAATGGATCTCCAAATTCTGATATATACTCATTTAGTCCCGAATAACCAGCAGGGCATTTGTAACCACTACAAAAGGCCACCTTACATTCGCTATGTTCAAGCATAGCCTCTACTCTAATTCTTATACTGTCATGATTCTTTAAGACTTCATCGTGATCTATCGTGATCAAGTACTTTCCTGTAGCATTGTTCATCCCAATAATTTTAGCATTAACTGGATCTGTATAAGGATTATCAAGTATCCTGCAACCATATTGCTTAGCTATCTCTCTTGTATTATCTATGCTTCCACCATCAATGATCAATATCTCTATTTTTTCCTGGGGATAGTTTTGACTTCTGATAGCCTCAAGCGGTTTCTGGATTATTTTACTCGAATTAAAAGTCGCAATCATAATGCTTACTACCGGATATTCCAACATAGTAAACCCCTCATATTTCTTTTTTCTTATTTGTTACAAATGTATTCTTGGCCATAGAACGAATATACATATTTTATTACTTTGTACATTATATCCGTATCTATACCATAATATAACGGTAGTCTTACCAACCGCTCACTTTCTTTAGTCGTATAGCTATCTTCTCCATGAAATCTGCCGAACTTCAAGCCAGCTGGAGCAGAATAATTATCACTTTAGTCCTATCTGTAATTGCATCTTCTATTTTGTTTTCATCTATATTCATTGTGTCAGGACGAATATCCACAAAAACTAGTTTTGCACCAGTTAAAACTGCTGCCGTTGCAGTACTCGAAAAAGTGTATGATGGTAAAATAACTTCATCCCCTGGTTTCAAATCGCACAAGAGTAAGGCCATATCCAATGCAGATGCTCCACTTGTCGTCAGCAAGACTTTCTGTGCATTATTTTTTTTCCATCCAGTTATTACACCTTTTGGTAAACTGGCCATATCCACATATTTTATGGCTATCAATTGCCTCTTTTATGTATTTGTACTCATTACCAACAAGTGGAGGTACATTAAAACTAATCATATAATTCTATTCCCTTATCTTTCCAAATATTCTGCTATTATTGCAGAGGGACTACTTGCATTAGCAAGTTCACTATTACAATCTGAATATACAACTGTATTTACAAATTTTCCTATATCAGATGCTTGTCCATTAAACAAACGAGCATTAATTCCTATGCCTTCATTTCTCTCAGTTACAGTTCGAAGAATTAGACATGGTTTCCTCATATAGAACAGTTCTTCCTGATTACTACCTCCATCAGTAATCACAAACTGTGAATGCTCCAGCAACTTCATGAAATCAAAATATTCCACTCTTGGAATCATTATGATATTCTCATTTGCTTCTAATTCCTTCATGAGCCCAAATCTTTTGAGGGCATTCCCAGTAATCTTATGTAATAATAAAACGCACTTTCTTTCTTTTGAAGCCTTTTTAATTTCTCCTATTACATCTGTCACAAATACTTTGCTAACAAGATTCTCCTGCCTATGCATAACAAAAACAAAATAATCCTCTGAAATAATCTGTGCAATTTTATCGGATTCAATAGGCATTGTTCGGGAAATTTTTAGACTATCTAGCAACGTATTCTGCCCAGTATTAACTACTTCGCCTTTTGCGCGTTTTAGATTATTGCAAGCCTCATCTCCAGGAGCAAAATGACTCCTTGCTATACGACTGGTAAGAAGTCTATCAATTTCTTCTGGAAATGGAGAAAATAGATTGTGAGATCTGAGGCCAGCCTCAACATGGCATACTTTCATTCCTAGTTTTTTCCCAATCTTAGCACCCATGTATGTAGATACAGTATCACCATGAACAATCATACATGATTCAGTGAAGTTTATTTCTGGAAATGCTTGTCGGATTGAACTTGTGGCACTCATATATGTCCTCAACCACCACTCCAAAAGCCCTCTAGCACTCTTTGTAATATTCTTCTCATCACTAAGTTCAAGTTCAATATCACCGCAATTAGTTTTTTGCAAAATAACACTATTCTTTATATTGTTCTGCCCGCTTGCAATGATATGAGTTCTTAACCCTTTATTCTTACACTCAATAATTACCGGAAAAACTTTGATAAGTTCAGCTTCAGTTCCTATAAAAAAAAATGTATTTTTCAACTTAATTCCCTTCACTCAACGCAATATAATATTGTTTCAGCTATTCCCATAGTATGAGCTCTTACATACATTCTATATTCTGGAACAATACTGTGAATATATTCTGGAATATCCAACATATCCTCGTTGCTATGATATATACTAATTGCCAACTTGGGGTGGTTCTTCTTGATCAGTTGCTCAGCGCCTTTTAACGCATGAATCTCAGCACCCTCAATATCCATTTTGATAAAATCAACCCGATCTGTTATAACAGAATCTAGCTTTACACAAGGAACTTCATTAGAATTCTGAGCATCTTCTGTAATGTGACTTCCGCCTGATTGCTCACTCTCACAAAATCTTATCGTTCCATCAATATCAGAACAAGCTGCTTCAACAACTTCAAGATTTGCTATATTTCTATTTATTAATTGTAATGAATTCCTTCTATCTGGTTCAAAAGCATATATCTTTTTATATGTTTTTGCGCGCTTAGCATATTGAACACAAATATCACCATTGAAGGCTCCACAATCAACAAACGTTTCTTCTCCCCACGTTGAATTATCAGCAAATTCCTTGATATCCCTTGGAAAGTATTGATCCAAATAACTATGTTCAGGAATATCTTCTTTTCGATAAAACTGCCTCATATTAATCAGCTTGCTATATGTTTGAACTGACTTGTCATCGCTCAGCAATGAACAAATAGCTCCTATTCTATCTGTATTAGAAGAATAAAATTCTTGTGCATCGACCATGTCTTTAGGTTTTGTTTCCCGCATCTTTTTCATATAATTCAAATTATATGGATAGTAAAGCTTTAAAGATATAAACAAACGTCTTATACTTTCTGCCAAGAAACTATTAGAATATATATAATCAACAATCTTCATCAAACAACTCCCCCACGCCTAGACATTCATTCTACTTATCTGTCATTACAAAAATAATAAAACATTACAATAACCACATCTGGATTATAGTCATCAACAAATGATTTATCATACCCATTTTCGCCAACAACCCAGACTTCTTTAAATCCAAGCTCCAGATATGGTGCAACAGCTTTAGAAAAAGAATCTGATACCACTAATATTTTAAGATCATTATCACATTTATTATTTACGAAATGGTTAAAACTATTGCCTAAAACAGAATCATATGTATATCTTGAACTATAATCCTTTTGATTTAAGGCACTTATATCTATAACCATATCCTGAAACTCGCCACTTTTACCATATACATATCATACTCATTACAAACCAAATCAGAAGTGTAAATACAATAACAACACTTGCCAATACTACCCTGCCCACTATGTTCGTAAGCGATGAACTCAGCATCTACTGCATGGCCCATCATTGTATTCAACTGAAATTCCATTAATGATTCCACTTGATAGCTCGTAAAAATTTTCTGCTGCTACTTTAGCATTCCACTCATTTGCTATAGTATAATAAGCATTTATTGCCATTGATTCTCTGGTCTCTACATCATCAATTAGATTTACTATCAAATCGCATATTTTTTTTTCTGCATGTTTCCCGCGATAAACACACCCATTTACACCATCTTTTATCAGAAATGGAACTGCCCCTATTGCTTTATTACATATAACAACACATCCACTGTTCATAGCTTCATTAAGGACAGCTCCCCATCCCTCGTTTCTATCACTAGTAAACAAGAAAAAATGTGCTTTTTCCATATATGTGCGAACTTCTTCAGGATGCTTGGCCCCGTGAATATTTACATATTTTTCCAGACCATATTTATGAACCAAAGACACTATTTCACTTTTGCATTCCCCTTCGCCAATAACATCCAATATAAAAGCATAGTTCAATCTTTTTAGTCTTTTTGCTACTTCAATAGCCACCTCCGCATGTTTCCAATCTATCAGTCTCCCTGCCCATAATAAATGAACTTTATCCTTGGGCTTACTGTTGATTAATGAACTCACATCATATTGCTTTAACTGTGGAAAATATCCCCACTTATATGTTTTCCCTATAAAATTGCCAAGGAATGCAAAATCCCTGGCAACATAGGCTCCCGCACACAGAAGATATACTTTTTTCCCTCTATATGGCGCATAAGCGCGAACTAATTCCCTTATAAATGATGGCGAAAACATGTGTTTAATGCCTGTTTTATATATCCTCTCAGAATACAAAAACGAAGGTTTATCTAGTTTCGCTCTCTCGATTAAATATTTCTCCGGTGCAGATCCAAGTATCAAAATGTCACATTCTTTTGCAAGTGTATCTGCTTTATGAGTCTCCTCAGCGTTCTCATATGCCCTTACAACAAAATCATACTCCTCGTTCATGTCATGGTATCCCAGACTAATCCTATCTTTCGGAACAGGTTCAAAAGCAACAAAAGAAAAATCATCCCCTAGCTTTTTGTACAGTTCTCTACACAATGGTAGTTGATGATGATTCATGAAATTTGAAAAAAAGGTTAATTTCATCTCGTTTATCCTAAGATATTTTTGGTTGCAGATAATACTCGGTGTATCAAAAGAACAGCTCTTTCCATTCTAGCATACTAATCAAAAATAATACTCGGCATTTGCCATTATTAATCAGAATGGCAAATGGTTATAAGTAAAAATGTATTTATAGAAGTAATTATCTTCTATTTTCATTTTGTGCCACCAAGTTTTCATATATACTAATCAGGTTATCAGTATTTAATGATGGATCAAATATCATAAGAGCTTTTTTATATGCTTCTTCTCCCATAATAATAGCTTTTTCTTTATCACCAAACAGCTGTATTATTCCATCTGCTAGCATATTAACAGAATCTGATTGATATATTATCCCATTAGTATTATGCTCAAGGAATGTTTTTATTCCACCAACATCAGAAGCAACAATTGGCATCCCCAGCATCATTGCCTCTCCGACAGAATTAGATGAATTCTCTATTCCTGAAGCACAAACGAACACATTTCCTCTTTTGTAATGCGCAACCATTTGCCGTTCATCCAAAAGTCCAACAAATTCAACATTTTCTTGTAAGCCATTATCTATTATTTTCTTTGCCAAATAATCACTGTAGGAGTGTCGTTTTATTCTTTCCATAGTATTATTATAAAAAAATGGATTACTTCCAACAGCATATACTTTTACGTCTGGGAAAAATCTTTTTACTATTACTAGTGCATCTAATAAAACATGAAACCCCTTTAACACATACCCACTTTGTGAAAACACAATGCTATGCTTTTCACATTTGTCATAATTCCATCTATTATAATAAAACGATTGTCTAAGTATCTCATAACATCTGTAGTAATTAATATTACTATTGTATTGATACGTTATTGCCCTATCCCAATCAGTTCTGCCTATACAATTTTTTATTATTTTAAGCCCTTCAATTTCATCTTGGCCTCTCTTATATACTGATTTTTTTTCATCTTCAAGAGCGGTATGTCTAACTCTTTCATATAACGTTTTCTTATGTACTTCTTTTTCTGGAAGAGCAAATGTATAATATTTCTCTATTACTGATATTAGCCCTTGAATTGAAACAATTAATCTATCTAACATGTTATTTCGTTGCATTATAACAACAGTTTTTAAAAAATGTTCATACTCGGTTCCCCAAATATGAACTATATCCGGTTTAATATCAGCCAACACTTTTTCGTACTCATCAACAAAATCATATTGATCAAAAAAGCCTTTATAATTCACATTATTAAGCTTAACCCAGTCATATTTTGTACCACAGCTAAGCAAGAATAATTCTACTCTTTCATCATCTGCCACTAACTCGTGCGAATAATTCAACCAAGTGCCGGAATAATTTGTCCTATTAAAATGCCTAGCAACAATCTCTGGCTCGCAATTTGTTATCCAAAGCACTTTCATACGTAATATAATCCTTTCGTTTATATAACCAACCAGTTATGATATTCATAACTATACGGTTCTTTTACCATCATCATATTCCCTGCCACTGCACCATTTTCATTCTCTCCATGAATGTCACATCAGGATAAACTACTATCTTATCATTATTTCTGTTAAGATAAGCAGCCCATGTAGAATACGATGAATTGGCTATGATATTATGCTTGCACAAACTCATAAGGTACATATCATTACTACTGTCTGTTGTGTCATTTCCTCTAACAATCACCTTTTTCTCAAGCCAATTAAAATTCTCCTGTACGTAACCCGGTTCATCTGAGAAGAAATAAAATACTGGATCAGTAACGCGTTCGAATATGTACTCTACTGCCTTTTTATAGTAATCATTACTTGTCTCCTGCATTCTAGATGTTCCAACATAATCGCCTCTTCTCACATGCACTGATACAGAAGTTCCTGCCTTTATTTCGTCTTCGAATATCAGCTTTTGGCGATCTGAAAATATCAAGATGTCAGAAAGTTTATTCTGTACATCAAGATAATAGCCTGCATCCTGCCAGAATCCAGTTAGAACTTTCTTACCGTCTCCGATAGCATTTCTGACAGTATCAATTCCATAGTTATCTTCTTCATCAAAGTAAATATCAGGACGATTTCCAAAAAAGGTTTTATTAATAGACTTTCTAATAGAATTAGCCTTATGTTTACCTGGCCCTCCATAGATTATAGGAAGCTCTCTGTTAACTCTAAATGACTCTTTGGCACTCAAACAGTCAATTTGTATTCTGGGAAACGCCTTTGTCAGTTCGAAGCCATTATGTGGCTTAAACTTGATGTAGTGAGAAAGATCCGCATACACTTTCTTATCTGGATAGTTCTTTTTTAGCCACATATAGAAAACATATTCAAATATCTGATTTCCAAAGCCACCAATAAATGGCACTACTAAAATGTTGTTTTTTTCCATATGTTTAGATTATAACCCAAGTTCATCCTTGGTTCTCTCTATTAGTTTTCCGTGAGATACCTCATAAATCCTGTCACAATTCCTAACTGTAGATAGTCTGTGAGCAACTATAATCAACGTCTTTTCACCATGAAGAGCATCTATCGATTCCATAAGTGATCTCTCAGTTTCATTATCCAGCGCCGCAGTTGCCTCATCAAAAATAATCACTTGTGTTTCAAAGTAAAGCGCTCTTGCTATTGCAACTCTCTGTCTCTGTCCTCCAGAGAATTTAACGCCGCGTTCACCTACTATTGTATCAAGACCATCATCAAGCGTTTTCACGAAATCTCCGAGCTGAGCTTGTTCTATTGCTCTCCAGACTCTGCTGTCATCTATTTCTTCCGGCTTGAGGCCAAAAGCAATATTATTCCTAAGTGTATCATCAGTTAAGAAAATACTTTGTTGAACATAAGCCAACATATGGCTCCAGGAATCTATACATTCCGGGAGGTCAACTCCATTTACCTTAACACTACCACTCTGCGGAGTAAAAAGTCCCAGCAGAATATCTATAAGCGTTGTCTTACCAGATCCAGATGCACCGATAAACGCTATGGATTCACCTCTGTTTACCGTAAGAGACACTCCATCAATAACATCTTTTTCAGCTCCTGAATATCTCCAGTGAATATCATTAAGGGCGATGTTCTCAAAGTTCACCTGCTCATAGCTATCTCCTGCATTCTGATCAGATACCGCTCCTGAATTCATAAGAGATATATTGGCATAAGCCTCATCTACTCCAGGTTTCTGGAAAATAATCTGAGTAACAGATCTGGATACTGTTGCCATTGCCGGAAGCATCTTGATTCCTCCAACGGCAAATACTGCTAGCTGAGGCAGGAATGAACTCAGATCCGCCCCCTGTAATACTCTTATATACAGAATAAATATAATACCAGACATAAAAACAGTCTCGATAATTCTGTTAGGGAATGTCTGCACAGTAATATATTTGGCTTCTAATCTTCCTTTATTATCGAAAGCGCCTTCGTAAGCATCGATAAATCTTTCTTTCCTGCGCATTGCCATTATCTCTTTGATACCCTCAAGAATCTCATAAGAATACTTGGTAACGCGTGTCTCGGCAACTCGCTGCTCTCTTCCCAGAAAGCTTGTCCTCTTCCTGAGAACAACCACAAGAATATACATGCAGACAAGTGAAATTCCAAGGAGCCCAATTGCCATAGTCAGATCTGTGTATGCCAAAAACGCTGCTATCATGAGAAGAGTCAGTATCTGTGTAATGAGGTCAAACAGTGTTCCCAGCGCATCCTTGACGCAACCCACATCATTACCTATTCCACGGATTATCACAGAACTGTTAGTCTCTACAAAAAACTGATAAGGTTTACTCATATATGCTCTAAGCATCTTAACGGATAGTTTTTTCTGTAATTTAAATCTGTAGGAATTCTGGAAATATGCTGAATACATCAGGAATGCATTCTTGAGAATATAGAATACAACTAAAGCAAAGCTCATAAATAAAACAAGCTGTATTCCGCTTATTCCTGTGATGCCGATAATATTGCCTATTACAGGATATTCTCTTACCTTCTCAGGAGAAGCTATGGCATTTATAAATGGAACTATAAGGCTTACTCCGACTGTCTCCAAAACTGCGCACAGCAAAATATCAGCCAAAACCACGTAGGATTTTCGCCTGTCTCCCTTATCAAGGATTTTGAATATTCTTTTAATTACATCGATGAATTTTTTTATGTCGTTAGTCATTTTGTATTACTACTCAACCTCTCATACGTGAAATATGCGGTGTGGAAAATCCACACCGCATCCACTCTTGATATTATACAACATCACAAAGCTGATAGATAGAACTTATCTTGCACGCTATATACTCTGCCTATTCATTATCATCGGTAATTATAATACCCAATAGCTAACAAGCATTTCACAGCACCCATTGTCTGTATATTTCCAATTTATTATCTGTTAGGAGCAATATGCCAATAAATCGTTAAAACTGATTTCAACTTATTTCAGCCAGTATATCCTCTCCCGCAAATAGTCTTACTATGACTACGCTATCTATTAGCACCATGTTAGGTACATTTTCTAAAGCATGTCTCACTTCTTTTGTTATTTTAGCATTATCTATAATGAGCACATACTTTATTTTGTCAGGTAGGTTCTTGGCAAACTGTATTTTGTCTTCAATATGTAAGTTATGGATATATCTTCCATCCGATAAACTTTTCAATTCAACAAGGAACTCTTTACCATCTTTTTTCAGCCCAAAGTCAAAACTATGCGCCATACTACCATCTGATACAACAGTGTAACCCCGCTTACCAAAAGCATACTTCATAAGTATTTCCTTTAAATCAGCCTGCCACAGTTCCTTAAGAACACCTTTATCATTTCCAAGTCGCAGTTTTATGATGCCTGTGAAATTATTTGTTGTCCCAGATGTTTTCAAATCAATTCCGATAAAATATCCATTGCTAAAGGTAAATCTTCCATGTGCTATTGTATTACGAATAGACCTGAACAACTCTTCTGTTTTAGTACGCGAAGGGTATTTACATATAATTATCTTCTGACAGTTTATACACATCCTGCCATCAAAATAAGTCATGTACCCTGCTGGAACATAGTCGCTTTTCCCACGCCACTCTACATCTGTAGCTTCATCCATTCCCAATCCATCCATTATGTACTCAAAAAGAATGTTTTCATATTTC
>JAEEGL015254939.1_pt1 | contig 11634 bp, 15 predicted proteins | sample 9134231 | NCBI WGS metagenome assembly JAEEGL01 (sample SAMN16246548, study PRJNA631951) | gut metagenome | biome: gut microbiome; feature: rumen; material: fiber-attached | host: Bos | place: Iran: Karaj | collected 2018-10 | reverse complement strand
CTAAGTATGAAAAAATTTATTATTCTTATAGCTTTGTATATGCTATCGCAAGGAGTTTTTGCCGGTTTAGCGGAAGAAAACGAAATTCAAAACAGAATAAATTCTGTTGGTACAAATATTCTGAATAAAAATAAAATCCAAAAGCGTGTTGTCTTTGTGTATGACACAAAAGAGAAGAAAAATGCAATTTCTATAGATAAAACTCTTACAAAAAGACAGATTATTGTATATAACGGACTTTATCAATATGTAGAAACAGAAGATGAGCTTGCAGGAATGCTCGCAAGAGAAATTTCGACAGCCGTAAAATCATATAGCGGTGTGTGGGGCGGAAGAATTGATTCAATAGAAGTTTTTCTTGGCTCTAAAAAATTTGAAACCGTCGCAGACAAAAGAGCTGTTGATTATATGGTTAGAGCAGGATACAACCCGCTTGGATTAATCACGTTCATTAACAAAACCTGCCCGCAAAAACATGGTGATTTTATCGGCAGGCATAACTTAACTTCGAAAAGACTTGCAAGACTTTATGAATACATAACTTACAAATACCCTGATTACTTAGAAAATAACAAATACATAAATAACAAGTATTACCAAAACTTTTTGCTTGCTTCCCGTTATAACAGAATGCTGCTTCAGGAAAAAATCAGAACTCGCTCAACTAAGGAATTAAAATATGAATAAAATATTGTTAATTATATCAATGTTTTTATTCTGCTTGCCGGCATTTTCTTTAGACTATGACTATACATCGACCGTAAGCATCCCTATTCGCATTAGATCGACTGAAGAAATCTCAACTGATATGCCAATAATAGAAGGACAAAAAATAGATTTTGTAGTTATTAAAACTGTTTATGATAATGAAAAACTAATCGTACAAAAAGGAGACATCATAAAAGGCAGAATAGATACGATTATAACAAGCGGTATGAACGGATTTCCTGCAGAAATAATATTGGATAATTTTGAAATATCAAATATTAAACAGTCTCAACTTGTAGGAACATTCACAAGAGTCGGGAAAAATCGTTGTTTTTGGGTTTATCCGCTGAAATGGGCGTTAACTCCGCTTTTTCCTACCGGCTCTCTAACCAACTTCATTAAAGGCGGACATGCAAAAATTAAAACCACGGATGTTATTACGATATATTATTATCCCGAGTGGAAATAATTTATTCAAAAAAATCATAGAAATGAAAAAACTGAAATGGCTTTATTAACACCATTTTTTCCATAAATTTTACATACCTGCCGGAAAGTTCTTTTTCCGACAAATCCTCCTGTTTTTCTATAAAAACTCTGTATTTGTTACCTTCTCTAAGTACCGCAATAAAATATGTCGGAACTTCCATCAGTTTTGCAAGCTTAAAAGTACCTTGAGGTAAATGGATTTTTGAATTAAATAACTCAGCCTCTATAGATTTTTCAGGTTTTAAAGCCGTTTTATTAATATTTTCGGATAATCTGTCACCGGCAATAAAAACAATATCTCCTTTATCCAAATTTTCCTTTAATTCTATTCCCGTTTCAAATCCGATTTCTTCTATAGAAAGTAATTTTGCGGGAACTTTGATTTTAATACCATTCAGAAACTCGTTAAAAATTTGACTTTGTTTATGACTTAAAAATACGTTTATTTCACAGTTTGGATTTTTTATCGTATTCTCAAAAAGAGAGTACAAAACCTCAATATTCCCGATATGACTGCAAATAAAAAATGTTCCTTTTTCTTTATATATATCTTTAAAAAGTTGGTATTTATCCTCCTCTGATTCAAATTCTATATTGCTTTCATTGTAATTTCCTGAAAAAATACGGATTTTATCGGAAAGAGTATTTGCATAGGCTAAAACATGCTTGAATTGATTTAATAAACTCGGCTTGATTTTTGTATAAGCTTCGACTGTAGAAAGATATTTTTTTGAATAATATCTTAATTGCTTTGAAAAAACAAAAGTAAAAAAAGCAACCAAAAATGATATTACATAGAGAATCCACGCACCAAAGATTTTATATAAAGTCCAAGTAAGTATAAGTCTCTTTTTTCCTGCAGCCCGTTCTTTTATCTCAAACCATTTCATTTTTTCTGACACTCCAAAAGCGTATAATCAAACGCACCTATACTGTCATATCTTTGAATAATCTTCAGACCGGCTTTTTGAATAATATCTTTCATATCTTTTAATGAATACATCTTGCTTACACCATTTGCCATGCAAGTAAAATACAACGATATATGTGCAAGAGAGTATTCTGCGCCATTATATTTCTGGCAGTCCGTATAAGGCTCTAAAATGTAAATTGCCGAGTCTTCATCCATATTTTTGCTTATATCCGTCAGGATTTTTCTTATATCATCTTTTGAAAAACAATCCAAAAATTGGCTCATCAAAATAGCAGAATTTTTAAATTTTGGATAATTCGGTTTTTCGTCCAAAACATTTATTGAATGGAATTTACAGTTTTTTAATTTTGGATTTTTTTTTGTTATTTTCAATATTTATGCTCAAATCCAAAAGCGTTATGTCAAAATTTTTATCATTTTCAAGACATAACATTTCAAACTTTCCCGTATTTCCGCCAATATCATAAATTGAATTATATTTACTTTTTACTATGTTAAATACTTCGTTAAAACAATTATCCGAATAAAAATGGTCAAAATCATACCAGCTTTTTTTAACCTTTTCAGGCAGATGCGGAAGAGCCGGATATATAGTTTTTGATTTGGACAAGAATTTATGCAGTCCTTTTGGCTGCCCTTTCAAAAAGGATTCCGTCAACTCGCTCGCACCCAAATAGCATACATCCCTTACATAGTTGAAATTCGTTATGGTCATATCATCGCACAGAAACATTCTGCCAGCTTTTGTAAGAGAAAAAACACCATCTTTTTCTTGAATAATATTATTTAAAACGCCTATTTGTAAAAGTGTCTGTACAATATATTCATTAAGATTAAGCTCTTTAATAATCTCTTTTTCTTCGGAGGGTTTTGCATCAAGACATTTTAAAATCCCTAAATCAAGCATTGAACCGACAGCCTGAAATGCAAAAGGAGTGAATATAAACTTTTGTGCGTCTTCAAGTGCTTTAATTACCGATTCTTTACTTTTTCTTTTTAGCATATTTTTAGTTTACCATAGAATTATTTTTTGTTATTAAACACAAGATACCCGACAAAATATGAAATCAAAATCCCGAAAAACAGTATAAGTGATATTGAACTCAAAAGTTTGAATCCGCACAAAGAAAGTAACAAGAAAGAAAAAGTTGTTGTTGCAGCAGAAACTAAAACAGCATCTTCTGTTTGTTTTTCTCTCGAATTACGAAATATAGAATAGTCCATTGTAAACCCCAAAACCATAAATAGTGCAATCAAAGAAAATACATTTATCTCACCGTTTATCAATAATGCAAGACCGGTTGAGGTTATGATTCCGCATAAAGACGGTGTGAGAATTTTTAAACCGCTTTTTAGACCATAATTTAATGAAAGAACAATCACCAAAATCAAAAATACCGCCGGAAATATTTTTACCAGTTTTATACTGTAATTTTTCAAATAATTCCCAATATCTGCCTGTATATTTATTACATTTTCAAAATCAAGCTTTTTTTCTGCCGGTATAACAATTACTGTTTTATTTTTGCCTATAATAAATCCTTTAAGGGGGTAAGCAGTATCAAAATTTATAGGAAGAAATTTTGTGTTTTTAAGCTCTTGTATTTGACTTGATGTCAAAATATTCTCATACTTGTACAAATTACTTTTATACAGCTCCTGTACAAGCTCATAATTTTCTTTTTGCTTTTTTTCCGATGGTACAAATTTTGATAATGCCGTAAAATTAATATTTTGTTCTTCAAGCTCGGAGGTTATTTTTTCTTCTTTTTCCAGTAAATCCTGCTCATTTTTGCCGCTTACGGTAATAAATTGAGTTTCTCCGTTTATATTCCCAGAGACTTTATTATACAATGTCTCTGCCGTCATTAATTTTTTTGATGGAGAATACATAGAACTTAGTGTGTTGCTAAACTTAAACCTGAAAAATCCAAGTAAAGATAAGACGCATAAAAATATAAGAGCATATTTAATATAAACTCGCTTTATTTGAATTGTTTTAACAGGATTACTTTTTTCAAAAGAGGGATATATATACAAAACTATTAAATATATTGCAATCAAACCTGCTGACGTAAACACAGATATTTGTTTTAAAAGCTCTATTCCTGTCATATAAAGCAAAACAAAAGGGATTATTGTTGTAACCAAACTAAAACTCAAGTTTTTAAAAAATGATTTATTATTTTCAGAAAAATAATAGTGGTAAGAATAATCAATTCCTATACCGATTAAAGTTGTTGAAAATACCATTGTAATAATTTGAAAGCCGTTAAACCAAATTTCTGTAGCAACATATCCGACAAGCATTCCAAATATAATTGCCATTGCTATTGGTATAAGAAGTTTATATCTTCGAAAATAAAAATAGGTCAGGAAAATTATCATTAAAGTTGATAAAATACAGATTACATTTATATCAATAATAGATTTTTGACTGGTATAGTATGAGTGTATCGGACTACCCGCAAGATAAATTTTATTTCCATTTTTAGAAAGTTCTTTTTGCAGAGCAATTAGCTCGCCGATTTTTTTATTTGATAAATCCGGAGACAAACCCTCTTCGTTTTTGATTTTCACCGTCAAATAACTGTAATTTTGACTGTTTTCTTCCGCTGCTCCGGCTTTTTTCGGCAACAAAGAATTTATAAAATCATCAAAAAACAAATACGGATCTTTGTCTAAACTTGAAATTTGTATAGGGCTGTAAAGCCTTTCCATAGCTTGATTATATACCTCGTCGTATTTTTTGTTTTTCAAAAGTTTTCTAGTCTCTTCCGATAAAAAATTAGCAGGAGCTTTTAAATATTGATTTATCACCTCTAAAGTATCATAATCATCAACCTCAAAATAATTTTTATCGATTTGTGAAACAAACTCTTTTTTTAAATTACTGTCATCATTTTCGGAAATAACAACCTTTATTACAGATGCCGTTTTGTCAGCAAGATTAACTATTTCCGCCACGTTTGAAATATTTTTCGGGAGCAAAGTTTTAAGCATATTGGTCTCGACATAGCCTTTATGAATAAAAGCCAATATAAACAAAACCATTACAAATATAAAAAATATTACAAATCTTCCTTTGAAAACCATATTGTAGTTTGATTCCCGTTTTTTTGAACTATATTAATTCTGCGTATATAATTTTCTCCCTCCACAGTAATTTGAGAAAGATAATTTGACAACTCTTTATCCTTAGGTTTCAGCCCCAGCCTCCATTGTGAGTCTGATTCTTCAAAATAAAAATCAAATTCTTTTTCCAGGTTTGAAAAATTTTTATTAGAAATGGCACTTACCACATTATTAATCTGCTTATAATTTTTGCCGGAATAACTTACGCTCGATTTGATAGGATACGTTGTATAAAAATAAACACCATCATTCTTTTTGAATTCAAAATCTCCGCTCGATAAAACAGGTTTCTGAATATTTTGCAAAATTTTTTCCTGCTTGAATTTACACTTAATATTCCCCATCTGCGGAATTGTTTTAGAAATAGTTTCAAGCGTTGCTTTGTGCTCATAAACATTTGCTTGAACGCTGATTGATAAAAAGCATAAAATTAAAAACAAACTAAGCTTTTTCATTTTTTACCCTTTCAATCGCAGCTTTTAGACCTGACGGAGCTGTGTATATGCTCTCTCCCGTATTAATATCTATTTCTATTTGCATAGTTGTTGCTTCAAAGATTTTTTCACCATTTTTAAAAATTTCGTATCTCAAATTCAGAGATGGCTCAATCATCTCAACTGAGGTAAAAACAGTTAATATATCACCCAAAGTTGCGGGTTTGATATATTTAACCTTCATTTTTGCAACAGGATATCCGATACCTTCGTCTTTCATATCAAAATATGTATATTTGAGCTTTGACAACATATCACATCTTGCCTGCTCCATATATTTCACATAATTCCCATGCCAGACAATATTCATCGGATCTAAATCCTCAAAAGATACTCTAAATTTATACTCTGATTTATATAAACACATTCCTCTTTACCTCTTCTAAAAAATGCTTACAATATCAAACGCGCCTGATGAATATTTCTGTTCGTCTGAATAATATTCATACAAAACCTGTTTATCTGTTTTTACAATGTTCAAATACAAAACCGTATCCGGCTCAATAATATTAGAAAATTTTATTCTCTTAATTTGTCCTTTACCAATATCTAACCCAAAATGAGCATTTGCAAATTCTTTCGCCAAATATAATTGGACAACCCCCGGAGTAAGCTTAAATTCAGGGAAATGACCATTGAAGAAATTACAGTTTCTATACATAAATATTTTGTATGTAACAGAATTCTCGTCTTCCTTTCGGTCAAGAATAACAGGAAAAGAAAGATTAACATTAAAAATATGCTCTATCAAATTCTTATTTATTTTTCCAAGCTTATTCATTGGAATAATATCAATAAATTTCCACTTCTGAGGAACAATTTCCGAGTATTTTAGCATATACAACTTTAACTCTTTTGTTACGGGATAAACGTTTTTGGATAACAAAACCTCTTTACCTTTTTCCGAAAGTGCGCACAAGCATACAAGTTTATTTTCCAAATTTGTTATATATGAGCCTTCAACAAATTCGTGTTTATTTAATTTTTCTTCAAGCTCTTGTGCCGAAACCCTTTTGTCATATATCTTAAACAATCTGTCCGTACGGTTTTTAACTGTTAAATATTTCCCGTCGCTTTCAACTTTATCGTTAATTACACACTTTCCTCCATACATATAATTTGATTCAACTTCCAAATTATCATCGTTTGGTTTTATTTTAACATTGGGGAATATCCTGAATTTTTCATTGTGTTTGGTTTTATACCCGATAACACCTGTTTCGGTACTTCCGTATATCTCAATAATATTGCTTTCCTTTTCTAATATTTCAAAAACTTCTTCGTCTAACTTTGAACCTGCTGATATTATATATTTAGGCGCAATACCAAAATCCAAATTATGTTTTACTTTTGTTTTCAAAAACGCAGGAGTTTATACAAGGATAGCATTATAAATATTAACATTCTCCGGATACGCAACAGAGTTTGTGTTGATAATTAAACCGTTACATAATGAAAACATCAAATGGAATGTCATACCGAACAAATGACACATTGTAGTTGTTGAAAGAACTGATAAATTTTGTTCAGGTTTAAATACTGCACCTAAATCATTTCCTTCTGATATAAGATTGCTGAGTGATTTTTTTATATTTTTAGCTTTTCCGCTTGAGCCTGATGTGTAAAAGTTTATTATTATTTCAGCATCATCAATTTGCGGAAATTTAAAATCATACTTATACTCATCTTCAAAACCGGTAACAACATCGTATTCAAAATTCAAATCGTTAAATCTTATTCTGTCTGTTACAAGATATATAGATTTCCCAGCAAAAATTGATGCAAAAAAGTTTATTATAAAACTGAAATTATCTCCGCTTATCAAAACTATATTATCTTTCTTGTTCCTAAGATATATAATCTGACTTGCAATTAATCCCTTTAATTGTTTATATGAATAATCTTTATTGCCGTTAACTACAGCAATTTTGTCATCATATTTTGAAGTTGTAAAGACCTCCAGCATTAAATCACATTCCTTTTTCTCAAATAAACCCTTACCATATATTCTAACCCAAAAAGCAGTCCGATTAAAAGATATGAAATACATCCGTTATATAAAATCCAAATTCTGTCGGATTGAAAGATTGTCCATACAGATACTAAAAAATTTACAAAAGTAAAAACTGCCCAAATATAAGTAACACGTCTTGTATAAACCCATGCCGGTTTTTCAAGTTTATCACCGCACATCCTTGCAAATTTTTGAATAACCGTTTCTTTACCGAACAACGAAATAAAAAACATCAAAAACAGAAACAAATTACAAATAGGCGGGTAAAATTTTAACACCACAAATCTTTTTATATAAAACAAAAAAATCACGCAAAAAGTTAATATTATTGGTATGAAAGCATTTTTTTTCATAATTTATAAAAGTCTGAATACAGCTTCCGCTACATCGTTAACGGTTTGTATTTGCTTAAATTCCTCAGGAGACAACCTTTTATCCGTATATTGCTGAAGTCTTACCGCTAGGTCAACAGCATCTATACTATCCAAATCCAAATCTGTAAACAAATTTGCATCACCATTTAACAAAGATGAATCAATCTCAAATTCTTCTTCTAAAATTTTACATAAATTGTTATAAATTTCTTCTTTTGAATATTTTTTATCCATTTTGCTGTTCTCTAATTAAGTCTGCTATAGTTTTTACCGAATAAAAGTATTTCTTGTTTTGACTCTTATCCTTGCTTAAAGTCAAATTGAATTTCTTTTTAAGTACCATACCAAGCTCTAAGGCATCAATTGAATCTAACCCCAGACCTTCATTAAATAACGGCTCTTCCGTTTTAATATCTTCAGCAGTAATATCTTCAAGCTCCAAAGAAGATATAATAATATTTTTAATTTGTTCTTCCAACTCCATATAACTATTTTATCATAAATTTTATCTATCGTATAATTTTCGTGAAATTTCTTTGGTAACTTCAGTTTTAAAAGTAACTTCATCGTCGTATTTATCAAGGAATTCCCGAGTGTTAATTTCGCCAATATATTCTAAATTATATTCAACACGTTTTTCACCCGCATCATAAAACGGTTGGTGTATATGTAAAAAATCAAAACTTTGCTCTATTTTTAAAACTTCTATATTTCGTCCGCTCTCTTTTGCTATTAAAGCTGCACCCCTTCGAATTCTCGGATACTCATTTTTTCTGTGACGAGTTCCCATTGGAAATATTATCACATTCAACCCTTGTTCTAACGCTTCTTTTGCCTGTGCAACCCATTTCTCCTGTTCTTGTCCTTCCAAAATAAAAAGCATAAATACCATTCCCTTCAAAAATGGGTTATTAGCAAGTTTTTCAGCCACAAAACACGTTGAATGAGGTATTAAAGACATTAAAATAACTATATCTACGAAGCTTGGATGGGTTGATACTATAATAGAATTCTTTATACTCTCTATTTTTTCTTTGTCTTTTATGTCTATTGAAATCAATCCTGTTGACTTTAGCAAATAAACAAAAAATTTCCATGAACTATGCAGCGTTTCATAATTTTTTATCTTACTTTTTTGAAACGGAAAAATAAAATACCGTATAAAAAGCGCCCCCAAACCAAATACTATAAATAAAAAACTCAGTGCAATACTTCTGTATGTTTTCACCATTTTCATTTTACTCTCTTTACGTTAAAAAGTTTTGTTTCCAAACTATCTTTTTTTCCGGAAAAAATATCAATATAGTCTGTAAAACTATCAGTCTTATCACTATTTTTAAGTTTTAAAACATAAGCCTCGCCACCTGATTTTTTGCTTATATTTATCCCAAAAGCACAATAGTCATCAGCGTTTTTATCTGCATAACAATATAAAATATTATCATAATTTGAAGCAACTGCTGCAAGCAAACCGGCTGCTGCAGAATTTGTTGAAGCGGAAATTGCATTATACGGAATAGATTTTTGCTTATTCAGCAAAAAGAAACCGGCTGGGTAGTTATGAACAGAACCCGCAAAAGTATTCGGAGATACACCGCCATCTTCCGTAAATTGGTTAATAATTTTTATCAGTCTTTCCTCCTCGCCCTTCTGAGACGAAAACACAAGATTTTGGGCATACTCGGAATATATATTATTTAAAACAAATAAACTGCATTTATCTATTGCACTCAGTCTTCTTCTCATAATAGGAGTAATAAAACTGACATCTGCTTTATCAACGGATGAAACATAACAAAATTTATTTACATAAAATTCAATAAAATCGTCATTCATGCTAGTATTATAATACAAAAGGAGTTTAGAGTGAAAATTACCGGTTACGATGGGCTTTGTAATTTAGGAATTGGAATGGATAGTATTTATACTAACGCCATTCAAGGTAACAATAATTGTTTTACCGTTTTAAACGATTACATTAAACCTGATTCAATCCGTGTAGGATTAATTGACTGCGAACTGCCAAAGATTGATTATAAAAATTACAATACCAGATGTAATGCTCTTTTACTAAAAAACTTGGAATTGTTGGATACTCAAATAAAAGCTCTTTTGGCTAAATATGATAAATCTAAAATCGGTGTTATTGCAGCAACAACGAATTCAGGAGTTGAAGAATTTGAAACAACAAAGAATTCTATGCACTACGAACTCGGCAGCCCTGCGTATTTTCTCTCTCAACATCTTGGACTTACCGGTTATTTTGCAACGGTTTCAACAGCTTGTTCTTCAGGAATCAAAGCTTTTTCTCTCGCACGTGATTTATTAAAAATTAATATAATCGACTCCGCGATTATCGTATGCGTTGATTCGCTTGCAAAAGTACCTGTTTACGGTTTTAATTCACTGGAGGTTTTAACTAACAAGCCTTGCAACCCCTTCAGTAAAAACCGTTCAGGTATGAATATAGGTGAAGCCTCTGCAATATTTATTGTTGAAAAAGAGGGTAAAGGAATTGAAATTTTAGGAATCGGCGAAAGCTCGGATATTTATCATTCAACAACTCCTGATCCTGAAGGGAAAGAAGGAATTAATGCAATTAAATTTGCTTTAAACGAAGCAAAGTTAAAGCCAAATGAGATTGACTACATTAATGCTCACGGTACAGGTACAATAGCAAATGATATTATGGAATCAAATGCAATTTACAAAGTATTTGGAGACTCAGTTCCTGTCAGCTCTACAAAACAACTCACAGGTCATTGCTTAGGAGCAGCGGCAGGAATAGAAACCGCACTATGCTGCAAGTTATTAGAAAATGGTGATGGGAAATTATATCCGCATATTTTTGACGGAGAATATGACCAAAGTTTGCCTAAAATTCAACTTACAGAAAAAAATAAAAATTACAAATGTAAAACCGTTATGTGTAACTCTTTCGGTTTTGGCGGAACAAATGCTATAATGATTTTGAGGAGGAATAATTGAGTAAACAGGAGTTAGCAAAAATTTTACCGCATGAAGAACCAATGATACTAATAGATGATATCGTTGACTATTCGTTTGACGAAAAATGGTTAAAAAGCTCCGTTACAATAAATGAAAACAGCCTTTTTTATGATAAAGAGCTCAAGGGTATTGATTCTGTTGTCGGAATTGAATATATGGCGCAAACTATAGGATGTTATACATTTTTAAAAAGAAATTCAAAAGTACCAAAAATCGGATTTTTGCTCGGCTCAAGATTATACAACAACGCTGTTAAAAAATTTGAACTCGGGAAAACGTACTATATTCTTGTAAAAGAAGCTTTTGTTGCAGAAATATACTCTTTTGAGTGTTTTATATATAATGATAAAAACGAAGAAATTGCCAGTGCTACCGTAAATGTGGTTCAAAAAGAAGATTAAGCACGAATACAAAAGGAGTTAATATGGGAGTTAATAACAAAACGGTCTTAATAACAGGTTCTTCAAGAGGAATCGG
>JAEEGL015002191.1_pt1 | contig 11634 bp, 6 predicted proteins | sample 9134231 | NCBI WGS metagenome assembly JAEEGL01 (sample SAMN16246548, study PRJNA631951) | gut metagenome | biome: gut microbiome; feature: rumen; material: fiber-attached | host: Bos | place: Iran: Karaj | collected 2018-10 | reverse complement strand
CTTCACGCGGCATGGCTGGATCAGCCTTCCGGCCATTGTCCAATATTCCTCACTGCTGCCTCCCGTAGGAGTCTGGACCGTGTCTCAGTTCCAGTGTGGGGGACCAACCTCTCAGTTCCCCTAGACATCGCGGTCTTGGTGAGCCGTTACCCCGCCAACTAACTAATGTCTCGCGAGCTCATCCGTATCCACCGAAGCTTTCAACCACCGATGATGCCATCAATGGTGTTATGCGGTATTAGACGACGTTTCCATCGCTTATCCCCCTGATACGGGCAGATTGCTCACGCGTTACGCACCATTTCGCCGGTCGCCGCCAAAGTATTGCTACCTAGCGCTGCACCTCGACTTGCATGTGTTAAGCCTGCCGCTAGCGTTCATCCTGAGCCAGGATCAAACTCTTCATTGTATATTACTATATAATTCTTAGCCTCTCCTGACGCTTTCCTTTCGGAATCGACGCTCGTTTAAAGTTCTTGGAAACCCCTCGCGGGGTCTCCACGGTACTTGCTTGTACTTTCCTTTCAGTCTTTTCAATGAGCGTAAAAAAATTTTGCTTCCCGCTGGGCCGCAAAAAATCCCGTTCGTTCTCCAAACGGGATTGCAAAGGTACACATTATTTTTGATTCAGCAAGCCTTTTGTGGAAAAAATTTCAAAAAAATCATCAATCTTCTCCGAGTTTCCGCGTGATCCGGTCGCAGGAATAACTGCGCGTTTCCCCGCTCCCGGGGAACTTTGCCTTCGCAACGACCTTCCAGCCAGTGAGTTGCGAAGCCGGACGGTCCAGTTTGATGTACCACCAGTTCTCGGAACTGTCCCAATGATACTTCCAGCTGGTCCGGATACCGGCAACGCCGTCATTGGCCAGGTGGCAGTTCACGCAGTAATCCGGAATCCGCTTGTTGGCGAATGTCATCTTCTCGCTCCGGCCGTCATGCTCGAGGCTGACCTCCCAGTCCTCATTGCCGTCATAGATGTGCGCGAGAAGGAAATAGCCCTCCGCGAACAGGGCCTCTTTGCGCCAGGCATATTGATGCGACCAGTCGGATTCACGGTCGTAAACATCGTTGGAATCATAGACGCGCATCCGGTCCTCTGGATCATGGACACAGCGGAACTCCCAGTCGCTGAATTCGTTCCCATTCACACGATAGACATAGAATCCGGCCGGAGAGCCGTCCGGATTGTAGCGGGAATACCAGAAATTGCCCATCGGAACACCGTGGATGCGTTCCATGACAGGCCGCCCGCCCGCTGTGACTACCTTGTATTTATAAGTCTCGCAGAGGTGGGCATGGCCAGAGAAGATATACGCGCTGTGGTAAGATGCGAGCGCGGCGAGCATGTCTTCGCGGTGCGGGATGTCGGAGAAGCCGCGGACATGGCAATGCTGGAGGACGACGACCATCCGGTCCGCCTTGTCCTCCACCATCGAGAGGTCCTTGACGAGCCAGTTGCAGATCTCATCCGTCAAGCCCGTCGCCCCCTGCGAGGCCAGGGCCGTGGTCGACGAGGTGGGGCCCTTCCGGGAAATGTAGTTGTCCACGCCGACGAAATGGACCTTTCCCACGTTGAAGGAGTAGCAGGTCGGGCCGAAGCACTCCGCATATCGCCGCTCCGTCCCGCGGTCGTACCCGTCCGACCCGGCATTCGCGGCGTCACCCATCCGGGAGTCGTGGTCGTGATTGCCGATGACCGTGAAGAACGGAAGGTATTGACCGTCTGCATATTCCGCACTGCCCAGCGCGCCCTGGGCCATGGCGTAGGTCTCGGGGTCCTTCGCATTGTTGATGATATCGCCCAGGGAAATGCCGAAGACCGGGCCCCGGGAAGCGTTGTCCCGGAAATAACGCCCGATCGCGGGCATGGCCGTGGAGCGGAACCGGGCCGCCGTCTCCGCGTCCCGGATGTGGATATCCCCGAGAACGGCGAAGGAGAACGCCGCCGAAGCGTCCGCCAACCGCCTCAGGACGAAATCCCTCCTGTTGACGGCCGTCGGATCGATGCGCTGGTGGAACGCCGGCAGATGGCTGCCCGCGTCCTGCGCGATCGCAAAGCCTGCGGGCAGGCTGTAATAGACAAAGGTACTGCGCGGGTCCGCCTTCAACTGGTAAACGCCGTTCGAATCCGAGCGGACGAAGCGGAATCCGTCCGTCACAGGCACGTTCCGGACGGGTTTGCCCTCCTCGTCCAGGATGGTCCCGTACACATTGTTGCCCTCCCGGATGCGGGTCCCGCTGACCGTGTCGCCTTCCGGACCGGCATCTTTCCCGGTATCGGGCTCCAACAGGCCCTTCGGGGATGCGCAGGCGCCCATGAGACCTGCCAGCATGGTTAAAAACAATCTCCTGTCCATCAGCTACTTCCTGTTCATCGCCACCCGCGCCTTGAGTTCCCACGTGCGGATGCGGTCCTTGTACAGATTGTTGGCATTCACCTTCTCCACGGAGAGGGCGGCGTCGGAATTGTTCGCCCAGCGGCGGCAGTTGTACATCACCTCCCAGATCCGTCCGATCCGGTATTCACGGCTGATGCGGAGGCCGACTGCGTAATCCTCGCCGTACTTGGTCGTCGGGAAGTTCAGCGTCCGCAGGAGCGGGACATAGAAACCGCGCGGCGCACCGAGGCCGTTGACGCGGAGGGCGTTGTTGCGCCCGTTCTCATCCGTCCATTCCTTGTGGTCGACCACATAGGGCGGCAGCGGATGAAGGTCGAAATCGGTCATGCGGTAGGTACCCACCACCATCGCGCAGTTCTGGGCATAGAAGGCGTCGACGAACTTCTGCACGGTATTCTCGTCATAATAGAGGTCGTCGGAATCGAGCTGGAGGGCGAAGCGGCCGCATTTCGGGTGGTGGACCGCCACGTTCCAGTTGCCGCCGATGGCGTGATAGCTCCTGTCCTGGGCAATGTAGATGAGCCGGGGATCGTCCCTGAATTTCAGGATCTCCTCCACCGTCCCGTCGTCGGAGTTGTCGTCCACCACGATGACATTGTAGGGGAAGCTCGTCTTCTGGTCCAGCGCGGAAGCGATGGCCGCCGCGATGGACTGCACGCGGTTCTTGCAGGGAATGATGACAGAAGCCTCATATTCAAATGCTTCCCCGGAGAAACATACCTCCTTGAACACCGGCTCGAGATAGCCGCCGATGTCCTTCAGATGGCGCGTCACCACCTGTTCCATCTCGACCTGGACACCCCGGTTCTTCGGATCGACATAGTCGAAGATCTTCTCGCCGGAAGCGCGGTTGTCCGTCTCGATCTCATAATAAAGGTACTCGTTGATATGTTCCAGGGCCCCCTTCTGGGAGACCTTCAGCCGGAGGTCGTACAGCGCGGCGGCCTGATAGTCCGTATCCATCCGGGCGACCGCCTCGCGGAGCGCATCCGTCCGGTAGAGCAGCACGGAACCGAAATCGAAGTCGTCGCGGAGCGAACCGAACTGGTAATCGATCACCGGCGCTTCCCGGCGGACGCCGTCCGCCTCGTTGAAATGGTCGGCATAGACCATGGCGGCTCCCGTATCCTCCGCGACCGCGAGCATCCGCTCCAGCGCAAACAGGCCGAAACGGAGATCCGTGAATTTCGTATATATCAGTGTGAAAGGGGCTTCCGTTTCCGCAGCGATCCGGCGGAGGGTCGCAGTCTCCCCGAGGGCCCCGGCGACCTTGACGATCCGGCGGATTTCCGCCTCCCGGGACAGGGCTTCCACCGTAGCCGCGACCTGCGCATCGTCCCGGCATGGGATAAAGCAATCGATTCTTTTCATCAGCATGGCGTTAAAACATACAAATATAAAAAATAATCCTTATATTTATCGGATAAAACGAAATGAGAATGCGTATCCGCAAGACCCTCCTTTTTGCAGCAGGCTTCCTCGTCAGCACGGCCCTCCTCTCGGCAGAGACTCCCTCCTGGATCCGGAGAAACGCCCTGTCCCCTGACGGCAAGACATTGGCATTCAGCTATAAAGGAGACATCTACACCGTACCGGTCACCGGCGGCACCGCCATGCAGCTGACGACCAACGCCGCCTATGAATCCGAGCCGATGTGGACCCCGGACGGGAAATGGATCCTCTTCACCTCCTACCGGGAGGATACGAAGGACATCTTCGCCACGGCGCCAGAAGGTGGAAAACCCCGGCAGCTCACTTCCCTCCCCGGCAACGAGACCCCGCTCGCGGCGCTCCCGGACGGCACCGTGCTCTTCAGCGCCTACAATGCCGCGCTCATGAGCCCGTCCTTCGACGGTTTCCCCGGAACCGCCCAACTCTACGCAACGGACCTCTCGGGGAAAGCCCCGCGACTCGTGACCTCGATGACCTTCTCGGCGATGTCCGTAAACGAATCTGGGACAATCCTTTTCGAGGATTACAAAGGCTATGAGGACCCGCTCCGCAAGCACCACACCTCCTCCGTGACGCGCGACATCTGGAAATATGTTCCCGCAGCCCGGGCGGCCGCCGGCTTCTCCATCAGCGCCCAAGGCGCTTTCACGAAACTCAGCACCTACGAGGGCGAAGACCGCAATCCGGTTTTCGCCGCCGACGGCGACACTTTCTATTTCCTCAGCGAGCGCGACGGGAAGACCTCCAACGTCTACAGGAGTTCCCTTTCCGCCCCGGAGAAGGCTGTCCAGCTCACCCGCTTCGACAGGAATCCGGTCCGCTTCCTCTCCGCAGCGAAGGACGGCACCCTCGCCTTCTCCTGCAACGGCGACCTGTACACCATGAAGGAAGGAACTGAGCCGCAGAAAGTTGCCATCACGGTCAACCGCGACGACGACCAGAAGGAGAAATACGACATCACCGTCGCATCCGCTTCGTCCATGGCCGTTTCCCCGAACGGGAAGGAAGTCGCCCTCGTCATCCGCGGCGACGTCTTCGTCACTTCCGTCGACTACAAGACCACCCGCCGCATCACCAACACCCCGGAACAGGAGCGCAACGTCTCCTTTTCCAAGGACGGCCGGGAAATTTACTATTCCGCCGAGCGGAACGGCTGCTGGAGCATCTACAAGACCAGCCTCACGGAAAAGGCCGACAAATACTTCACCTACGCCGTCCGGACGAAGGAAGAGATTGTCTCCACGCCCGGCGAGACCTGTTTCCAGCCCACCGTCTCCCCCGACGGCAAATGGATCGCCTACTACCGCGACCGGACCGAACTCGTCGTCCGCGAACTCAAGGGCGGAAAAGAGAAATCCCTGTTCAAGGGCATCAACTATTCCTACTCCGACGGGGACCAGCATTACGCCTGGAGCCCGGACAGCCGCTTCCTGCTGTGCAACTGGCAGGCGGACGGCGGCTGGAACAACGAGGACGTCGCCCTGGTGTGCATCGAGACCGGTGAAATCACCGACCTGACGGAAAGCGGCTACTCCGACGGCGGCTTCCGCTGGGCCCTCGGCGGCAAGGCCATGACCTGGGAATCGGACAAGAACGGCTACCGCAGCCACGGCAGCTGGGGCGCCGAAAGCGACATCTACATCATGTTCTTCGACGGCAAGGCCTTCTCGTCCTTCGGCCGCAGCAAGGAGCAGGAGGAGATCGCCAAGATGCTCTCCGGCGAAGACAAAAAGGAAGAGAAAAAGGAGAAGAAGGACAGCACGGACAAGGCTGAAAAGAAGGTCGAGAAACTCGTCCCCGACCTGGAGAACCGCCATGACCGCATCCTGCGGCTGACGCCATTCTCCAACATGATGGGCGACTACTACCTCACCGAGGACGGCAAGAAACTGTATTTCACCCAGCGGCTCGAAAAAGGTTTCGACCTCTGTGTCAAGGACTTGCAGGAAGGGAATGTCACCGTGGTCAAGAAAGGCGTCCGCGGTTCCATCATCCCGTCCCGTGACGGGAAATACCTCTACCTCTTCTCCGGCAGCTCCATCAACCGGATCGCCATCCCGGGAGGCAAGACCGACGTCATCTCCTTCACCGGCGAGTTCGAATTCAAGCCGGGCCCGGAGCGGGAATACATCTTCGAGCATGCGTGGAAACAGGTCAAGGAAAAGTTCTACGTCGAAGACCTGCACGGGGTCGACTGGGACTATTACCACGACAATTACCGGCAGTTCCTCCCCTTCATCAACAACAACTTCGATTTCCAGGACCTGCTCTCCGAAATGCTCGGCGAACTCAACGGCTCGCATACGGGCGGCCGTTTCCGCCGGACGGGCGGGAAGCGGCTCGGCTGCCTCGGCGTCATCCTCGATGCGGAATACACGGGCGACGGACTGAAAATCAAGGAGATCCTGCCGGGCGGCACCCTGAACAACGCCGACCCGGAGATTGCCGCCGGCGACCTGGTCCTTTCGATCGAAGGCCACACGATCAAGTCCGGCGACGACTGGACGAAGTACCTGACCGACAAGGTCGGGAAGCAGGTCGTCCTGACCGTGAAGAAGGGCCGGAAGGAGGGCGAGCTGATCGTGGTCCCCGCAGCGACCGATGCGCCCCTCCTTTACCGCCGCTGGGTCCGCCAGCGCGAGGAAATGGTCCGGAAGCTTTCCGGCGGCAGGGTCGGTTATGTCCATATCCAGGGCATGAACTCCCCCAGTTTCCGTGAACTCTACGCCAAGGCGCTCGGGAAATACCGCGGCTGCGACGCCCTCATCGTGGACACGCGCCACAACGGCGGCGGCTGGCTCCACGACGACCTCGTGACCTTCCTCGGCGGCAAGGAATACTGCCTATTCACGCCCCGCGGCCAGTATATCGGCCACGAGCCGTTCAACAAATGGACGAAACCCTCCTGCGTCCTCATCGGCGAGGACAATTATTCCGATGCCTGCGGCTTCCCCTATGCCTACCGGTCCCTCGGCCTCGGCAAACTCATCGGAGCGCCGGTACCCGGCACGATGACCGCCGTCTGGTGGGAGAACCAGGTCGACGCCACCCTCATCTTCGGCATTCCGCAGGTGGGCAACTGGGGCGTCAGGGACGGCCGCTACATCGAGAATTTCCAGATCGAGCCGGACATCCTCGTCTTCAACACGCCGGAGGACGTCCTTTCCGGCAAGGACCGCCAACTGGAAGCGGCTGTCGCAGAAATGCTCAAAGAAATCGAAAAGCAATAAGCCATGGACAAGAAAGTCGTCATCATCCCGACCTATAACGAAAAGGAAAACATCGAAGCCATCCTCCGCAAGGTCTTCTCCCTCCCGGGCGGATTCCACGTGCTGGTCATCGACGACGGCTCCCCGGACGGGACGGCCGCCATCGTGAAGGGGCTCCAGGCGTCTTTCCCGGACCGCCTCCACCTGATCGAGCGGAGCGGCAAGCTCGGCCTCGGAACCGCCTACCTGACCGGTTTCCGATGGTCGCTGGAGCAGGGCTACGACTACATCTTCGAGATGGATGCGGATTTCTCGCACAACCCGGACGACCTCCTGCGCCTGTACGAGGCCTGTGCGGAGGGAGGGGCCGACCTGTCCATCGGTTCACGCTACTGCCACGGCGTCAGCGTGGTCGACTGGCCGATCGGCCGGATCCTCATGTCCTACTGCGCCTCCCTCTATGTCCGACTCATCCTGGGGATGAAGGTGTACGACACCACGGCGGGCTTCAAGTGCTACCGCCGGAAAGTATTGGAAACCATTGACCTGGATGCCATCGAGATGAAGGGATACGGCTTCCAGATCGAGATGAAATATACGGCCAGCAAACTGGGATTCAAGGTCCGCGAAGTGCCGATCATCTTCATCAACCGGCAGCTCGGGACTTCCAAGATGAGCGGAGGGATCTTCGGCGAAGCCTTCTGGGGCGTCATCCGCCTGAAATTCCGGAAAATCCAGCCCCGGAAAACCGTCTAGGAACGTTTCACGCCGGCCAGCTGCGTCAGCACGACGCCGCAGCAGGCGATCGCGATGCCGATCCACTGGAGACCGGTCAGGTATTCCTGTCCCAGGATGAAACTGGCAAGGGCCGTCACGACGGGGATCATCGCCTGGAAGACGCTCGCCTTGGCTACGCCGAGATTCTTGACGGCCATCGCCCACAGCGTGAAAGCCATCGCCGTGCAGAGCAGGGCCAGGCATAGGATCGGCCGGATCACGGCCCAGCTGAAATACAGGGAAGGATCGAAGCCTTCCAGGCCGCGCGTCAGGAAGAGCGGCAGCAGCAGCACCGTTCCGATCATGAACTGGTACATCACGATCACGCTCGCCTTGTAACCGCTGGAAAGGACCTTGGTGAAGGAGGCAAGCCCGACTTCCGCCACGACGGCGATCAGCAGGAGCACCACGCCCCAGAAGAATTCCTTGCCGACCGAGGAGGATACCCAGGTCACCAGGGCCAGGCCGGTGAGGCAGATGATGATGCCCAGCACGTTCAGGCGCGTGATCTTCTCCTTGAAGAACACGACGCCGGCCACGAAGGCGAGGACGGGCGTCATGGATATGATCAGGGCGCTGTAGGTCGGGGATTCGGTCAGTTTGACGCCGTAGGTCTCACAGATGAAATAGATGAGCGGCTCGCACAGGGCCAGGAGGACGAATGTGCCGAGGTCCTTCTTGTGCAGCTTGAGGGAATAGCCGCAGACCAGGTTGAAACACAGCAGGAACACGATGCCGATGACGACACGCACGAAAACGAAGTATTCCACCGGGATATTCAGGCCGATCAGCTGGTTCATCCAGATATACGACAGGCCCCACAGGATGATGGCGCCGAGTGTCACGCCATAGGCGACGAACGGATTGTTTTTCTTTTCTGGCATTTCGTGTGCAAAGATACAAATTTATTTTCCGCGGACAAGCCGGAGCGAGATGCGGTTCCGCTCCAGGTCGACGGACAGGACGGAAACACGGACTTTCTGGTGCAACTTCAGGACCTTGGAAGGGACGGCCATCCCGCGCTCGCCCATCTGCGAGGCGTGGACCAGGCCGTTGTCGTGGAGGCCGATGTCCACGAAGGCACCGAAGGCTGTGATATTCGTCACGATACCAGGCAGTTCCATACCGGGCTTAAGATCCTCGATGGTGTGGATGTCGTCCGCGAAGGCGAAGTCCTGGGCCGCCTCGCGCGGGTCGAGACCGGGCTTGGCCAGTTCCTGGAGGATGTCGTTCACCGTCGGCAGGCCGAAATCACCCCCGACATAGTCGGCGGGCCGGATCCTGGCGCAGAGGGCGGCATTGCCGACCAGTTCGTCCGTCCGGACGCCCAGGTCACCGGCCATCTTCTCGACCAGCGGATAGGCCTCCGGATGGACGGCCGAGCCGTCCAGCGGGTTGGCCGCCCCGCGGATGCGGAGGAAGCCGGCGCACTGCTCGAACGCCTTCGCGCCGAGACGGGGAACCTTCAGCAGGTCCGCACGCGCGGCGAAAGGACCGTTCTCCGCCCGGAACGTCACGATGTTCCGGGCCAGGACAGGTCCGATCCCGGAAACGTATTGAAGAAGGTAAGGGCTTGCCGTATTGAGATTTACGCCCACGGCATTGACACAACTCTCGACCGTGTTGTCCAGTTTCTCGCGCAGGAGGCCCTGGTCCACGTCGTGCTGGTACTGCCCGACGCCGAGGGACTTCGGGTCGATCTTCACCAGTTCCGCCAGCGGATCCTGCAGGCGGCGGCCGATGGAAACGGCGCCGCGGACCGTGACGTCATATTCCGGGAATTCCTCGCGGGCGATGTCGGAGGCCGAGTAGATGGACGCGCCGTCCTCGCTGACCGAGAAGATGCGGACCTCCTCCGGCAGTCCGGCCCGGCGGACGAAATCCTCCGTCTCGCGGCCGGCCGTCCCGTTGCCGATGGCAATGACTTCGATCTCAAATTCTTCCACCAGGCGCGCGAGCGTCGTGATGGACTGGATCTTCTTCGCGGCCGGGGGGTGCGGGAAGATGACCTCGTGGTGGAGCAGGTTGCCCTGCCGGTCGAGACAGACCACTTTGCAGCCGGTCCGGAAGCCCGGATCGATGGCCATCACCCGCTTCTGGCCGACCGGCGCGGCCAGCAGGAGCTGGCGCAGGTTCTCGCCGAAGACGCGGACGGACTCCACGTCCGCCCGGGCTTTCGCCTCGCGCAGCACCTCGCCGGAGATGGAAGGCTCCAGCAGGCGCTTGTAGGCGTCGTCGACCGCTTCACGGATCTGCTCTGCCGTCTCGGGGGCGGGATATCCGTGTTCCTGGGCATAATCGTAATAGATCTTCTTGCCGCACTTTTCCGGATCGGCGTCGAGGCTGACCTTCAGGTAGCCCTCGTTCCCGGCCCGCAGCATCGCCAGCAGGTTGTGGGAAGGGATGCGCTGGAGCGGCATGGAAAACTGGAAATAACTGCGGTATTTGGCCGCTTCCGCTTCGGTCTGGCCCGCCTTCGTGACCTTCGAGCAGACCCGGCGGGTGCGGAACATCCCGCGCAGGTTTTCCCGGATCACGGCCGTCTCCGAGAGGCGTTCCGCGATGATATCCCGCGCTCCGGCAAGTGCGTCCTCCACGGTCGCGACCTCGCCGCCGACATATTTCGCCGCCTCCAGGGCGGGACGGGACGTCTTTCCGTTCCACAGCGCGTCGGCCAGCGGCTCGAGCCCCTTGGCGGCCGCGACGGTCGCCCGCGTCTTCCGCTTGGGCCGGTAAGGCAGGTACAGATCTTCCAATTCGCTGGAACTGACGCAGTTCTCGATCTTCTTCCGGAGATCGTCCGTCAGGGCACCCGCCTCCTCGATGGTGGAAAGGATGGAAGCCTTGCGCTTCTCCATCTCGGCGAAGACGTCGGTCCAGTGCTTGATCTCGGCGACGGAGATGTCGTCCAGACCGCCGGTCCTTTCCTTCCGGTAGCGGCTGATAAACGGGATGGTGCAGCCTTCCGCGATAAGCGCGGCGCAGTTCTCCACCTGCCAGTCACGGACCTGGAGCAATGCGGCGATATGCCGGATGTAAATATCCTTCATCGGGTCGAAGTTTCAGTGTTCAGCTGTCAAAGATAAGCTTTTTTTCAAGGCACCGGCAAGCCTTTCCCGGAAAAAGGCGCCGGCGACGGTCCGGGAGAAAGCCTCGTCCCGTACCAGGCGGACGTCCTGGGACAAATGAGGGAGTTGTATCGGAAGCACTTGCAGGTCAGCGGGAACCGCCGGAAGCGGAAGATAGGCGACGGTGCCCGGACTGCGGCGGAGAAGGTCCGTCAGGAGGGTGAGACTGTCGGTCACGAGGGAGACACGCGCTGTTTCCTCCGCCGTCAGCAGGGGCCGGTACGGGGCCCATGCCAACAGGTCAGCACCTTCCGCCGGACGGCCGCAGGCGACGGCGACGGCGGAAAGACCGCCCACCGTTTCCGCCCCCTCGTCGAAATCGAGCGTACCGCTCGCGGGCGCGAGGCGCAGGGCGAAATCGGCTTCCGCCCCCTCCGGCAGGAGGATGATGGCGACGGACGAAACGGCACGGATGTCCGACAGGGCATCCGGCAGCAGGTACTCCTGGATGAAAGGGGTGGCGGAACAGGTGACGGGGCGGGAGGAACGGATGTGGCCGGAGGCCCCGAAAAGGGTTTTCAGTGCCGCATAATCCCGCAGGACGGCGTCCGCATAACGAAGGAAAGACTCCCCTGCCGCCGTCAGCCGGACCGCACCGCGCGTCCGGTCGACGAGCAGCACACCCGCTTCACGCTCCAACTCCGCGATGGCCAGGCTGACCGCCGGTTG
>JAEEGL012999119.1_pt1 | contig 11634 bp, 7 predicted proteins | sample 9134231 | NCBI WGS metagenome assembly JAEEGL01 (sample SAMN16246548, study PRJNA631951) | gut metagenome | biome: gut microbiome; feature: rumen; material: fiber-attached | host: Bos | place: Iran: Karaj | collected 2018-10 | reverse complement strand
TAATTTATGTTTATTTTAATTCTCTATGTGTAAAGCTTCTTTTATGTGTTGTGAAATCGGAAACGATGTCTCCGTGACCATACAATTTATATTTATATATCATGAGTTTGTAGGGTAGACTTTAGTCTACCAAATAATTTATGTTTATTTTAATTCTCTATGTGTAAAACTTCTTTTATGTGTAGTGAAATCGGAAACGATATCTCCGTGACCATATAATTTATATTTATATATCATGAGTCCCTCAATTCCGACAGGACCTCTTGCGTGGGTTTTGTTCGTTGAAATGCCGACTTCCGCTCCAAAACCATATCTGAAACCGTCTGCAAACCTTGTTGAGATGTTATGATATACTCCGGCTGAATCAACCAGCGACATAAATTTCTCAGCATTTTCTTTGTTTTCGCTCAATATACAATCTGTATGATGTGAGCCGAAAGAATTAATATGTTCAATAGCTTCATCTAAACTTTCAACGCACTTTATAGAAACAATCTTTTCTCCGTATTCTGTTCTCCAGTCGTCTTCAACAGCTTGTTCAAGCTCGGGAACAATTTTTCTGCAATTGTCGTCACCTTTAATTGTGACACCGTTATTCTTTAATTCTTCGCACAGTTTTGGAAGAATTGAATCAAGTACGTTTTTATTGACTAAAATTGTCTCAACGCTGTTGCAGGCACTCGGATACTGGCATTTTGCATCAACGCATACTTTTAAAACTTTGTTTAAATCTGCACTTTCATCAATATAAATATGGCAGATTCCGTCAGCGTGACCTAAAACAGGAATTTTGGTGTTCGATTTGATGAATTTAACAAGAGCGTTTGAGCCTCTCGGGATAATCAAATCAAAATATTTGTCTAATTTTAGCATTTCTGCAACATCTTCTCTTGTATAAACAAGTGAAATGAGATTTGCTGGAAATTCTTTAAAACTGCTTAAAGTCCTTGTGATAACTTCAAAAATAGCTGTGTTTGTGTTTTTTGCTTCCTTTCCGCCTTTTAAGACAACTGCATTTGAAGATTTAATCGCTAACGCTGAAATCTGGGAAATGACATCAGGTCTTGCCTCAAAAATAACCCCGATTAACCCTATTGGGCAGGCAACTTTATGAAGTTCAATTCCGTCTGAAAGTTCTCGTTTCCATAAAATCTTGTTTACTAAATCATCAAGTTTTGTTATGTCACGAACTCCCTGAACCATATCTTTGAGCTTGTTTTCGTCAAGTTTAAGACGATTGTATGCGCTCTTGTTGATTTCACCCTTTTCAAGAAGTTGTTTGGCTTCTTCGAGGTCTTTTTCGTTTGCCTTAATAATTAAATCTTTTGAGTTTTCAAGTTCTTCGGCAATTTTTAAAAGCACCTTATTCTTAATTTCGCTGTCTAAAAGCATAGCTTTTATAGAAGCTGATTTACCGAGTTTTGCTATATTTTCCAAGTCTGTCATAATCACCTTTTAAAGTATAACAATATTGTCTTTAGTAACGACCGCATCGTAGTTTTTGTGACCTAAAATTTCAAGAATCTTATCTGACGGCTGACCGATGATGTTTTTTGTATCTTTGAGGTTATAGTTTGTTATCCCTCTTGCAAATTCTTCATTGTTCTGGTCAAGAATTGCAACAACATCACCTTTTGAAAACTTTCCTCTGACCTCGACAATTCCGACGGGAAGAAGGCTTGAATCTTTTTCTGTCAGTGCTTTTTTAGCACCATCGTTGACGATAATCTGACCTGAAATGTTTGTTGCAAAGCCTATCCATCTTTTTTTGCCCTGAAGTTTTTCGGTCGGCAAAAATAGTGTACATTTTGTATCGCCCGAGAATAGTTTTTTGATGATTTGAGGGCTTTTTCCGTTTGCGATTAAAGCATAACCTCCTGAGCGTGTAACAACTTTTGCAGCCTGAAGTTTTGTTTTCATTCCTCCTCTGCCGCCTTTTGAAGCGTTTAAACCCAATTTTTCGATTTCAGGTGTAACTTCTTTGACTTCTGAAATAAACTTTGCATCTTTGTTTTCTTTTGGGTTATCGGTATAGAGCCCATCAATATCAGAGAGAATAACCAATAAATCAGCTTCAAGTTTGCTTGCAACAAGAGCTGAAAGTTTATCGTTATCGGAAAATGATACTTCATATACTCCATGAGCGGATTCTTCAAGCTCTGTTGCAGAAACACAGTCGTTTTGGTTAATAATCGGAATTGTTTTGAGCTTTAAGAGTTCATTCAAAACCGTGCTTAAATTGAGGTATTTAACCCTGTGAGTAAAATCTTCTTCGGTCAAAAGCACTTGAGCGGTGACAATTCCATACTTTTCAAAGCCGTCTTCATAAATGCTCATAAGGTGAGATTGACCGATAGCTGCGCAAGCTTGTTTAACAGCAAGCGTGTCAGGGGAAGAAATTTTGACTTTTTTACTTCCTAAACCGACTGCCCCGGACGTTACGATAATAACCTCTTTGCCCTGTTTATAGAGCTTTGCTATATCTTCAATAAAGGAATAAATGCGAGAAAGCGAAATTTCGCCCTCATCATTTCTCAGAACATTTGTTCCTATTTTAAAAACTATTCTTTTGGCTTCATCTAATTTTTTCATAGCTAAATTATACCATAAAGTTTAATGTTTTAAAATCAGACAAAGAAAAAAGGGACTCTCGTCCCCCTGCAATAAAGGTAAGTTATGATAATGTATAATCAGTTACCTTACTTATACGTATCTGATTCTGCCTTCCATTTTCATATCAAATGGTCTGTTATTCATTTTTTTGACATAGTCGCAAGTTGTTTTGTCTTTGCAGAAATTGTATGCTTGAATGATTTCCGGATTTTGTAAACAAGCTAAGTCGTCACCACCGTTTATAAGAAAATCATCATATACCGTGACATAGGTTTTTGTTGGACTCGGATTGTTTATATCAATCGGGTGTTTTTGGTTATTTCCGTCAATATATGTCAGAGAAGCAAGTTTTCCGTCTCTTGTTACCGTATATTCAAGTCCTGAGACCTGCATAAGACCCGGTTTTTGGTTTTTATGAACAACTGATTCTGCGCATTGTTTCAATGCCTGAACCAAGTTCTTTTCTGTTAGTTTAACTTTGAAAAGTGTGTTTGGGAATGGAAATACGCTTGTTAAATCTTTATTTGTAATAACACCTTCAGATAATGAACCTCTGCAGTTTGCTGCGTTTACAAGTGCAATTTCCGCACCAAGTTCTTTTCTCATTGAATCTGCAACGAGGTTTGCAAGAGGATTTTCAAAAAGCATATTGCTTTCAGGAATATCTTGTGAACGAAGTATTCCGACATTTTCCGTTTCGCCCATTAATTCATCATCTGCTATTCTTGCAAGTTCATTTCTGGAAAAGTTCTTTGTGTCATATATGTTATTTTGTACTTTTACAATTTGTCCTTCAGGGTTAAATTCAACATTTAAAATTCCGAAATGGTCACCGTCTTTTCCTGCCTGTGTGATAACGACAGGGCTTCCGTCTTTTGAATAGAAGAGGTTTTCACCTTCTGTAACACCTTTGATAAGTTCGTGAGAGTGCCCGCCTAAGATTACATCTATTCCGTCAACTTGTTGAGCAATTTCTCTTTCAAGATCATTACCGACATGTGAAAGAAGTATAATTTTATTTATGCCTTTATCTTGAAGTTGCTGAATTTCTTCCCTGAGTTCTTTGAATGTTTGTTCCTTATTATCAACCGTGATGCCTTCAAGGTGTTCTTTTTTCTTAATTCTTGATGTGAGGTCAACCGGTTGGAGTCCTATAAGACCATATTTGTGACCGTTCTTTTCAATAATTGTTGAACGCATTAGTTTGTTGTTCAAAGCAGAATTAGCAGGAAGATTTAAGTTCATACCTAAGATTTTTGTAGGAATATTTTTAAGATAAGCTGCTAATTTCGTTACGAATGAATCAAATGGGTGATTGCCTAATGCCTTTGCATCTAATTTTATCATTTGCAGTGATTTAGCGACTGCACTGTTTCTTGTTTCATCATTTCCTAAAAATATATCGCCGGATGCAAGTTTAAATTTATCTTTTGATTTATCCTCTTCTGTGTCAAATTGGAGTGCCGCAGATGCAATTCTTTCAAGTTTAGGTATCTGCGCATGTACATCATTAATATAAAACATTGATGTTTTAATGTTATTAACAGGGGATGCTTGCATGTTAACTCCATACATTCGGCTTATGTTCGTTTAAAGTTCGTTAATGATTTTTTTTGCTTAAATATTTGAAATTGTTACAATTCTTATTTATAAATTAGTTTATGGTAATATATTGTCATGCTATTGGATATGGAAAACACAACACCAAACGAACAATTGAATTTTGCTTATAAGGGAAAATGGAGGAGTTATCAGGTTGAGCTGTTTAAAAGGCTTGAAATTAACCTGACTGCGCCTCGTATTAATATAGTTGCACCTTTAGCAGCAAACAGATTTGATATTGCGCTTGAATTAATCGGGAAAATTGGTCAAAGTGCTTTAATTATAACCAATTCAAATGCTACACGTTCAATATGGCGTTCGAGAATTAATTCTCACTTCCTTGACAGTCAATATAGAGACAGTATTTCGACTAATATCAGGTTGCCAAGAAATGTAACCATAATTACATATCAAAATTTGGTTAATGCTTTTTTAGGGCAATCTTCTGAGTATGAGCCTTATTTTACAGGAAAAAATGTAAAATTTAAAGTTGAAAAGGCTGAAGAAATAATTAAAATCCTTAAAAATGCTAAGGTTGATACACTTTGTTTTGATGAACCTAATATTTCAAACGGCAATTTATGCGAAATGATTTCTTATTTGATTGATAATCTTACTCCTTTACATCAGATAACTGTCAATGAGACACTCCCTCAATGCAAAAATGTAAATGAGTATGATAAATATGAAAAACTTTTCGGAAAAGTGCAGGAAATTATAGGGCTCGATACACTATATAAAAATAATTTACTTGCACCATATCAGGATTTTGTTTATTTTTCGGATTTATCAAATAAAGAAAAAGAAATAATAAATGCACTGAATGAAAAAATTGTAGATTTCCTTCCTTCAATTACTCAAAATAAGACTTTAATAAATAAATTATATAACTCTGATTTTATGAAGCACCCAGATAAACACTCAAAAGAGATATATAAAGATCTTTTGTTCTTTACTTCTGTTGCTTCTCTGTTTAAATCCAGAAGTTATGCTATTCCTGATTCCTTTATGGATTTACTTGAAGCGGAAGACTATGATTTTCCTGATTTCAGAGCAACCGAAGCTCAATATTTTGTCAGCGGGTTAATTAATAACAGTGAAAAATTCCCTGAACTTGAAGATGAAATTATAGAAATAAAAAATCTTCTTGTTGAATATAATTTGCTTGATGATTATTCACTTTTGGTGGAATCTTCACCTACAATCGATAAAATAATTACTTCGAGTACGGGGAAAGTTACTTCAGTTGCTGAAATTTCAAATGCGGAACTGATTTCCCTAGGAAAAGATTTAAAAACACTTGTTTTGACAGATGATTTTGAACAATTAGACAGATTTGAAGAGTCAACAAACGTACTTTCTGTTCTAAACCAGATGAACAAAATTAATTATCGCTTTAAAGCAGCATTAATTTCAAATGATTTAATTCTTATTCCATCTGAGCTTTTGGATAATTTCTATGATATTTTGAGAGTTAAATATATAAGTAAAGAAAATATATCAGTTTTAAATTTTGCACCGATAAGTAATTTTGTTTCAGTTCAGGTAAAAGACAGTGTCAGAAATGCGGTAGTTCGCTCAATTCTCAAAATGTCCGATACCGGTATCCTCAATACAATTATTGCAACCGATGATACTTTCACCGAAGAACATAATCTTTCTAATTTTAACACTTTGATTATGACTTCAAATGACAGCGTTAATTCAATCAAAATCAGAAATCAAATACTTAATTATTCTCTTGATGACCCTGAAAAAATAGTCCATATTTGGCATTTGTGCACTGCTTATGAACGAAATTCCGATTCATTGTTCATTCGTTCTTTTAAACAATTGCTTGTCAGACCAAGCTTTAATCTTTTAAAAGTAACTGATTTTAATAAAATTAAAATTAAATTTGAATATTTATCAGGTCTTGATTTAAATACACTCAAAATTTCCAATTCAATTAAGCGTATTCTACCCCCAAATTGCACTATAAATTCTGTTAACGATTTATTAAAACTGAATGTTTGGTTTTTAAAATTTGCAAAAGATAGAAAGCAAACAAAAGAAAACTGGGAAACAATTATTACAAATAACCCGAATACTAATTTGGCTCTTATTGAAGGGCTGGAGACTAAACAAGATCTTCATCCTCTTATGTATTTGACCGGTTACTATTATTTGTTGACCATTATACTTCTGGTCTGCCTTTTAACTGTGTATATCAGACCTCAGTTGTTCCTGTTTTCCGTATTGTTGGCTTTTGGAACTCTTCTTATTCCTACAATAAGAGTTTTTTCTCGTGCTACAAGTTCCAATATGACAAAAACAGTCTGCAAAATTATTCTTAAAACACTATATAAGCAGGGTAATATTTCGAAAAAACCAAACAAAGTTTTCATAAATATTTTAAATAACCTTGACGGAACGAAATTTATATACACCAAATCCTTAACACCAAAAGAAAACCATATCTTTGTTAAATGTTTATATGACTTTTTCTCGACAATAGGTAATCCTACTTATCTTATTGTCAGAAGAAATCACTATTTGGGACTGATTGACCAAAAGGATTACCATGCACTTCCTGAAATATTTGCTGAACAAAAATCCATTGTTCTGAAGTTTAAATCATTTTGGAGACATTCTTTAGGAAACTGTAATGTCTATTTTACAGGTGTTGAGAACGGCAATATTCTTCTTTTAAGAGCACACAAACGAATGCTCTTAGAGAAAAAATATCCTCCCTCAAGAATTACCCACAGGTGGCTTTAATCTTTTTTCGGCTGAGTTGCTTTGTGCCAAAAATATTCAAATTTTTCCGGAATACCCAATTTATAGAAGATATATTGGTAAGTTTGACGTATTAATTCTGTTGCTCTAAAGAATGAAGAATCTTTTTTATTTGTGAAAATCCCACCTTCAAACGGCTCAGAACCGTCTTCGGGTGTGATTTTTAATTCAACCGAGTAGCCGTTTCGATAGTATGGGCTTTTTGACTTTGAAAGCTCAATTGTGTCTTCTCCCAAATATTTTGATATGTTCGGGTGGTCAATAAAATTTTTATATCTGTCAATGACACCTTCAACATATCCTTTTGGAGTGTTCTCAGGGGCTTTTTTATATAGATTTTCGTCAACTTTTAATGTTGCACCAAATGAGATATTCTTCATAGCGGTTGAATGAAAAATTGAACAAAATAAAATTTGTTATTATATATTTATTATTTATACTTAATTATTATGCTCTGCCATAGATATCTTCATATCTTACGATATCATCTTCAGATATAAATGAGCCTTTTTGGACTTCCATAATTTTGATTTCTTCATCCGTATGATTTTGAAGTGAGTGTTTTGCCTTTGTCGGAATATCTATACTCTGACCTGAACTCAAAGTATGTGTCTGACCTTCAAGGATAACGGTTGCAGTTCCCTCAAGAACTACCCAGTGCTCAGAACGGCATTCGTGGGACTGATATGAAAGTTTATGGTGCGGAGAAACGCAAATCATCTTTGTCAGCCAGCCTGTTCCGCTGTTCAGACAAGTGTAATAGCCCCACGGACGATAAACGGTTTTGTGTATGATTGAAGCCTGATGCTGTTTGGATTGAAGATAATCATAAACTTTTCTTATATCCTGAGATTTCTCTTTTGAACAGACCAGAAAAGCATCTTCCGTTCCTACGGCAATTACGTCTTTAACACCTAAAAGAACAACAAGCTCTTTTGAGCTGTAAACCATTGAATCTTTGACGTCAAAAGTTAAGACATTTCCGTTGATAACATTTCCGTTTTCATCTTTTTTATTAACCTGATATAAAGATTCCCAAGAGCCTAAGTCACACCAGTCTGCGGCTAATTTTACGCAGGCAATTTTGTCTGATTTTTCTAAAATCGCATAGTCTAATGAAATTGAAGGGATATCTTCATAAACGCAGTATTTGATTTTTAAAAACTTATCGAAGATATCGTCATTAAGTTTTGAATATAAATCCGGAAAATATTTTGAAAATTCTTCAAGAAGCACAGAAATTTTTGAGATAAAAATACCGCAGTTCCAAAAATATTTGTTATCTGCAATATATTCTTTTGCTTTTTCACTGGATGGTTTTTCGATGAACTTATCAACAATAAATCCGTCCTGAATTTTGTTATCCGAAACTTTAATATAACCGAAACCTGTTTCGGGGCATGTTGGTTTAACACCGATGGTAACTATATAGCCTTCTTCTGCGATTTTAACAGCTTCTCTTACTGATTTTTCGAAACCTTCAATATCTGAAATTAAATGATCCGACGGAACAATGATAACAATGTCATCGCCTGAATCTTTAAAATACTGAAGTGAGCAGGCAACTGCAGGTGCAGTATTTTTGGCAATCGGCTCTGTTATAATCTTTGAATTACTGTTAATCTGTGACAGTTGAAGTTTTATGCTTTGTGAATGAGATACGTTAGTTACTGTTACAATATCTTCAGGGTTAATAAATTTCCCAAGTCGCATCAGTGCGCATTGATATAAACTCATATCTCCATCAAGATTCAGTAAATGTTTTGGATATAATTTCCTAGAGAGCGGCCAAAGTCTGCTTCCTGACCCTCCGGCTAAAATAATGCCTTTCAAGCTTAAACTCCTGTCTCTAACTGTCAGATTATTTTAATTATATGATTAACAACCCTCTACATCAAGCAAATTATTTTTTAATTTTGCCGAAAATTCTGATTGCAGCATAAGCACCGAGAATAGGAAGATATATTAATGACTTTTCTTTGATAGTATTTTTTTCTCTGTATTCCTCGTGTATTAAAGATTTTGCTGCTTGTTGACGAAGTTTCTTTTCTTCTAAATTTTTTTGTTCAATTTCTGCAATAATAGAATACGGTTTAGTGTTTTCAAGAGGTTCAATTACGTTTGATTTTTTCCTTCTTGCACTAAACACGATATTTTTTGTGTTTATTCCTATAGGTTGAATTCTCAGCATAATAATTTTTCCCTGTGCTTAAAATACATATCTGATTTTTTTTTGCATGTATTATATATTGGGGTTTTAAAATTGTTACATTCCTTAAAATATTTTTAGTGTAAATTTTTGTTAAATACTACATAGATAAAAGCAACAAAAAATAATCTTGGGTATTTTATAGTTGTCGGGTTTTGTCGTTTAAGGAGTTCATGGTGAATATCAATAACAACATTCATACCAATAAAAACCAGGTATCATTCGGTGGAATTAAGAAACTGCAGAATAATTTCGGATTTGCGAAACACAAATTTTTCTTTTTATATGATTCTGATAAATATGATGCAGCCGTTGAAATTTTCGCCGTAGAAAGAAATTCGGAAAACGGTAATTACGAAGTCAAAGATAAAACCCCCATCAGTGTTATAGGACTTGATGCAAAAGGCAACAGTCCCGAAGTTGACCTTGTAGCTTTTTCAAATGTCGAAAATAAAAACACAATTGCATACAGATATGTTTTAACCGACAAAAATAATCCTTCCGACAAAAAATATGCTTTTGATCCGGGTGTTGTAATCGGCGGAAATATTATTTCCAATTATGCAGATAACTATCCCGATTCCGATATAAACAGAACAGATAACAAATATAACCTGATTTTTACAAAAAGTCCCATCATTAATAAATCAGGTCCTATGCAGTTAATAATGCCGGATGAATACTTCCCCGGTGTTGAGATAAAAAATGGGGAAATTACCGTAAATCAGGCATTAAGAAATACCGCATTAAGCACAGTCAGAACTCACATTAATAAACTAGGAGGCGGTTTTTTGGGTATTATTCACAAACTTGATGACCTTGAAAAAGAAGGTTATTCAAGAATTGTCGGTATGCCATTAACAAAAGATACCGTTTCTTCACACCTTTATTGGACTCAAAATGCTTATCAGTTAGCACCTCAATTGGGTTCATTCGAAATTAAAAGCGGTAATAAGGTTCCTCGTGAAGCTATGAAAGACTACAGATTTTTCCAACAGGAACTTTTTAAACACGGTATTGACTGGGTTTCAGATGCTGCACTCGTTAATGAAGGTTTGCAGGGCATTCATTTCTCTAACCTTTTAAGACATGGTGATAATTCTCCTTATAAATATTGGTTTAAAAATGATAAAGAAAAAGTTCTCGGTATAATTCCGCAATTCAGTACAGATACGAGAGTTAAGTTTGTAAATTCAAAATTGACAATCATAACTGACGAAAGTGGTAAAAAGCAAATTGTTAAAAATCCTGATTATAATGAAAAATCGCCGACATTTATTCAGCTTTATGATGCAAGATTAGTCAGTAAAGAACAGGAAAATGACGATAAAAAAATAATCTCAACTTATGATAAAAATAATTCACATCCTCTTAAAACTGACGATAAAAAAGATAGTGCAGTAAGAGTAAACCCTGACAGTTATGATGTTAAAAAGCATGATGATATGGTTTATCCTTATTACTTTGCAGTTGACCCGGATATTTTAAAAGAAAATATAGAAAGAGCTCAAAAGGGCTTAGGTAGTGAATTTGATATTACAACTGTTAAATCAATCAAAGAAGTGCTGAAATTTCCTGGCTTTAAAATTGATACAAAGAATAAAACTGCAGGTTTTGAACTTTGGGATGGTAACGTAGATATTGCAAAACTTAATTTCTATATAGGAAACCAAGATCAGGAAAAAATTGACAATCTTCCTGAAGAAGAACGTCTTGCTGAATTGGCAAAAATGCAGCGTTCAGTCTATAATGTTCAGGACTATGCCATAACTTCAGGTAAATACTGGACTGAACTTACAAGAGATTTGCAAATGGCATATTGCGCAAAACAGTTTGAAGGAATTATACCTGCAAACAGTAAACCAGAAGATACTAAACCGGAAGACATTGAAGAAGCAATTAAGACACTTGTCAAGGATAAAAAACTTCCTAAATTAGTTGCTGAAGTAATGAACAAAACATTAATTGAAAATGTTATCAGAGGTAGATATGCATTTCCCAAACTCAGTTCAGTTGATGTGAGAAGCAGCATAAACCCTGAAAGTAAGAAAATTGAGACTTCAGGCAATAAATATACTGTTTCTAATTTCATTTTAAGAAATGCAATGGATTTTCCGCTTGAAGCAGTTCCCGCAGCAAATGATGTTTCAGGAGTTCTTGGCTCTCCTATTTTATCCAAAAAAGCAAATACTGAAGAAGAAATCGGTGTTTCACGATATGATATTATGAAGGCAAAAAATAAGAATATTCCTAATGAGTATAAAACAGTATATGAAAAAATGGATAATCTTTATACTTCAATAATTGCACCGAAAATTCAATATATTATTAATGAAGCAGGTTTAAGCGGCAGAGTTACCGAAGGTGAAAATGTTTCTGACCTTGGTAAATATATCCTCTCAGAAATTACTCCCGAATTAACTCAATATCTC
>JAEEGL012944512.1_pt1 | contig 11634 bp, 22 predicted proteins | sample 9134231 | NCBI WGS metagenome assembly JAEEGL01 (sample SAMN16246548, study PRJNA631951) | gut metagenome | biome: gut microbiome; feature: rumen; material: fiber-attached | host: Bos | place: Iran: Karaj | collected 2018-10 | reverse complement strand
TATGGTAAATCTCTAGGATCAACAGCACATCATCCTAGATGCGGTATTGCATATAAATTCTATGATGAAACAGTTGAATCCAAACTAAGAGGAATTGAATACTCGATAGGTAAAACGGGCGCTCTAACCCCTGTGGCTATATTTGATCCAAAGGATATTGATGGCACTTCTGTATCAAGAGCATCACTTAGTAATATATCTGTCCTAAAGTCAACACTAAATGTTGCATTTGATGGTCAGATTGTAAACATATCAAAAAGAAACGCTGTTATTCCGCATATTGAGAGTGCTGATATTAGCGGAATCACTCTTGGAAGTAAGGTATTTACAGTTCCGGATAAATGTCCGTGCTGCGGAGAACCAACAGCTATTGTAACAGATAGCAAGTCTGGTGTTGAAACACTTGTTTGTACTAATAATAAATGCTCCGGCAGACTACTTAAAAAGTTCTCAGCGTTTGTTTCAAGAAGTGCAATGAATATTGACGGAATGTCTGAAAAAACTCTTGAAAAGTTTATTGAGATGGGATTGCTGAATACATACTCCGATATTTTCAGACTAAAGGATTTTGCCGATAAAATTGTATGTCTTGACGGTTTTGCTGAAAAGTCTGTTACAAAGATGATTGATTCTATTGAAAGTGCAAAAAATACAACTCTTGTAAGGTTGTTTGTTGCACTAAATATTGATGGTATCGGCAAACAAACAGCGAACGATCTATCAACATTTTTTGCCGATAATCCAGAAAATGTGCTAAAGATGAAAACATCTGAAATCAGAGATAAACTAATTCATGTAGATGGATTTGGTGAAACTCTTGTTGACTCTATATGCAAGTGGCATGACTCTGATGAGGATATGAGTGAGTTCAGAAATCTACTTAGCTATATCATGATTGAAAGTACGTCAGATCAAAAGTCAGATGTTCTAAATGGTCTGAAATTTGTTATTACTGGAAGTTTGGAAACATATAGGAATAGGAACGATCTTATTTCCGATATTGAGAAAAATGGTGGAAAAGTACAATCCTCTGTAAGCAAAGAGACTTCATATCTTATCAATAATGATGTAAACAGTACATCAGGTAAAAATAAAAAAGCAAAGGAACTTGGTGTTTCGATAATTTCAGAGAAAGATTTTGTACGTCTTTTGAACGGCGATCAGCCGCAAAAATCTGTGAAAAAGAAAGGACTGTTTTAATTGATTCTTATTCTATGTGGCAAGTCTGGATCGGGAAAAGATGCTATATTAAAGCATCTTGTAACAGATCATAAGTTTCTTCCAATCATTTCAACAACATCAAGACCACCAAGATTCGGTGAAATGAGTGGTTGTGAATATTACTTCACATCAAAATCAGAATTTCTTAAACTGATTGATCAAGATTTGCTTATTGAGTATAGAAAATACAACACGCTTGTAGACAATGTTCCAGATGTCTGGTATTATGGCATTGAAAAACGTGATTTTGATGACAAATGTGATTATGTTGTTATTCTTGACATCAAAGGAGCAAAAGAGTTCATTAAATATGCAGGAGAGAATAATTGTGTTGTTCAATACATTGAAACAAGTGATGATGTTCGTGAACTAAGAGCAAAGAACAGAGGTTCTTTTAACAAGCCTGAGTGGGATCGCAGACTTGAAGCTGATGCTGTTGATTTTTCAGAAGAAGAAATTGAATCAGTAAGCGATTATATTGTCAACAATAATGGGTTGATGAAATATGCTATTGATGAAGTTATCAACAATTTCAACATATATAAATCAGTATATAGGGAGTGATTATGTATGCTTACCAATAAACAAAGATTGATCAAAGAGTTGGAAACAAAATTAGATAATTTCCGAAAGATGTATACGGAACTTGGTACAGAACTATCTAAAATCGAAAAAGATATTGCTATCTTGGGGTTGTTTGAATCTGGTGATTTTAATGAGATTGATCTTGGAACAGATTTAGACAATATTCCTTCAATACCATATTTTCCAAATCCAAGCAAGCCACCTTACTATAATCCAGTTGTCACAGTTTACGGGTGTCCAGCAATAGACGGAACAGGACTTCCTATTGATTATTTCGTAAACATCACATCTGCTGTAAAGGAAGATTCAAATGAAGAAGAATCTAAACAAAGGTAAACCTCTTTTTGGTGATACTTCTAGTGAAGATCAGAGCGTTAAATTAAACAAGGCTGTAAAAGAAGATAAACCAAAAAGAGGTAGACCTAAAAAGACAAAAACTGTAACTGAACCTAAGAGTGAAACAGTTGTAAAATCTAAACAGAAACAACAGCCTATCAAACCAATTACAAAGAAAAGGGTACAAGATCAGGCAGATAAGAACGGTAAGTGGAAAGACTTTTCTACATCTAAACCAGAATGCATGAAACCGTGTGAGTTTTATGTTGATACCGGAAAAGATAAAATTGATATATTCTACGGGTATGTGGAAAGAGCCGGAGTAACAGTAACAGACGAACCATATAAGATGCGAGTATTGCGTAAGAAATATGGTAATCTTCAATACAGAGAAGTTAAAGGTTGTCAATCTGTAAATGACTGCCCGAACGGTTTTCCTAACTGCAAACTATGTAAAAAGAAATGATCAAGCTACTTGACAAAAACTAAGATTTGTGGTATAATATATGAAAACAGTAAATCTTAGGGGGATTATTATATTTTGAGTTGCAGTTCTGAATTAAAAATGTGGAAGATTTCATATAACTGTACCGGATACAAGATCAATACAGATGAATTCTATCTTGTAGATAACACAACAAGATTTAATGAAATAATGACTATTCCAAATACACAGTGCATGTATATAAATGTAATTGCTGAGAACAGTATACTCGCTAGCAATCTAGCTGATAATATTTTTTATGGTAGATTACGGCATTCAGCATAATGCACAAAAATTACTTGTTTTATTTGTGAGCATTTTTCGGATATTTTTTCTGAAAAATGCTTGACTTTTATCTTGAAATGTGTTATACTATATTTGTAAATGAGAGGAACACACACAGCCAAAAGTGAGGTAAAAATATGAAAGAACTGAAATATGTCATCACCACAGAGTTCGGTAATTCCAGAGATTTCTTTATGATCTGGGATGGTAATTACACACTTGATGATCCGCTCGGCATGACATGGACTCATTTTGAGGTATTTGCAAAGTGCCAGAGACAGATCATGGTATCTGAAAAGCTCGGTACACTTACGCTGTTTAATACAGCGGAAGATGCTAAGAGACTTGCAGATGAGTGTGGTCTTGAAAACTATACAATCCGTCAAATTCTGTTTGATACAGATATTGACGGTGACACTCGGCTTTTGGCACAATATAAGTCATTTTACGGTGCGAATACACCTATTACTGTTGAAACTTACACAAATAACAGATTTGCAGAACCAGGTATCTCTGATGATGCTATGAAGCAACTTGCTGAAATCTTTGGATAACGGCACATATGAGAAAGTGAGGAAAATGATATGAAGTATACAAAGGAAGAAATTAAAAAGATGGTAACACGGTATGTTGCGCTCCGCAAGCGCCAGAACGAGATCGAGACAGAAATGAAACTTATCAAGGGTGCGCTCATTGAATGTCTGGAAGAACTGCCGGATAAGAAGATGGAAGTTGGAAAGAGAGTTGTATCTGTTTCTGATTGCTCGAAGAAAACCATCTCCTTCGCAAATCTTTTCAAGGAACATCCGAAGATCGCGGAAAAGTTTGCAACCACAAGTTCATATAAGCAACTCAATGTTAAATAAATGTAAAATCTGCTGTTCAGATAGTAAGTTTGGGCGGCAGATTTGCTATGCTTGCAAAAAAAAACATTAAAAACCTATTGACAAAATCATTTTATTATGATATACTATATATATAAGAAATATTCGCTCAATTTTACATGAAGATACATTTATTGAGATGTCTAAACTGATTTAAGATTATAATGACTTTATAAAAACATGAGGTGTTTATATGAATGAAACAAAAATTATCGTGCCGCCGATAAAATGCCAAGGAATTAAAACAAAGATAGTTCCCTTTATACGAGATAATGTTGTGAGAGATGAAAAAGGATTGTGGATTGAACCGTTTTTAGGAACAGGTGTTGTTGCGTTTAATATTGCTCCACAAAGAGCATTGTTGTCAGACAAAAACCAGTATATCATTTTGCTATATCAGGGAATACAAAACGGTTCAATAACATCACAAACCGTTAGAGAGTTTTTAGAGTATCATGGTGCTATACTTGAGAAACGTGGTGCTGAGTATTACCGTGAGATGCGTGATAGTTTCAATCAGAATGGCGATCCGCTATTTTTCCTTTTTCTCAATCGCTCCGATTTCAATGGGATGATTAGATTCAATCGTCAGGGCAAGTTTAATGTTCCGTTTTGTCAGAAGCCAAACCGTTTCTCAAAGGCTTATATTACAAAAATATGTAACCAAGTTGCCAAGGTTGGAGAGGTTATGCGTGATAAGGATTGGGTATTCAAATGTGGCTCTTGGAAAGATGCTTTTTTGAATGTGTCTGAATCAGATTACTTCTATCTTGATCCTCCTTATATTGGTAGAGATACTTCCTATGTTGGAGAATGGTCAGAGGAAGAAGCAGTTGCTTTGGCTGAATACGCGAAAAAGACTCCGGCTAATGTGTGTCTTTCAATGTGGAGAGAAAATGAGTTTAGGCGCAATGAACATCTATATGAACATTGGAGTGATTTCATGTGGTATGAATGTGAACACTTCTATCATATTGGAGCAAAAGAATCTAACCGCCATCCAATGATTGAAGTATTAGCTATTAAAAGATAAAAGTAAAAGTCACATCAAACTCAAATTTCAGAAATTAAGTTTCCAAGACAGATTTGATGTAATTCGGAATTGATAAAATAAATGGTGCAAAATCCATTAGTGATCTTCACAATATTTGCACTATAAATGACGTTTATAAGTTTTGAGGTGTTTTATGAAATTCTATCATTACAGACTTGTTCCATATCTACCAGAAACACAGTTCCGCGAACAAATCAAGAATATTCTGCTGTGCATGGAACAGTATATAGAGGGTATTGATAAAAAGAGAAATGGTCCTAAAGAACCACAATATAGAAAGGTTCTTGAAGATATAAACAGTTTTTATCGTTATTTTGTGTGGTGTGATTTCTGGTTGGAAAAACGAATCAAGAATTGTAAAGTTGCATCTGTCAAGACATATCTAAAAGAAACATCTGAAACAACTAGAAATGCTGTTATTGATTTTTGCCAAAGTTTTGATGATTTTGACTGCACACTTATTTCAGGTCTTTCTGCAATTACAAGAACTGATCCAATTTACGGTGATCTTATGAATAAAGATTATCTTAGAATTTGTATGGCAGAATTTTATTCAAAATATATTTTTAGATCACCTAACAGTAAATTTACAGATTTTGATTGGAAATATCTGTGTATCGGATATAAAGAGATAACAGGTGAAGATTATGCTATTTGATGATTTCAATTTCACGCGAGATCACTTTGCACAATTATTTGTAGATGATTTATCGAGACATGGTGATGTGCAAACATCTCTTGAACGCGCACTACAACACATTGCAAAAAAGTACAAAAAGTGGATTTTACCACAATTTATTAAGATTGGAAATTCTGAAAGTAATCTTTTAGATATTAAAATTTTCGGTTGGGACAGAAATTATAACGGCGAGTACATTCAGGAAAATGAAGTGAAGTATTTATTATGTGATTTCATTGAGATTTATCCTTATGGAAATAACAGTATAGATGCAATCTGTAATCGAATTATAGATAAATTTGATAGATACATGAAATCAGCTTATATTGTGGATCATGCTGAAGATGAAAATTCAATATCAGATATGTCTGCGCATAATTGTCCTAACTGCGGTGCATTTCTGAAAAAAGGCGTACATAAGTGTGAATACTGTCAGACTGAGTTCTGGTAAATAATAATAAAAAAAAACAAGGAGTTATATTAAAATGAGCGATTTCAAAAATGGTGACATTGTATCTTATCCCGTAAACGAGGGAACAAAATCAGAGAGACTTACACTAGGCAGATTGTCTGGAACAGGCTCTAATTTCTGGATTACTGGACCTGAAATTTCATCTGTTGTAAATGATTTATCAAAATGCACACTTATTGCACATAAAAGTAAGAGAGCAGACAAAATCTACAAGAGATTTGAGGAACAGATGGATAAAGTAAGTATTGAAGAACATGGATTTGATGTGTACGAAAGTGTAGCATCACTTGCATATGAACGATACACAAGGAAGATGTTTGATCTTAACGAATGAGGTAATTCGCATGAATGAAGATTTTATTCTTTCTAAGGAAAAACAGTCTTTTTCTGGTGGTACAACCGAATGCCCTATTTGCGGAAAAACATTTTATGTTCCATCTGGAACAAGAAAAGAATATGTCTACAAAAAAGTAAATAAACAAGGCGTAGTAAGATTTACATGCAGTAATAAGTGTTATACAAAACTATGTGATTATATTTCAAGTCACAGGTGGTCAAGATGATTTCATTTATAATTTCAATGGTTATCATGTTCAGAGAAGATTATTTTACTGAAAAATATGGATTTGATCGTTTACGTTCAATAGAACTTGTTTTAGGATTACTTGAAATTGTCGAACTTTTTGTGGAATCTTTGATTTTTATTTGCATATCGAGGTTATTAAAATGACTATAAAAGACATGATTAAATTTAAGGCGATATCCAAATACGGGAAATTTGTTTCCGGTTATCACGTTGTTCATCATGGAAAACATTATATTGTAGATAATTCAGGAAATAGCACAGAAGTAAATGAAGATACTCTGTGTTTATTTACAGGATATAAAGACAGCAATGGTGTTGATCTATATACAGATGATATTATTGAATATACAAGCACTAGAAGTGATCGAAAGATGATTGCGTGGATTGATTTCAATTCAGGTGCTATTGCTGTATCGGATGTTGACTATACACTTGTATATGATTTCTTCCACTCTCCGTTTGTGAAAGATATTCATTTTATCGGCAATGTAAATGTCGGTGATTCTATGCATGTAATGGATGAGTATGAAAATGATTATTATGAAAGCTGTGCTGAGGACCCGATTGATGTAGATGATTGTATATCTAAGATTTCAAGAGACTGGCATAATTTTCAATGTATCATTTCATGTCATGACATGAACAATCCTGAAACGCTTACCGCTGATGATTTGGACACGGATGAGTATAGTAAATCTTTGTTTAGTTGTGCAAAGAATCTTAATATTAAAAAATATACCCCTGAAATTGATACACACATACTTTCAAGTAAAATTGCTGAATCATTTGATATTGATGAGTTTTGCAACTCCACATATACACCATTTCATGAGCAAATAGATTTTATTATCAAACATGAAAGTGATATAATTGATAAAATTGTTCTTGATGAATTCAGAGCAAACGGTTATGATACACCGGAGAAGATCAGAATTTTATTTGATACACATTTCTTGAAAATTGGTAATATGCTGAAAAACATAAAGCGTGTTATAAGCGAATATTATGATATTGGAATTTTGAACTATTCGATTTATGATTTTTGCGCTTTCTGCGCACCAACTGAACCAGTTAAGCTGTCAGATGAGGTAGTCGAACGCATAAAAGAGAGGATGGAATTTCTATATGGAACAGTTGCCGAATGATGTGCTTGAAAGTGTGAAGAAAGCTATCTATGAAAAAGCTACAAATCAAGAATTTGAGTTTAATGATCACCTACGGCTAAGTCAGAATTTTTATGATGCAATTAAAAATTATTTGATTTCTGTTGGGATGTTTAATCCTCAGACAGATGAACTAACTATAAGTTCTCCGGCAGAAGAACCAAATCGTGTTGATGTGAAAATAACTAAGCGAGTGTTTGAATTTGATATTACAATCGCACCGCCTGATAAGTGAGGTAAATATGAATAAGTATACAAAACTTGCAAAGAAACATGGTTTCGATCATGAGTATGAATATAGAAATTATGTAAAGGCAAAGTGCAGAGGTAAACTAGGAGAATTTTATCTGAATAGATGTGGTAGAAGTCTTGTTAAAGCAAATGAACATTTTGATAGTGTTATTAGAGGTTTACAGGAAGCCTGTATTGCTGATCTTCGTAAAGTATTTTTCAACTGCGTTCCAGTACCTCGTGAATACATAGATAGAGATTACATTATACATGCTGATTTAGCACAAAAACCAGATGTTGTCGTTCCGCCTATCGAGACAATTCCATATGGAACACATGTTCATACTGGAAAGTCTTGGATTTGGTTAAAAGAATTGATTGCAGAGGAAAGAGCCAAAGCTGAAAATGAGTTAAACAAATGAGGTTTACTATGCATAAGGTTTTTCACGTTTCACAGGACGCATACCTTAACGGCGTTACTTTTAATCCGAGAGTGCCGGAAGATGCTACAAATGCCGCAAGGGATTACTTTGATAGTAATACTGGAACTTTTGAAAATACAAAAGCAGAACGAGTTTGTTTTTCAGAAACAATCAACGGAGCATTAAATGCATTATCATGTGTACTGTCAAGAAATATTCCTGTTCTTATGTTTGATCGAGTTTATGTTTATATTCCAGAAAAAGATTTCAGATCATATAAGCATAAAACAAATCATCAAATCATAAGAGACAAAGATGTGTTTGATGCAAATGTAACGAGAGAAGTGTGGATTACTGAACCTGTAAAACTAAAACTTTATGCTGTGATCAATGTAGACGGGATTAAATATGTGAAGAATAAGAAATGTGTCTCTGATCGCTTTGGATATAGACATAAACGAAAATACTTTAAGTATAAATTCCATTATATTTTATCACCAAAAGTTGTTGAGAAAGGGTGTTCGGATTGAACTGGAAGAAAAGAAAGAAACTTAGTCGCATTGCTAAGTCGCACGGGTTTAATCACTATTACATGTGGAAACGGTATGTAAAGCTGTCATGTATACTACAACCAAAAATTAAAGAGTTTTGCCCAAACTCAATGATAAATGTTCCAGAATCATTTTGGAATTGCTTTTGGATTTGTAAAGGAAAACCAAATAACATGATTGGTAGATGTAACTATGAATAAACGAAAGAAAAAGAAGATCATCAATAGAAACGGATTTCGTAGATACAGCAATTACAAGCTATATAAAGCTATTGATGAATTTTGCATTGATAAATATGGTAAAGATGTTTATGATAAATTTAGAGTGACAAATGAAACAAAAGGGTACAAAAGAAATATGATATTTGTAAAATATAAAAAGAAAATGGATTACAAACATATTTCTGATGTAAGTTGCTTTTTCGATGTTATTCCGTACTGTCCAATTCAAAATAAACCGGAAGAATTCATACATACTGTAAAATTTGAGGTGAATTTATGAACATAGAATTAGATATTCTTAAAGACAAGATTTATAAACTTGAAAAAGAAAATGAAACCATTAAGATGATTCTAACTGTTCTTGTTAAAGGTACACCGTATATATTTCAAATGATTCCTGGATGTGACTCAAAGAAAGCTGGTGAGTTTGGAGAAACCCTTGAACAATACGGCGTTGATAATGGTGTTATTCTTGACGGAAAGATTTGTATAAACCCAAAAAGCGGTAGAGTCTGGCTTGAGCCTTATGAGGAAGATGAAAATGAAAATTGATAAATCTAAATTTAGATATTATGATCCTGACTTTCCGGAAGATTACCTTGATGATGTAGGTGGCTCCCACTCTACTGGTCAATGCTATGCCCCAGACGGAAGATTTTGTGGCGAGTGTAATAAACTGAGTTGTAATGGTTGTAAGATTTGGAATGGTGGTGAAAATAATGGATTATCAAACAATAATTGATCAGAGATTCAAAGAATACAACACAGACATTCAGATAAGAGTAGATCAATTCGCTAGAATTAGAAAGAATTTCGGTGATGGCGTTTTCAAATTTACACTTGAAAAATTCGATGCGGAATCACCAAAATCAAAGGATGTTGATTCATCTTATGATACTATGATTAAGCTATGTGAGATAATTGAGAAACTTAGGCATTATAAATATGATACAAAAGATATAACAGAATTTCGTTTGCCGTATCCATCTAAAAAGCGAGTTATTTGTTCGATTCGATTCAGTGTTGGTTTATTTACAAGCATCGTTGTTACTGCATATGAGGGTAATCTTTTTCATATCTATTTTCAAACAGAGAGTCTTGATGTGCATAATAAAACCACAGAATTTTACTTCTATAAGAATTTCATATCTATATTAGATAAAGATGTTAAAACTGCTAAACTTTCTGATATAGGATATGATAGTGAAGATTGTAGAGATATGTGTGAAGATTTATATGCCATGTACGTGTATTTATTCGGGCAAATTTATAGAACAATCAATAACTGTACATTTGGGCGGTCTGAGTACGATGCATTTAAGAAATACATAACGGTTGATCCGTGAGGGAGTAAAAATATGGAAAGACAAGTTCTTAAAAACACTATATATAGTCACATAAAAGATTTATCAGATTTTGAGAAATCAAAAATTGATAACTACAAGATCATAAAACTTGATTTTGGTGATGCTGTATGTGATTTTGTAAAAAAGCAGTTTCAGTATGACTCAGAGAAGATGCAAAAGTATGAAAATGCAATCAGGCTAATGTTAGACATTTGCGAGTACGTTATGTTTATCCCAACTGAGGACATTAGATTGTATGATTGGATTGACGCTACTGGCGATATAAGTGTCATGGAAAGCGAAACCGTATGTTCTTTGATGTTTACGTCAACAAAAGTTGCAGGTGAAAAAATTATTGTGTCACTGCTAAGAGACTATCGGATTGCTGTTATATTTGCTAAAATTGATCATTCACCTCTTGGTTTCAAAAGTAAAATCATGAGAAAGCTGTGTCCACAATATATCACATACTACTATAAAAATTATATTTTGATTGGTAATGATACTGTTGAAACAGCAAGATTAAAAGATTCTTTCGCTCTTGAAGATAGATTACTTTCAATGAATGAATTAACATACGCTAAGTTTATCTATCTTTGGGGCGAAATATATAAATATATTACCAACAATGACTTCACTGATGAATATAAAACGTATGCAAACCATATTGATTCAAAACCATGAAAGAGGTGTTACATAATGGCTGATTCAAATAAAACTTATTTTGAATTTTTGGAATTTCTAGCAGAAAGATATTCTGTTCTTCCAAGTGATACGGTGTGCCTGAAAGATGTTAAAGACTTTCTGTCTGAATCTAGTACATATAATGTTCGACTAGATTTTTCAATTTCTGACATTCTTCCTGATGATGTAAAAGACTTTCTAGCACACTATAAAAACACACATTATGATGCAAGAACAAGATCATTCACAGTTAAGATTCTGATGTGTGATGTGTGCGGAAATACACATTACGTTACTTTTTACGTTGATGGTAAATATACTGTTTTTGATGATCACGGTCATGATATAACTATGCGTCAGCTTGACTGGATTCCGATGCAAATTAAATCTATTGAAGATGCACGAGAAGTTATTTTCTTCTATGAAAATC
>JAEEGL012646833.1_pt1 | contig 11634 bp, 10 predicted proteins | sample 9134231 | NCBI WGS metagenome assembly JAEEGL01 (sample SAMN16246548, study PRJNA631951) | gut metagenome | biome: gut microbiome; feature: rumen; material: fiber-attached | host: Bos | place: Iran: Karaj | collected 2018-10 | reverse complement strand
TGACAAAGCTCTATGAGGCAAGCTTGAAATATGGATTTTCATTAAAATTGTATGGAGCGGGCTGGGATCGGCATCCCGTGCTTAAGAATTGTTATATGGGATTCGCAGAGGCCGATAAGATAAACGATATGTTTAACAGAACAAGGATAATTCTCGGTCTGGGTTACACTATCGATAAGAATCCTACATATCAGACCAAGCTTAAGCATTTTGAAAACTCGGGGACGGGCAGTTTTCAATTGGTAAACTATAATCCTGAGTTGGAGGAGATTTTTGGCGATTCTTTGGGATACTATTCAGATGAAGATGATATGATTCGCCAGGTATTGTACTATCTCGACAATCCGGAGGAACGAGAAAAGAAAGCGGCAGAAGCATACAGAATATGTACGGAAGAATGCACTATGTCCGCAAGAATTGATGAATTGTTTATGAAAGCGGGGGAGTTCTTTCGTTATAAGCCCATGCCGGTTGATTCAGGGGAACAAATACGAATTGGTCATATAAAGGAAACGGAAGTTAACGATTCTGTTAAGAAAGGTGAATATGATTATTATAGACTTGAGGATGGCGTGATGTGTTTTGATTGGAATGAGACGGCCATTCCCAGGGAGGTTCGTTCTGGCAAAGATTCTCCGGAGGTGTTGGCTGTCAATTCGTATGTTTCGTTCTGTGACCCATCTGAACTTGATGAGGGAAAGATAATCAGGCGCACGGCCGGTCCTGATGCTGTAGTTATTCCTCCGGTATTTCACGTTGAAGATTTAGCTTACGGAGATGAGATTATAAAGCAATTCTCCTGTGTTGAAAATGATGGGGAATACTATCCTTTATCGAATTATCTCTTTAGGAGCGATTGCATTGTTAATCGAATGGCTGAAATTGATCAGGGAAATGTAAACTGCCTGATTAATGCCCAAAAACTTGACGGTATTTGTGGCGATTATATTGTTCCTGATGAATCATTTGTAATCAAAAGGTATTATGAGTTCTTTGATAAAACTGTCAAGGAAAACAAAAGTGTTGTAATTTACGGGCTGTTTGGATATATATATGAGCTTTGGAACAGGTGGATCTGTCAAAACGGTATTCCTGATAATGTTATATACGTTGATAAAAAACTGGCGGGAAAAGAAATAGACGGAATAGAATGCATCGATCTGGACACTTTGCTGAATCTTGATGTTAAGCCATCTGTGGTTCTGATTACAGCATTGTTTTCGGCAGAGGAGATATACCATCTACTTGAACCGTTGGAAGATTGTACTTCGATTATGAAAATGTATGACGTTAATTCGTTTTAGGAAAGGATCAGGAGAACAGAGATGAAAGTTTTACTGTCAAATGCCCCGTGGTATGAACCGGGAGAAAAAGGGTTTCTGGGTGTAAGAGCAGGTTCCAGATGGCCACATAAATGGGCATATAGCACAGATATGAGGATTGAATACAGGCCTTTTCCGTTCTTTATGGCGACTGCATCGGCACTTCTCAAGCGGGATACAGATGCGGAAGTAGTGTTTCGCGATTCTATTGAATCGGGAGATACATTTAATAAGTTTTATGATTTTTTGATAAGAGAAACCCCTGATCTGATCCTTCTTGAGACCTCAACGCCCAGTCTTAAGAATGATCTTGATATTGCCTCCCACATTAAAGAGATATTGCCGGATTGCGGGATCGTATTTACCGGTTTGCATATCGAAGTGGAACAGACGGAGTTCTTGGATAAATATCCATTTATCGATTACTGTATTTATGGTGAGTATGAGATTCCTCTTCTCAAACTGGTTCAGGCACTTAAGGCAGGAGATTCTTTTGAAGAAGTCCCGGCGTTGGTTTATAGAAGTATAGATGGTAAGGTCTGTAAAAACAACAGGGGTGAACCTGTTGGGATGTCAGAACTTCCGTGGCCGGATAGAGACAGTATTCCGACCGACTATTATGACGGAATGAATGGCCTGGAAGGGCCTCAACTTCAGATGCACACAAGCAGGGGGTGTCCGTATCACTGTAATTTTTGCGTGTGGCCGCAGCTTGTATACGGCAATCATCTTTACCGAATGAGGGAACCGCAGGATATCGTTGACGAGATACTTGCTAACCTTAAGAAAGTAGATTACAAATCTATCTATTTTGATGATGATGCTATAAACATAAACAAACATCATGTGCTTGAACTGTGCCGCCTTATGAAGGAGAACGGCCTAGACAAGATAAAATGGGGATGCATGGCAAGAGGGGATCTGATGGATGATGAACTTCTTGCGGCTCTAAAAGATGCGGGATGCTATTCGGTTAAGTATGGCGTTGAAACATTCAATCAGGAGATACTTGATCGGACAGGCAAGGCCATGAATATCAAAAAGGATGTCGAGAATGTCAGAAAGACAAGGCAGGACTACGGGATCAAAGTTCATCTGACGTATTGCCTCGGACTTCTCGGAGACACTGAAGAAACAGTTAAGGATACCATAGAAAAGGCTCTTGAACTTGACGCAGATTCGAGGCAGTTTTCGATTGCAACCCCTTATCCGGGGAGTAAATTGTGGGATATTTATAAGGAAAAAGGTTGGATTGCAACTGAAGATTATGATTTGTTCGATGGTAATAACACATCGGTTGTAATGCAGGAAGGTATAAGTGCCGAAAAACTTTCGGAGCTTAGACAATTTGCAGAAGACTGCGACAGGATACAACAGGCACGAAAGATACCTGAAGAATTCAACGATGTTGCAAAGATCAATGCTATTCGCAGTGAACTTGGAATGAATGGAAACATTCTTATAACCTGTACCACAAGGCGCGGGATCGTCATGAAACTCTTTGCTATTGCGAGAGAGTCAAATGATAGTGTTTATGTTTTGACAAGCGAAGAATGGGTAAGATCACTTGTGGATATACCTAAAGAGAATATGATAATTCTGAAAAAGGGAACAAGGATTAGTGTTGAATCGGTTAAGAAGGAAATTGAAGAATGTATAAACGACTTGCATATCAATACTGTAATAATACCCACACGCGGAAGCGGAGAATGTGGATATGATAATGTTGAAGAAGTTGCCCGCCGGATTTCGGACAGAGTAATGCGGATAAGCGAGTCGGCTGAGTATAAAATCTTATAGTTCTGAGCAATAGTGCGTGTTTGGTGTTCGCGGAGGAATCATGATGAACGATGAAAGGATTACAATAGGCATCATAGGTCTCGGTTTTGTTGGCTTGACGCTTGGCGTTGCAGCGGCGGCCAAGGATATCGATGTTTACGGTGTCGAGGTTAATCAGCACATTAAGGACTGCCTGAAGGAGAATAAGGCACATTTCTATGAGCCGGGCCTTGATAATCTTATAAGAAGGTGTAACGGAAAAACGTTTCATGTTGTCGAGCGGTTTCCGGCAGATGTTAGATTTGATGCTTTTATAATCACGGTAGGAACACCACTTAAGAATGGTGAAAAAGAGCCGAATTTTGATTATATAAGATCTTCATTAAAAGATACGATCAAAGATGTATATAACGGTGATCAACTAATAATTCTCAGAAGTACCGTTTCTGTCGGAACAACGCGGAATGTTGTGATGCCTCTGCTGCACGAACTGTCGGGCAAAGATACCAATGATATTCTTGTCGCAATGTGTCCGGAACGAACACTTGAGGGTGTTGCAGTTGAGGAATTGACACATCTACCCCAGATTATCAGTGGAAATAATAGATTGTCTCTTGACGTTGCTCAGAGAATATTCAGGCGATTGACTCCAAGCATAGTTGAAGCAAATAGCCTGGAAGAAGCGGAACTGATCAAATTGTATTGCAACACATACAGAGACATGACGTTCTCTATAGGGAATGCTTTTTGTATGGCCGCTCAGGAATTCGGTGTTGATGGAATATCGGCAATTGAACATGCAAATTACGGTTATTCAAGAAGTAATATTGCAAAGCCGGGATTTGTCGCAGGCCCTTGCCTTGAGAAAGATGCATACATCCTGATTAACAACATGCCGGAGTGTGACAGTAGGGATTTTATCCTTATGGCGAGAAGGTTTAATGAATCTCTGGAGGATATCGTTGTTAAATGGGTGCAGGATCGCGTGGGTGATCCAAGGGAAGGACTCGAGATCACACTCAGTGGAATGGCATTTAAAGGACAACCGGAGACGTCGGATCTCAGAGGATCAACATCGGTTTATATAGCAAAGAAACTGAAGGATCTGGGGTACAGCATGAGACTTCATGATTATGTTGCTCTTCATGAAGAAATGGAATCACTAAATCTGGGGACGGTTTATGATAATTTGACTGAAGCGTGTATGGGTTCAAAACTCCTGATTGTTTTGAATAATCATAAAAAATACAAAACCCTTTATTACAGTGAGGCTCTGTCATTTGATAAGACCGGGATAGAAATTCTTGATTCGTGGAATGTCTGTACTGAGCTTCATTACTGCGAAGATGTGAAAATACATACACTTGGTAATATGCGTATTGAGAAAGGATGTGCAATATGAAAATTTTAGTTACGGGTTCTGCGGGATTTGTGGCAGGTTATTTGGTGGATGAGTTGCTTAAGCATGGACATGATGTTGTGGGCATCGACAATTTCAGCAAATATGGCCCTATTGAGAAAAGCTATGATAATGATCCTCACTATCATTTTGTTGAAGGTGACTGTAAGGACACTGCTCTTATGAAGGAACTGATCGAAGATTGTGATCAGGTTATAGCAATTGCGGCTATGATCGGGGGAATCACGTACTTCCATACATATGCTTATGATCTTCTGGCAGAAAACGAGAGAATAATCGCATCCACATTTGATGCGGCGCTTTGGGCATTTAAAGAGAAACACCTTAAGAAGATAAATGTGATGTCATCTTCGATGGTATTTGAGAGTGTGAGTCATTACCCGAGTGAAGAAGGTGATGAGAGGAAGTGTCCTCCCCCGCTATCCACATACGGTTTTCAGAAACTTGCATGTGAATACTATGCGAAAGGTGCTTGGGAACAGTATAAACTCCCGTATACGATCATACGTCCGTTCAACTGTGTAGGAACCGGTGAGCAGAGAGCTAAGAACGAGAAGGAAATAATGTCAGGTAATGTTAAACTTGCAATGAGTCATGTTGTGCCGGATATCATACAAAAGGTTTATAAAGGGCAGGATCCGCTCCATATTCTCGGGAAGGGTAATCAGATTAGACATTATACTTATGCGGGTGATCTTGCGGAGGGAATACGTCTTTGCGTGGAGAGCGATAAGGCTGTGAATGAGGACTTCAATCTCTCGACACCTGTCTCTACGACAGTGGAGGAGCTGGCCACTCTGATTTGGAAGAAGATCAACGGTGACAAGCCAATCAGTTTTATCAATGATCCTGCATTCGAATACGACGTTCAGAAGAGGGTTCCGTCCGTGGAAAAGGCAAAGAAAATACTTGGATTTGAGGCTAATACTTCTCTTAGCGATACTTTGGATGAAGTTATTCCTTGGGTAATAAAACAAATTGATCTTGGTAATATCTGATTGATAGGAGAGAATAAGCGTATGTATGATTATGTGATCATAGGAGCCGGTATAACGGGTATAACACTTTGCAAACTATTGCGCGAACGTGGGAAGAATGTGCTCTGTCTTGAAAAAGAAAGCGAGATAGGTGGACTCTGTCGGACGAAGAGTATAGAAGGACATACTCTTGATATAGGGGGCGGGCACTTTTTTCATACAAAACATCAAAAAGTATTTGATTATGTATTCAATCATATTCCGGAGGGCGATTTTAATTATTTTGAGCGCGTGTCAAAGATCCTTCTCGGCGATGAGACTATAGATTATCCGATTGAATCAAACATATGGCAATTGTCCTTAAACGAACAAATTGAGTATATCATATCGGTTATCTGTAACGGCGAGCAGGCAGGAAAACCTGAGCCGAAAAACTATGAAGAGTGGATCCGGTGGAAGCTTGGAGATAAGATATGCGATGATTACATGATCCCTTACAATACAAAGCTTTGGGGAGTTGAGCCCAAAGAGATGGATATTGACTGGCTTCATAAGATCCCGAGAGTTAATGTACGTGAGGTGTTGCAGTATTGCCTGGAACGAAAGCAGGATGTTACCAAGTTTCCGGCACATATTCATTTCTACTATCCGAAAAAGGGTGGCTTCCAGGCGATCATAGATGCACTTTCCAAGGATGAGACTCCGTATATCAAGTGTAACGAAAAGGTGACCGAAATTAGCAGATCGGATGACGGGTGGACGATCAACGGAAAGTATTCCGCAGCAGCTGTCATTAACACGACTCCGTGGTGTGACCTTTATGAAGCTTTGGGTGAACCGGAAGAGTTGAAGGATGATTTTCAAAAAGTACGTTATAACAGGATCGTGGTTTCACTGTATCGTAAGAATTATGATGTGGACTGGCATTGGAGATACGTTCCTGATAAGAACAAACCATATCACCGGGAATTTTACATTCACAATTTTGCCGAAGATAGTGCTGAAAACGGGATATATGTTGAAACCAATATAGGGAGATATTCAGAAGGTAGTCTGAAGATTGATGAGTGTGATCCGATAGCAGAGTATATCACAGATGCGGCTTATCCTATTCCGGTAATCGGACATGCTGATGCAATCAAGAAAATTCTTGATCACTACAGGCCGCTGGGATTATTCGGTGTAGGTAGATGGGGACAGCACGAATATCAGAATGCAGATGTCTCTGTATATGAGGCAATGAAGTTTGTGGAGAACTTGGAGTGAGTATAAAAGAAGTAGAGGATATTCTTGCGGGATTTGATCTTGTTTTAATTGCAGAAGATGAGCGGTCATTGGAAATAGCCCGAATGATCGCTGATTCGGGAATGCTGGATTCGACGCAAAAGAATCTGGCATTTCTGACTATCATGCCATTTGATGTTCCGGTAGGCAGGCACATGGTGAGACATGTCTCCGAATATGAGATGAAGACTATAATGGATATTTTTCGCACATATGAAGCCTCAGACAAGTTTGTATTATTATCTGAATCGAATACATATGGTGGATTATGGAATTACGTAAAAAGTGGAGTGCTAAGCCGCGAAGAGGCACTTCGCGCACTTTTAATGTGAGGAAATATGGAACAGGCCCGTTACAATGAGATGATTGAGAATTACGACAGATATAAGGAATCCTTTGCAGATAAAAGGATCTTTTTGTTTGGGCATTGTGAGGCTACGCTTACGCTTGCCAACGTGCTTCTTGATGATGATGTTGTTGTAACGGCTATACTCGACAATAATCCGGATAAATACGGTATGGATTACAGGGATATACCGGTGACCCCTCCACAACGTATAATGGATTACCCATCAGATGATTCGGTTGTTTTGATAGCAATACGTTTCTATGAGGCTATGAACAGACAACTTCGCGAAATGGGATTCACCGGGGACGTTTATAAACTTGTTGATTACAATACGTTTGCAGAGTACTCTCTTTCTGATGATACTATCGAAAGGAAAAAGGAGAGACTGAGAAGGGGGCAGCAACTGCTGTGTGATTACAGGAAAGAGTATCCCGGTAAATATATGGTGTTCTGCCCGTTTAATGCATTGGGCGATGTGTATTTCTGTGTTTCATATCTGCCCCATTTCCTGAAGAAAAAGAACATATGCGATTATATGATTTTCGTTCCTTCAAATGGATGCCGTAAGGTGGCAGAACTGTTTGGCACAGAGACTGTTGCTGTAGTTAAACAGAACGAACTTGACTCCATGATTCAGGCTGTAATATATGAACGGGATGATAACGCTTTCATAGCGCATCAGGACCGTCCTTATATTATTAATCTTCATAAGGCTTTGAAGATAAAAAGAATACCACTGGAAACAATGTATTGTTGTGGAGTGTTCGGCCTGCCGGTTGACACAGTTCCGATTGAGCCGGTAAATTGGAGAACCCGGGATGATCTGGAACTTTTTGAGAAGGGCAGAACGGTCATTTTGTCGCCGTACGCAAAGTCAGTCATTTCTTTGCCTGATCATTTGTGGACAGATATAGTTAAACTATACAGTGAAATGGGTTACACGCTTCTGACGAACGTCAGCGGGGATGAAGAGCCGTTGCCCGGAACAAAGGCATTGAGAGCAGATCTGGCAGAAATGAAATCTATTCTTGAATATGCCGGTACGTTTATTGGAATTCGAAGCGGACTGTGTGATGTGATCAGGACTGCCACCTGCAGAAAGATAGCTTTTTATCCGGATTATAACTATGGAGATACCAAATGGAAGGCTATCGAGATGTACTCGATAGACGGTTTCGAGAATATTGTTATTCATAATGATGAATTGTTTGATGTAGCAGATCTGTTATGATTGAGTATTGCCAAGAAAAGCAACCCCAAAGCAACCCCGTGAATGGGTTGTCCTGGGGTTGCTTTTGGCAACATAAAATGAAACATCATACTTTACAAAGAGGAATTGACTCGGATTGAAGAAGATGGTATACAATACCTAAATATGATTTTCGACGAGCCGGAAAAGGTACCCGGCGCTTCGGAGACGGAACCTGATATGGTGGATGACAGCCGCCCACCAGAGAATCGTATTAATGATCTGCGTATGTGTCGTACATATGCAGATTTTTTGAATTGATAAGGTTGTAGGTTGGACAAATACTCAAATATCAAGCCCGCTTTTCGGACAAAAACAGAAAAACTTGAAATAATACTCCTGTAGGAGTACAATTTTTGCATGGACGGAATATTATTGTATCATGGTTCAAACAAGATCATAGAGAAACCTCAGTATGGAGCCGGTAAGGTTAACAATGATTACGGGCAGGGGTTCTATTGCACAAAAGATTATGACCTTGCGGGAGAATGGGCGGTTTTTGCTGACAGAGACGGATATGTCAATGAGTATTCTCTGGATGTAACGGATTTGCGGATCCTTGATCTTAACAGTTCCGACTATTGCATTCTGGACTGGTTGGTACTGCTTCTTGATAACAGAAGGTTTGATGTGCAGTCTGACTTCGGTAGTGAGGCGATCCGGTATTTGCGGGAAAACTTTGGCGTTGATTATGCAAAGTATGATGTGATCAAAGGATATCGCGCAGATGATTCATACTTCACTTTTGCACAGGATTTTCTGAACAATATGATCTCGCTCGGAACATTGGAGAAGGCTCTCGAGTTGGGATGCCTTGGGGAGCAGACCGTGCTGAAAAGCAGGAAGGCATTCAAATGCATTCATTTTATTGGATATAATAAGGTGGCGGCATCAAAGTACTATCCGGCAAAGGAGAGTCGTGATTTTAATGCAAGAGCAGATTACCGAAAGCTACGCAGGGAGCCTTGGAAAAAGGGAGAAGTTTATTTGATGCAGATAATTGACAGGGAGTTAAAACGTGATGATCTATGCATATGATGAGACTCTTATAAGCAAAGCGCAGACTTCGATGGCTCACATGCTTGATATGGCCGTGAACACGTATAATTATGACCTGTCGGAGTTCTACGATATGTTTCTTAATTCTCAGTATTGTCCGAGGTTTGAGCGAGGAGAATCCTCAGTGATCGCCGGGATGTCAGGACATGAACTTGCTTATTCGGTGATAAGTGAATTTAGAGATGTAAAGCTTCGGGATTATGATTTTCGCGTTGACAGAACGCGGGAATACTGGATCGGCTGGAATCTTTCTTACTATCAGTGGATCAGCTCCAGGTCTTTCAGACATATAAATAAACTTGTTTCTATTCCGCAACTGTATTCAATGTACCCCAAGTACCATGAGATGGATATCTCTCATTTCGTTGACCGGGTAAATGAGATTGACAGCGAGTACAAGAGACGGGCGTTTAAGAGATTAAGGGAATATGCACATCTTACTCAAAGGGAGTTGGCGGAAAAAACAGGGATCCCGATAAGGACTATCCAACAGTATGAGCAGGGTCAAAAAGAACTTGCACACGCCCACGCCGATGTGGTTGTCAGATTGGCCAAAGCACTGTATTGTAATATTGAAGACATTTATTGATTGTATTTATAGCGGTTAAGGAGGGCATCCATGAGCAGCAGATCACAACGCAGAATGCAGATGAAGAATGCACACATCACGGCTATCGTTGTAGGTATTTTTCTTATTCTTGGCGGGCTGTATTTTATCTTAGTGATAAGCGGTCAGACAGACGCGAAGAATGCGAAGTGTACGGAGAAGACGGTAGGCACGATCACGTATGTGTCCAAGTCCGATTCGAAGTACAACGTGACGATCGATTATGAGATAGAAGGCAGTGCGAAAACGATGACAGTCAAGTCCAAGAAAGATCTTGGTGTCGGGAATACGATCGATATCTACTATGAGCCACTGCATTTCTCGCATCTGTATATCGAAGGGATAACAGAGACCGGTAAGACAAACATCATATCCGGCATTATCATGATTGTGATCGGAGCCGTCTTCATAGCGGCTGGAGTTGCGCTGAAAAAGAGTAAAGGCTCTTCATTGAAGCCCTCGGAAAATTAGCGTATAATACATTAGTTGGAGAAAAGCATTGAACAAGAAACTCAGTAATGTATTATCATATGTTGCGATCGCCCTGGGTGCGCTCATGGCGAGTTTTTCGGTTGCGTGCATTTTGCTGCCGAATGATGCGATAGATTACGGTACGGCCGGTATTGCGATCATCATCAGCAAGCTGACGGGATTCAAGCTGTCGCCCTGCGTCTTTGCTGTGTTTCTGCCGTTCATTATCGCGGGTTTCGTGATCCTGGGTAAAGAGTTTGCGATAAAGGCTACGTTCGGCTCGCTGTTTTACACGGTCGGAATCGATGTTTTTGAAGAGTTTTCGTTTGAGCTTAACACAGAGCATTTTATCGCGGTCGCTTTCGGCGGTGCGATACTTGGGGCGGGACTGGCGCTTATACTCCGGTACGGTGGATGTATAGACGGATCGGAGATATTCGCGAACATTGTCATCAGGAAGCTTTCGAGCATCACCGGCAAGGATTTTTCGATGACATTCATTCTTATCGCATTTAACGCATGCGTTTATATCGCGGCGTTTTTCCTTATAAACAGGAACTCGGCGCTCTTAAGCCTTCTTGTTTACTTTGTCGCGACGATGGTGATCGACCACTTTACCGATCACTTTGAGGCGATCAAACAGGTTACGATAATCACGAAGGATGTCGATGAACTTGTTAAGGACATCAAGAATGATCTTAACAAGACGTGTACGATAATGGATTCATACGGAGCGATCGCGGGCGAGAACAAGACGCTGATCTGCTACGTTAACTATTTTGAACTGTCCAAGATGAAAGACGTTATCGCAAGGCACAAAGGAACGTTTTCAACAGTCACCACGATTGATGAGATAATAAGATGAACATGGGCAAGAAGAAAAACGAATTATGGTCCATGGTTGCGCTCGCTCTTGCCGCGCTTTCCGTTTGGGCAGTCATTCGGCAGACGAAGAATTACTCGCTGAATGATTTTCTCGAGTATTACAGAAAAGCCGACAGATTCTGGATCATTCTTGCCGTCGTATGTATGATCAGCTACATCGTGTTCGAGGGACTGGCGCTTTTGTCCGTCATCAAAGCGTTCGGGTATAAGCGTTCGGTGAATAAAGGTATTG
>JAEEGL012071339.1_pt1 | contig 11634 bp, 12 predicted proteins | sample 9134231 | NCBI WGS metagenome assembly JAEEGL01 (sample SAMN16246548, study PRJNA631951) | gut metagenome | biome: gut microbiome; feature: rumen; material: fiber-attached | host: Bos | place: Iran: Karaj | collected 2018-10 | reverse complement strand
GCGTCCGGACGCATTTGATAGAATAACGGCATCTAGTCAGACTAGTCAGAACGGAGGGTCATCATGACATGGGCACTGCAAGACGCCAAGAGCCGATTCTCGGCAGTGGCAGACGACGCATGGCACGGCGAGCCGCAGGTGGTGACACGCCGCGGCAAGCCGCTTGTCGTCGTCATCTCGTACGATCTCTACCGGTCGAAGATAATGCGGCAGAAAAAGTCCAACATCGTTGAAGCGTTCATGAGCTGCCCTGCAGACGTCGACCTAGATGATCTCATCGCCCCCCGTAGCCAGGACTCCGGGCGCACAACGCAGACCGACTTTGCGGCGGAGGAATGACATGAAGTACCTTGTCGACACCTGCGTCCTGAGCGAACTGCAGAAGCGTCGTCCCGACCGATCTGTCGTCGCCTGGTTCAGGAAACGGTTCGCCGACAGCATGTTCATGGTCTCGGCCGTCACGATAGCGGAGATCAAGCGCGGCATAAGCAGACTCGACGAGAGCGATCCTCGTCGGCAAAAATTGTCTGAATGGCTGGAGAACGACATCCTTGCCCAGTACGGTGACAGCATAATCCCCTTCGACCTGTCCGTCTCCAAGAAGTGGGGCGAGATAATGGCAGAAGCCGACAGAGCGGGGCGGACACGTCCGTCTCTTGACGGGATGATTGTCGCTACCGCGCTTGTTCACGATCTTGTCATTGTGACGCGAAACGTCCGCGACCTCGACTTCGCAGGAGCGAAAGTAGCGACCCCCTGGAACGGATAGTCTTTTTACATGAAAACGCCGAAACTATTCGATAGACTGCACGCCCGCCTCGGCGACTTCTGGTGGTACTCGCTGATGCTCTTCTGCGCCTGCCGAGCAGGAGACGCGATCCAGGCGTATATCGGCCTTTGCCTCGTTCCGAAATACGTGGGACAGGACGAGCTTGGCGCCGTCATGCCTCTGCAGCAGCTTTCCGGACTATTTGCCGTACCGCTCGCAATTCTTGCGACCGTATTCGCTAAATACGTAAACACGTACGCGACCCGCGGCGAATACGGCAAGGTAAAGTCCTTTATCCGCGATGTGCTTTTAGTGGCCTGCGTAGCCTTCCTTTTCTGCATCGCGACCGCCTACGTCGTGATACCTCACTTCTACGAAAGGCTCAACGTCCAGGAAGGGTTGCTCACCGTGCTCATCCTCGCATCTGGCTTCGCGACAAACATCTCAAGCCTCTTCACCTCGGCCCTTCAGGGTCTGAAGAAATTCAAGGCCATAACGGTTCAGAGTCTGATTGGAACCCCAATCAGACTCGTCACGCTTATGGTTGCGATGCCGGTCCGCGCGCTCTCCGGCTATATCCTCGGCCAGACCACTCCGCCTGCGGCTTGCTCAATTCTCGCCGCCTGCTCGCTCCACAGGGATCTCAGGACAACCACCGTTGACACCGCCTGGCGAAAAGACATCCCCGAAATCTGGCGCTATCTCTGGCCCGTGGCGATATACATGGGAGTTTGCTCAATTCTCTCGTCGGTCAACGCGACCATATACAGACAGCGTCTGCCGGATATCGAATCTTCTGCCTACTACATGCTAACGAGATTTGCCGAAACGGCCGGATACATAGGCAGCTCGATTATGATGGTCCTGGTTCCCCTAGCGTCCGAAGCTCATGAAAAGGGCAAAAACAACCTGAGAATCCTTGCCCAGACAGTCATCGCCTCCATTGGATGTGCATCCGCACTGGCCTTGATCTTTGTAGTTGCAGCGAAGCCACTGTTTGCAGCGGTAGAGACCTGGAAGGCCTATGCGCCCTACTCCTTCCTGCTCGCGCCGCAGACGCTGGCAACTGGCATCATAATAGCCAGCGGCATGATCGTCGCTTACGAAATGGCTTGCCGTCGTTTCCGTATTGCGGCCATTGCGCTCATCCTTAATTTCTTGTGGAACGCCTTCCTCGTGACATTCACCGGCGCAGACTTCTTCCACGGAATCCTGCCTGAATCGTCGATCTACACCATGAAAAGCCTTGAAGTCGCAACTCTCCCGCACATGACGGGGCTGACACTCGGATTTGCAGCCCTTCAACTTGCCGTCGTCGCCGGCCTGGCCTTTCGGAAGAAGTAAGTCAGACTGTCAACCACGTACCAAAAGGATGCGGACAGCAGTGCCCTTCCACGCTTAACGGTATAATAGTGGCGGTCGACGACTTCCAGCAGGCCCTTGTCCGTCACCACTCGGTTGTAGGTATGATATGGCAAAGGCTGCGGCCAATCTACAGCAGAAGACAACTCTTCCGGTTCTCCCTCGGCGTATTGCGTGCGATTAACTACCATTACCGGAACGCAAAGTACACGCCTGCCATAAGCGCCCTCGCAGTCCTGTGCGATACGGTACAGCCTGCCGCCATCGCGGACAAATGCGCCGCCGTTCCGTCGAAGCATCGGCGTTGACGAGACGTTGTCGCTTTGGGGGTGCTTCGTCCATGGTCCATCCAGTCGATCGGCCATCCACAACTCGGGGCGATGCGGCGCATCCGGAGTCACGGAGATAAAGAAAGTTCCATCATCGACGACCATCGCTGCGTCTACATAATTACAGCCACCCCTTATCAAATCGCATCGCTTCTTCCAACGCGAAGGGAACTCGACGCACTCATATAGAGACACAGCGCCCGACTGTCCGGACTCTGGGATCATGCAGACGCGTCCATCGACCTCAAACACGTTGGGGAATGAGAGATGCCAAGGTTCCTCCAGGACAATCCCGCAGTCTATCCAGGAGTCTCCCGCCTGCCTAAGACAGCCGATCACGCCCTTTGCGCGGCCTCGGTCGCCCCTATCGGCGTACAATCCCTCGAAAAAGAGATACGTTTCCCCTTTATGCCGGAACAGGAATGGATCGGCCGCGAACTCCGCGTCCAGCGAACACTTCGGCAGAGCGACACGATGCTCGGCGCCTCCGTTCAGGCGCACATATACATGGTAGTGCGGCTGTATGAAGCGCTCGCGGGCAGCCTGACGCAACGTCCGTGTGATTCCACCGAGCATCCGTCACCCCCTCAACTTTTCCTGCAGAGCCCAGACGATGCGCTTAACCCAGCGAGGCACATAGGCGCGAATGCCATATGTCGTATCGCGTCGCGCATGCACGGGAAATCGGTCCATTTCATCAAAACTCCGGCACGACCACCTGGAATCGCCTTTAAATTGCTCGGGGGCGAGCGGCGCATAGACGCCGTATTCGCAGCAGGACAGTGTGCGGACCCCCTGCTCCTTGCACAGCAGCGTGAAGACGGCCTGGTCATGCCTGTGCTCGCGGAACTCAGGACGGTTCGGGCTCTTCGACGGCGAATCGTCAAGAAGTTCGAAGTGGCTTTCAACTATCGAACGGTACCGCTCGTAGAAAGCCCGGCTCCTTGCCGAGTTTTTCACCAGGAACACGCCGCCGGAGTACTGTCCGGAATTGACGATTTCGTCGTTGTCCCTCACGCCGAAGAAATCAAGAACATCGCCTTTGGTCCACATCCCGACTGAATTGTAGTGATGAAGCGGATCGTATTTCTCGGTGCCGAGAAACGAGCGTCCCTGAAAGGCGATGATATCCGACTCGTCGGCCATCTTGAGATATTCCCGCAACCGCGGCAACCCTTTTGGATTCAAATGGCAGCCGGCGTCCGCATATAGGAAGATTTCGTCCTTCCCCATCCTGTCGAGCGCCTGCAGGACGACCTGCGAACGCCAGCACCAATAGCCATAGCCTCGCGATCCCTTGACGAGATGCGTCTTCATACGTTCGCGGAACCCTGGATCGAGATCCTTCTCGGTGAATGCCAGTATCCGATCCGGCGCAAAGCCCATCAGCAAAGCCTGCTTCCGTATCCGCTTCAACGGTCTCTTCATCCTGGAATCGGCGAACGTCACAAACCAAGCCTTCCTCATTGACGTGTTGGCGTTCAGAAACTCCTTGTACGGAGTGTCCGGATCGAACAAAATCTGATCCTGATGCCAAGTCCCGCGCTTCTCGACAGGCGGGAATTCCATATAGTCACCGTACGTCCGTTTGAGAACCGCATCGTAATCGCGTGGTACCGGCACCAAGATATTCTCGAAAGGCTGCATCACTACGTCCGCAAGCTCTCGCTTGTAGAGCCAATAGCGAGTATAAAACCACGGATCGTGCGTAAACATCGTGACACGGTCTGTCCGTGAAGTCATCGCGGAAAGCACACGGCCGTACATTCGATATATCCGTTCGAAGCCAATCAGGCTCCAGAGCGGATGTAGCCAGTCTATCAAGGTTGCCAATGGGTGTCCGTTTAACGGCCGCCCCTGATAGATATTCTCAAGCACTAGCACAAGTGTCGACCTAAGTTTCTGCTGAAGCGTCACAATCGCCGCATTGTAGGCATAGCCGTCGAGAACGAATACGTCTATATAGATGCCGTTGTTGTATGCCGGGTCATCCTCACCGACAATGGCACCCGTCGTAGCGCTGTTCCGGAAGCGCGCGTACGGACAGAAGAAGCGTCGATCTGACAAAGCGGTCTGAAGGCAGTACGGCGCAGGGATGTCTTGAGGTCTAAGTTCGAGCAACTTCTCAAAGTTCTCTCTGTCCATGCAGAGATCGGCGTCGTCATCCCAGGGGATAAATCCCTTGTGGCGTACCGCACCCAGCAATGTCCCCGCAAAGACAACGACTTTTATGTCATGCCTTCTGCATAGGTCAAGGAACGTCTTGAGCAGATCGAGCTGCACGGCAAGGACACGTTTCTGCCGCGGCGCAAGTCTTGTCCCCGAACGAACCTCCTCCTTTAGAAAGTCCGAAGGCAAGTCCATTGTGATAGGCATCGGAGAACTCATATCAACGTAAGAATGTCCTTGATCGGCAGGCACAGCTCTTCCGAAGCCTCGAGTGCTCGCCCACAACTTAGGATTCGCTCGGCGCAGGCCTTCATCGCAGGATATGCCGCCCTCAGAAGCTGATTGGCGTATATGACGATGTTGACGCCGACCTTGGCCAGATCGTATTCCGTCACCTGCGCATAGGTTGACGGCACGACGACGATGGGCTTGTCTGCCGAAACCTCGCGACGGAAGCGCTTGACGAAGGAAATGACCTCGTCTGGCGTCCTGGACTTTGAATGGATCATGATGCCGTCAGCTCCCGCCTCGCAGTAGGCTTTGCATCTGGCTATCGCGTCATCCTCGCCTTTCCCCGTTATCAGAGACTCGCAGCGGGCGATGATCATGAAGTCTTCCGTTATCTGCGCCTGCTTGCCGACCTTGATCTTGTGGCACTGGTCCTCGACCGCGGCCTGGGGCTGGACATTCCCAGTTTCGAAAAGCGAGTTCTGCTTCAAGCCGATCTTGTCCTCAATGATAACAGCAGAAACTCCAAGACGTTCGAGTGTGCGAACAAGGTATATGAAGTGCTCGGGAAGACCGCCGGAATCGCCGTCGTAAATAATCGGCTTCGTGGTAATCTCAAGGATGTCATTCACCGTTCTAAGTCGAGAGGTCACATCCACAGACTCATTGTCGGGCTTGCCCTTCAGCGTAGAATCTGTCAATGACGAAAGCCACATCGCATCGAATTCATGCCTCACGCGTGCAGAGCCGGGATCGGACGTATCCTTCGGCACCATTGCAAAGGCATTTTCAACTATAAGCCCGGAAAGCCCCGAATGCGCTTCCATCGTTCGCACAATCGGCTTAGCGCTCAGCAGGCGACGCAGGCGTGCGCGGCGAATGTCGGGCGTAGTGCCGACTTCGCGAATAGCCTTGTTAAGCTGAGTAGAAGATATACCTGGGGTGTACTCCGGCTCCACCAGTCGGCCGCCCCATTTGGCAAGAGTGTCGATCACACCCTGGCGCGTCTTGGCCTGCACACCCTCGCGCCAGTCTGTGCCATGGACAACAAAGTCAGGACGATATCGCTCCAGATTCGGAATGTAGTCAAGAGTCTCCTGCGGAACAACATGCGACACCCCCTTAAGTGCCGCGACCACTGCCGCGCGCTGATCGTAGTTCATGTAAGGCAGGCGCTTGTAGGAGGCAATAGCCGCATCAGTCAGCACGCCGACGGTCACTTCTCCCAACTTTGCAGCTTCCGATATGATGTTCAGGTGTCCGGGATGGATGATATCGGCCGACATCGCGACATAAACGAACTTTGACATATTTGTCCTCTCAGTAAATCGGTTCAAAGGACTCGATGGTAATCGGTCCCGGATTGTTTGCAAGGCGTTGCGGATTTATGTTTTCAATTAGCTTCCGCGTCAATTCCGACCAGGCAAGCCGCTTCTCGTCTGCAAATTCCTTCAATGTGCACAGCTCCGGTAGACGTCTTATGAATTCCTCGCGACCATTGGCCCGGCAGACGTATGGAAACATCATGTACACGGCGTGTCCATGGGGTATTCCGTAGGTCGCCGTCATGTAATAGGACAGCGCATGCGCAGCCGTAGTGCGAGAAATGTCGATTGCGCGCCCGGCCCAGTAAGAGCCAAGCATCTGCTTCCCGCCCGACATTAAATCCAAAGCCTTGCGGGCTGCCGTACGCGACTCATCCGTCGCTCCCTTAGCCCAAAGTGATTCAATCGCCTGGGCATAGGCGTCAAATTCCGTACAAGCCCGTTGATAGGCAGTCAGCGTTTCGGCAAATCGCGGCAGCAAAATGACATCTGTGGGCAGATAACGCACATCATCCGCCGACATCTTCTTGCCGTTGTCATAGTAGACGGCGAAGCGCGTCGCCTCAGCCCCGGTGCCGGCCGTGGTCGGAATCGCCAAAAACGACGGAAGCACGCCTTCCACGCCGCGCAGCAACTTTGCAGTGTCTATAACCGTGCCTCCCCCTGCCGCAATATAGGCGTCGACATGATCGGGAAGCTGAGTGCGTTTCTTGTCAACATCCTCCGCACGCGCATTTTCTCCGACTGTAGTCAGATGTCTGACGTGCTTTCCCATGAGATACGGTTCAAGAAAATCGGCAGCGCCGCAAGCCTTGAACGAAGCGCGTCCCGTAATCAGAACAATATTAGTCTTGTCCACCAGCCATTGGCGGAGAAATCCTGCCGCAGCATCCTCGCCGTAGACCATCATGAACTCACCCCCAGCGTCTGCATGAACAGAGCCTTGTTCACCAACGGCGATTCCTTCGGCCGTCCAAGGTCTTTGCGGGCTCCTTTGGAAACGTATATCTCCATGAATGTTGGCTGTCCGTATGCATAACAGCGGATGCCAGGCATAAACGAGGAGACCGCGTAGCCGCAAGCCTGCGCAATGTCGCAAAGACTAACCTTTCCTGCGACCGTCGGCTGCCCGCCGACAGAATCGTGCGCTGCATTGTTGAGGACTATATGCATCAGGTTTTCGCATCCAGACTGCCCGACAATTGCCATGTTGCCCATGTGCATAAGAGAAGCCCCGTCGCCATCGAGGCAGATCACCAGCTGGTCGGGATGAGCCTTGGCAACACCGAGCGCAAGCATCGAGGCATGCCCCATCGAACCGACAGTCAGAAAATCTCGGGCATGATCCTGGCCAAGCCGCTCGCGCGTCTCGTAGACCTCCCGGGAAATCATGCCAGTCGTAGCAACGAAAACCGCCTCCTGTCCATACTCCTTCAGGATAAGTTCGATGACCCCTTCGCGCGGCATGTCGCAAAGATCTGGCTGGTGGCTCTGTAGCGCATAGTCGGCAAAAAGGCCCTTTCTGACAACCAGCGAAACAGGCCGTTTCCCGTCAAGTGCCTGCGCAACAGCCTGTCGAGTCATCTCAAGCGCCGCAATCGCGTCATCCGGCAACACCTGCGTCGGGATTCCAAGAGTCTCAAACAACGGAACGGTCACCTTCCCCTGTTTTACATGTTGAGGCTCGTCATGCACTCCAGGCATTCCACGCCAGCCAACGAGCAACAGCATTGGAATTGAATAGACTTCTGGATCCGCCAAAGAGAGCAGCGGATTGACTGCATTGCCCTGGCCGGAATTCTGCATATACACAAGCGCTGGCTTGCCTGTCGCAAGATAATGTCCGGACGCCAGGCCAACCGCGCCGCCTTCATTTGACGCTATCACATGCCGATCACTGCAATGATCTGTCACATACGCGCAAAAACTCTTCAAAAGCGAATCCGGCACGCCGGTGAAGAAATCAATACCAGACCCGACAAGACAATCCACAAAATCGCTGGGGTTTAACATGGCACACCTTTCGTTAGCTTAACGCGTATCACATGCAGAAGATTGTGAAGACGCGCGGGAACGATTCGTTCGAAGAGCTGGATCAATCTGCCCTGGACAGTCCTGCCGATTCGCGCCCAGCGTACATTCCTGCGGTATTCCGGCGTTTCGACAAAAACCAGGTGGCTGTACCGGTCCATGTTCTCGAGGAGATACCGGGGGTAGGTCGAGTCAATCGGAACCGCGAAGCAGTTCATCTTGAGAGCCGGGCCCTGGCCCTTCGCCAGAAGCGCATTTATCTTTTCGACAGTCAGCGACGGATCCTCCGGATCAAACCCAGGATGAGGCGCCACAGCCTTCATTTTTGCCAGCAGCGCCGCTGCGCCACCAAGGCAGGTGAAATGCCAGCCAGAATCGCAAAGCCGTCTTTCGACACCCCTCGACAACGGGAATGTCCGGCGACGAATCTTCGAAACAGTAGTCCCTTCATTGACCGACTGCGGGAGAAATTCGTTGTAAAATGTTTCTTCACCGTCAAAGCCTGTCGTCAAGTCGCGATAAGAAAGCATCTTCGTGCCACACATGTTCCGGCAGCGGACGTCCTCCCAGTTCAAGTAGAAACCGAACGAACGCATGTTGAACGACCACACTCCAGGCTTCTTTGCATACTCCGCGACAAGTTCAGGACGCGGAATCTCGTCAAGATCGGAAATCATGACGACATCATCGTCCTCTGCAGCAACAAGCCCCCTGAGTATCTCATTTCGCTGGTAGCATTCCCTCTCCCACGAATTGAAGTCCAGGGGGAAACTCGCAATGCGTACATAGATTATTCGATCCGCAAAGGCCGCAAAGCGAGCCTTGTTCTCGTCATAGACGAACGCCTTGTGCTTCCCCGTATGGGTCTCCCCCGCCTCGACAAGAACGAACTTGTCAACCACATCCTTGAGGACGTTGAGACGAATCTCCAGGAGATCCAATTCGTTGAAAAATGTAAAGCAGTCGTAGATCATGCAATTCCTACCGCGAACGGATTTTGCCTGATATTCCAGCCGCCCACCTGAACGCGGCAGAATCGCGCAACCGCTGGTCCATTATGCGAATCGGCTTCAGGTGTCGCCGCATCACCGCCTGGCAGCCGTATGGACAGAGACGCCCCGCCGTCTCAAGGGGCTGGTCGAAGACATAAGCCAGAAACCTTTCAAGCCGCTCCTCGTATACCCCAGGAGAATCCTCGACCATACAGGGAGCCGTCGCCACCTTGAGATAGGCTTCGTCATCGCAGTCAAGCCGGATGATTTCCTCGATCGCGCGCTCGATGTCCGACTCGTCGGCGACGCGAACCATGCTATCCGGCCTGAAATCGGTCTCTACGGCAGGGTTGCCGTAGTATATCGGCACCGTCTGTGCGACATACGCCTCCATGATCTTTTCGGTCGTATATCCAGGATACGAGCTGTTTTCAAAGGCGATGTTGAACTTGTATCCGCGGCAGAACGCAATCTTGTCGGTGACAGGCCCGCCGACATTGTTTCTGTATTTCCCTCCCGAGGCAACAGGCTTGTACTTCGAAAGGGCCTCGAAGAACTTTTGGCGCATTGGGTCGCCGAACTCCGCGTTGGACACTACAAAACTGCAGAACCCGCGGTTCAGCAGGCCTTTATCATGTTCCGTCTTGCGCTGCGTAATGTCGGCAAAATACGGGTAGAAGGCAAACCATGGCATCCTAAGGTAGCGATCGCCAAACGTTAGTTCGCAGCTCGCGACAGCATAATCATAGAGATTGAAGTCCGGCACGGTGTTTTCGCCGTTCAGCAGGATCTTGACGCACTCGTACTTGACATGCTTGAAGTCAAGCCCACCGTCGATGATGTAGTCTGGGTCATCACACTCCACCACGTCATACCGCTCCGACAGAAAACGGTAATAAGCCTGCTCATGAGGCTTGTGGTAAGGCGCAAAACCAAGAAACTTGATTTTAATCCGCTTTTTCATTTACCCAAACCCCTGCTCGCTTCTTTTGCCCCAGCACCGAGGGCGTTCTGAACTCGCACAATCCAGTTGTTGGGAACGAGCGCGAAGACAAAACCCTTTAAGCCCTCAACGAGGCGAGCCTTGAACGGCGGAAGCCCGCGCTTCGAGAAATCATAGTCAATGCCGTTGTCGGCAAGGCACTTAACTCCGAACTTCTCCCAGTGCCCTTTGTGGACGGCATCGATGAACGGGAACTCCTTAGTCGGCGTGACAAGCAGCGGACGCGTCTCGTCACCAACTGCAAAACTGCCGTAGCGCTCGAACTCCCAGATGCTCGCCTTGCCCTTGGCAAGGGACTGCAAAAACTCTCGGTTCCAAATCCCGGCCTGCGTCGCTATGCAGTAGGCCGTGTTTTTGCGGTACTCGAAAAGACCACCTTCCGCCGGCGATGAATTGCGCACACCGGGCACGGGATTGGGGATGAGCCGCAGGTTCGCCGCGTCATAGTTTTTGGCCTGCCCTAGTCGGAGCAGAATTCCCTCAGTATCAACTGTGGAAGAAAGATAATAGTCGTCACAGAGCATTATTACATAAGGCGTGGCAATCGCCTCAAGCGCCTCCACGAGCCTACCGCACCAGTTGCCGCCTTTCCCGCATGCAACAACGCGGTTAAAGCATAGTTTGTCATCTGGTGCAGTCTCAGTCACAAGGACCGTTTCAAACGGACAATCTGGCCAATACTTTCGCCACAACGTTGCAAACGGCGCGAGCAAGTCGTCGTATTTGTCGCAGGAACATACCAGAACTGTGCAGTCAGCATTCATCTGAATCTTAAAGTTTAAGCTCTAATAATTTGAAAACGATTTAAACAACGCCTCGTACCGCGCCGCGATATAGGCCTTGTAGAACTGCCGCTGTAGATCGGTCAGGAGCGGCATGTCGTCAATGAAGGCGTTGATTGCCGCCAGGTCGATGCGCGGCACGATGCGATTAAGTGCCGAAGATAGAACACCATCGCGGTTCTGCGCAACGAAATCGACATAGCCGATCTTCTTTCCGTTCTGCTTGAGCCCACGCGCTGGCAAAGCATTGCCGTCAAGCGCAGAAATCTGCTTAAGTCTTCTTGCCATGCACCTCCACGAAATATTCTTGGAAACATAGTCTTTTATGCCTGGGACACCCCAGACACGCAATTTAGACAGAACCTCTCCGACACTAGACCTCACTTGCAAGATTCTCCGCTATAACGTGGATGTTCTTCAATCACGGTATTTATAATCAGGAATAACTAGTTTCTCATTTGCCACATCCAAACAGTTTAGCCACCTCGGCATCCATGCCATCGAACTTCTTGTCGAAATCAGGACTAAATTCATACCTGCCGTTATCCAACTTGCCCACCAAGCAAGCTTTTAGTTCAGACGTAAAATCAACCATCTCCTTCTTCCATATCTTGAACTCGTCAATGCGATAGCGCGTTTCGCGG
>JAEEGL012001087.1_pt1 | contig 11634 bp, 10 predicted proteins | sample 9134231 | NCBI WGS metagenome assembly JAEEGL01 (sample SAMN16246548, study PRJNA631951) | gut metagenome | biome: gut microbiome; feature: rumen; material: fiber-attached | host: Bos | place: Iran: Karaj | collected 2018-10 | reverse complement strand
ATCAAGTAATTATTTCTAAGGCATGAATATGTCTTGGCGAAAGGAGAAAATTAAATGAAAAAGAATTTACATCCTGAACAAGTAGAATGTACTTTTAAATGTGCATGCGGAGCTACTTTTAAAGCAATGAGTACAAAGGAAGAACAACAATTAGAAGTTTGTTCTGAATGTCATCCATTCTATACTGGAGCTCAAGGTAAAAAGAAAAAAACAGGTTCTATTGAAAAATTTAATAAAAAATACGGACTTGAATAATATAAGTAAGTGGAAACACTTACTTTTTTATTTTAATAATCATTGTAAACTTATATAATTATATAATAAATAAGTATTATTAAATGATATAATAATATTAAGGGTGTTAACTATGAAATTAAGTTATATATTTAAAAGAGTAGTTTCAATGAATTATGGAAACATGTTTAAGACAATGAACATGGTTCATGAGATTAATCATAAAAATAGAATTGGTATTTTTTTTGACTGGGCATCATGTGCAAGAAAATATGGAGCAGGATACGTTGATTATTATCAATTTAGAATGTTTGATATGAATGATGATGAAAGAAAAACTATTATTACTCGTGGAATTAATAATGATATTGTTAAAAGATTTAACGATAAATCTAAAATTAATATATTTGAGGATAAAGCATTATTTAATAAATTATTTGATAAATATTTAAATCGTGAATGGATTTATCTTAAAGATGCAACTAAAGAAGATTTTGCTAAATATTGCAAAGGAAAAGAATACATTATTGTTAAACCATTAGATCTTTCATGTGGTAAAGGTGTAGATAAAATAAAAGTACCAAAAGATACAAATAAATTATTTGATAAATTAATAGAATCTGGACAAACATTAGTAGAAGATGTTGCAGAACAACATCATTTGCTAAATGAGTTATATCCTCATTCAGTTAATACATTAAGAATAGTTACATTAAATAAAAAAGTAGTAACAGCTTATTTAAGAATAGGTAATCATGGAAATGTAGTAGATAACTTCAATCATGGTGGGATGGTAACAGCTATAGATGTAGATACTGGTAAGATAAATTATCCAGCAATTGATAAAGAAACTAATGTTTTTGAAATACATCCTGAAACTAAAGTAAAGATTATAGGAATTAAAATTCCTATGTGGGATAAAGTAAAAAAATTATGCATAGATGCATGTGATGTAGTACCGGAAGTTGGATATATTGCATGGGATGTATGTTTAGGTGAAAAGAATCCTTGTTTAATTGAAGGAAATGATTTCCCAGGACATGATTTATATGAACTACCAGTTCATAAAAAAGATAGATATGGACTTCTTCCTAGATTTGAAGAAGCAATGAAAGAAGGTAAATAAAATGAGAGTAGCAATCGCAACTGACCATAATGGTGTAGAACAAAAAGCAGACTTAATATTTTTTCTAGGAACTAAAGGAATAGAAGTATTAGATATGTCTAAAGATAACAATCCTGTTGATGATTATCCGGATTTTGCATTTAGAGTAGCAAATGCAGTTGTATCAGGAGAAGCAGATTTAGGTATTCTTATGTGTGGTACAGGAATTGGAATGTCTATAGCAGCTAATAAAGTTAAAGGAATAAGATGCGCTAAAGTGTCATCAGAACAAGAAGCTTTCTTGGCTAGACAACACAATGATGCAAATATAATTGCATTATCTTATAAAGCTCCATTAGATGAACTTAAAATCATGATTGATAAATTTGTATCTACAGACTTTGCACATGATGAAAGACATGTAAGAAGAATTGCAAAGATAAGTGAGTATGAAAAATAATGATTGAGTTAATAATATATGCTGTATGCTTACTTTCAAGTGTATTTGCAGTAAGTGGAATAGATTTTAGTAAAATTATTTATAAAGGAGCTATTTGGCAAACCAGAGTACTTGTATTACTTGTTACATTTACTTTAACTGTTGGATCTGCAAATTTATTTATATTCTTTATAAATTATGTGAAAGGTGCAATATAAAAGAGAGACTAAAAAGTCTCTCTTTTATATTAATCATTTCATATACAAAAAATAGAAGCCGGCCCCCTGAGACCAGCTTCAAAGAATAAAAAGGGGTTGGCTAGTGTGATACTAGCACCAATTCGCCTGTAAGTGAATTGGTAATGTATATACTAACGGAAAGGGGTATATTTGTCAACAAAAAAATAACGTTTTTTCGCATTTTTAATATATTTTTTTACCACCCTATAACCACAGGTTATAACCTATACTTTATATATAATTTCAGGTTATAAATGATGTATTTTTTACTATTTTTCCTATATTTAAATGATATAATAATACATAGAAAGGAGTATATATATGGAACTTATAAATATAAAAGGAATTGGACCTAAAACATTAGAATTATTAAATAAAGTTGATATTTATACTATAGATGATTTAGTTAGGTATTATCCATATAGATATAATATATATACTCCATCTAATATATTAGATGCTAATCCAGATGAATCAATAGTAGTAACTGGAACAGTTTCTTCTAATGCAAATGTTTTTTATATTAGAAGAGGATTTACTAGATTAACATTTACTTTAGAAACTAATAATATAAATATTAAAGTGGTAATATTTAATCGTGAATTTTATAAAAGATTAATTGGAGTAGGTAAGACTATAACTTTAATTGGTAAATATGATAAATTAAAAAACACATTCACATGTGCAGATATTAAATTTAAACCAATATTTAAAACAGAAGTAGAACCTGTATATCATATGGTATCAGGATTATCAAAATCTACATTAGTTAAGTCTATAGACGTAGCACTTAATAATGCTAACATAAATGAAATAGTACCTTCAGCTATTTCATCTAAATACAATCTTATGAATACTTATGATGCTATTAAAGAAATCCATAGTCCAACTGATTCTAAAAAATTAAAGGATGCTAAGATAAAATTAAAATATGAAGAATTATTTGAATTTATGTTTAAGATTAATTTGATTAAATATAAGAATCAAATATTTGATGATTTTGTTGTTAAAGATATTGATGATGATACAATAAAAAAAGTATTATCATATGTACCATTTGAATTAACAGAAGACCAATTATCTGCATTTAATGATATTATCTCTGATTTTAAGGGAATAAAAAGAATGAATAGATTAATACTGGGAGACGTAGGATCAGGAAAAACGATAGTGTCATTCTTATCTATATTGTTAAATCATGAATGTGGATATCAATCAGCCTTACTTGCACCTACAGAAGTATTAGCTGAACAACACTTTAAAAATTTCAAATCTTTATTTAAAGATTTGAATATTAATGTAGAATTATTAGTAGGATCTGTTTCTAAGAAGGATAAAGAAGATATTATAAGAAGATTAGCAGATGGATCAATAGATGTATTAATTGGAACACATGCAATTTTAGAGGATAATGTAGTATTTGATAATTTAGGATTAGTTATTACAGATGAACAACATAGATTTGGCGTTAATCAAAGAAATACGCTTAAGAATAAAGGAATGTTTGTTGACGTATTATATATGTCAGCTACACCTATACCAAGGACATATGCATTAACTATATATGGTGATATGGATATATCAATGATTAAACAAAAACCATCTGGTAGAAAAGAAATAATAACAGAAGCATACAAGTTTGATAATATTGCTAAAGTAATGAGTCAATTACAAACAGAAATAGAATCAGGACATCAAGCATATGTAATTGCTCCATTAATAGAAAATGAAGACGAAGATACGAATGAATTAAATGACTTAAAAAAGATAAAAGAAACATTATTAAAATATTTACCTAAAGAAACTAGAATAGATATTTTACATGGCAAGATGAAAAACGTTGATAAAGATTCAGTTATGAACAATTTTAAAGAAGGTAATTCAGATATCTTATTATCTACAACAGTTGTTGAAGTAGGTGTAGATGTTAAGAATGCAACAGTTATAATAATATTTAATGCTGAAAGATTTGGTTTAGCAACACTTCATCAATTAAGAGGAAGAGTTGGTAGAAATGACCTTCAATCGTATTGTTATTTATTATCTGATAAAGATTCTGAAAGACTAAATGTATTATGTGAATCAAATGATGGATTTTATATTTCAGAAAAAGATTTTGAACTAAGAGGATCTGGAGATCTATTTGGAGTAAGACAATCAGGTGATATGGTATTTAAAATAGCTAATCTTCAAACTGACTATAAGATTTTATTACAATGTAAGAAAGATGCTGATGAGTTCATAAATGAAAATATAGAAAATAATTTTAGGGAATACCCATATTATTTAAATATAGTAAATAAAATAATGAATGTAGACTAAACTAGTCTATATTACTAGTATTATCTTTTTACTTTACTAATTAGTGTTTAGTTTTGTTAAATAACTATGAGTTATTAACAATAACTATAAGATATATGATAATATTTAATAGAAGAGGAGAATAATATGAAAGTAATATCAGCAAGAAAAGTATCACAAAGAGCATTAGTTGGAGCATTAGGTTTATCTCTTGGTTATTTTTCAACATTAGGAGGAGCTTATGCAATTGATAAACATGAAGATCAAGAATTATTGAAATCACTAAATCCAACTGCATATGAAGAAGTATATGAAGACACATCATATGAGTATTTATCAGATAATCCTAAACATGAAACCAATAGTAAAATAACTCATCAAATAGATCATTTTCTAAAATCTAAACATAATTATGAAAATGATAAATCTATAGAAGTTGATTTATTTCATTATGAAATTAAAGATGTTTTAGCTAATTGTCCTAATTTAGAAGAGATAACTATTAAAAATGCAGCTTTATTAAAAGATGAAGATATAGAACTAATTAATTCATCAAATATAAAACATGTAGATTTATTCTTTGATTATAATGAATATTCAAACGAATTTGATAATCATTTTGATGTATCAAGAATTCATAAAGATTATACAATTGTTAATATTAACTTTGATGATGAATCTTCAAGAATATTATTCTTTGATTATTTAGTAAACTATGATGAATCTAAAGTTCTAGAAACAGAAGAGATTAAACAATTAAGAGAAGCCGTTATTAAAATTCATAATGATATACCTCAAAGAAAAAACAGTTTGATAGATGAAAGAATGTTTAATATTTGTTCATATTTAGTTAATCATTTAGAATATGATCCAGAATCAACTGAGGAAATAGAAAATCATACGGATACTCAAAAGAATTCTAGAGTATATGATTTAAATAAACATAATTTATCATTAACTTTAAATGATGATAAAGATGTTAAAGATGCTATATGTATTAATTATGCTAAATTATTTACTATTTTAGCTAAAATGGAAGGGTTAAAAGTAAGAACAGTTAGTGCAATTGATAGAGTGACTGATTCAGCTCATGCATTTAACATTGTTTATTATTCTGAACAATTTTTCTATATGATTGATGCTCAAGGATTTGATAGCTATAAACCTATGAAAGATTTATTTGAATTATATGAAAATGCTGAAGATGAAAAAACAAGATCAACAATCAGAGGTGAATTATTACCTTTATTCTTTAAAAATTATAATTATTTAATATCTTTTGATTATCCAATACAGATACCAAGATTATTTAATGATTTAGAAGATAATATTGAAATGATTGAAAAGCTTGATGCACGAACAGAAAAAGCTCATAATAAAACTATTGCTAAAGATTCAAGACCTATAAATGCGGCATCAGGTATGTTAGTCTTATTGGTTACCCAAATATTAGCATCTGCATATTATAAAGGCGATGAATTAATAGAAGAAGAAAGAGAAGAACACTATAGAAGATCAAAATAAAAACTAGCATTATTGCTAGTTTTTTTCTTTCCAAATAACATTACTTTTTTTAGTTTTAGGTTCGGTTTTAAATTTAAATAACAAAGGTATTGCTATTAAAGCTAAAGTTACATATATCATTACTTTTACATCATTTATAAAGAAATAACATATTGCTACAGTTATAATTCTAAATATATTTTGCATACATTCATAGAATAAGTTAAAATTATGGAATTCATAATTCTTAGATAGTATTAATAATTCTTTATTAAATGATTGTTCATACATTTTTGTTCCTAAGCCACTTATAAATGTAATAACAAATAATATTATTCCATATGTATTAACTTGTAATACTTTAAATATAAGCAAGAATAATATACTAAATTTCAAGTAATTTTTATCGTTATTTATTAATAATCCATATGCATATACACATACTATAGTAGCAAATTGAGCTAATAAATTAATAATACCAACAGCTGTATAAGTGTTCTTAACATATATAACGATATATAGAGGTAATAAGAATGTAATAACATTTTGCAGTTCATAACATCCAATTGTAATAATACTTGATATTGGTGTTATTCTATAAGTTTCAATAATATTTAATTTTACTTTATTTATTTCATACTCAAAATCCATTTTATATATACAATATAAACCTACTAAAAGAAGCATTATAGATATATAAGTTATTACATTAATAGAAATATACTCTAGTAATAAAGATCCAACATATGAACTTAATAATAAAGCCAATTGATTTAATATAGATACAAATGAGTATTCTTTAGATGCATTATTTTTATCTATTACTTGTAATGTGTAGTATCTTCTAGACATCCAATATGCTCTTCTATAAAGAGCATATAGAAGTGATAATAATAATAAATACCATACTTCTAATTGAACATAGTTTAAAACTACTTGTACTAATATAAAAGCAAGAATACCAATTATTGTTAATATCTTATTTGAATGTCTTTTAGCTATATATATACAAGGAAATGCTAATATAAACGAAAATATATTAACAAATAAATAATAGAATATTACATGTTTTAAATCAAAACCAGCTTTAAATAATATTGTTCCAATGAATAATTCTATAAGACTTCTAGCAAATGTCGATAAAAACACATATCTGTTTAATAATTTTCTATTCTCTTGCATATTATCACCTATTTTATTATAACAAATTTTTTTCCAAAAAAAAGTGATAGGCCTTTCGGCCTATCTTCAGGGGGTTTTGGTTGATATACTCTAACACTAAGTAAAAAATCGTTAGAGATATCGGCAAGTTTACCTTGCCTAGTATAATATTACAGGAAATGATGATAAAAATCAATAAGAATTACATAATATGTATATAATATAGACACATATAATTTGATATATAAATCATTATTTGTTATTATATATTACCAAGTAAGGGGTGTTTATATGTATCATGTTTATAATGTAGTAAAATTTTTAAACGGTGAGCCTTATCAAAAAAGTACAATTATAGAAGATATTAATAGAACTTTTGAAGATTATAATGCAGGAAAAGGTAATGATGCTATATATAAATTCATTGCAGCAATGAATAATTATATGCTTATAAAGTTTCAAGAATGCATGAATTTTGCAAATATTATGATGACTGACGGATATCCGAATGAATATCATCAATTATTAGAATTTTCATTTATGCCATTCAAGAATTCATCAAATCCTATGGCGGATAAAACATTATTAGAAAATTTTTATGGTGTAGAAGACTTAAAGATAGATCAAGCTATCATGGCAATTATAGGAGATAACTTTCGTGAATTATATAATGATAATCAATCATTCTTAGATAGAATGAATTTCTTCTTTAATTATGATCCTATTGATTTTGAAGATATTGGTACAAAAGCAAGAGTAGGATGGTTTGAAAAAATGCCATCAGATCCAAACCAAATAATATTTGATTATCAAGGAACAAATTCAAAAGATCCTCTATATAATAAAAAAGTAGGAAATTACGGAGAATTAATGTTCTATCAATATTTAACAGCAATTCAAAATGGTAATATGCAAGTTATTTGGGTATCTAAAGATATAGGCGATGGATTTGGATATGACTTTGCTGTATATGATCAATCCATTAATAAAATAACTTTATATGAAGTAAAAACTACTACTAATGAAGAATTTTTCAATGAAATATCATTAAATGAATATGAATCAAGAATATGTAATTTAACTAAAACATATTCTGATACTGATTATCATATTATTAGAATATGTTTAGGAAATAATGTTAAGATGATTGATATAAATGATAAAACTGAATCGGTTAATAATTTATGCCAAGGTGGAGGAGACTATAAGGTTTTAAAGAAAGCCAATAATAGTTTACTAAATAATTATTTAGCAATAGAAAACTAGACTTAAAGTCTAGTTTTTCTTTTTCTTTAAAAAAGCTAATTCATCAGTAGGACAAATGTCGAATAAAGTCATTTGAACATTTCTTTCTTGAGTATTCTTTTGGAATTCTTCAAGAACTGCTTTCTTTTCTTCTTCATCTTTAATTGATATTATCTTTTCTTTATATTCTTTTAAAGCTTCGGCAACTTCCTTTGGCTCTAAAGGATATAAATTTCTAATATTATTAGAAAAATCTATCATATTACCTATTTGTCTATTTGTAGGAATACTTTTACCTGCTTTAATATATAAATAAGTAATAACTATATTTCTCAATTGAGTATAGTCTATTTGTCTTCTAAATAAATAAGTATTATGTTGAAAATTGCTTTTAATATCTTTTCCAACAATTGAAGTATTACCTAACATTTTATTTTTTTTGTCATCTACGCTTAAACTATTAATAATCGAATATACAAAAGATACAAGTTTGTCTTTGTCACTGATTTCTAGATTATTACCTTTGTGATAATTAAAGTTTCTTAATTCTACATATTCCATAAATTTATTTAAAACTTTATCAATCTTATCATCTCTAGTAAATATCTCAATAGGTTTATAAATTTTAACTCCTTGTGAGTAAGGATACTTAGCTACATAAAATTGGTTACCTAGTTTTAATTCTGGATTACAATCTTGTAATGCTTCTCTGTAATCTGTATCTAAATCTATAGTTGCTTTATCCATATCTGATATATCTTTAACGTTTTTATAATATGTTCCTTTATAAGGAACATATATTGTACTAGATTCAAAGTGATCTCCATTTAATAAATAGTAATTATCTTTTAAATATGCCATATAACTCAGTCCTCTTACAATTTTTATTATAGTAAATGGCATATTTAGAGTCAAATAAAAAAAGAAGATTAAATCTCCTTTTTAAAATTATTTTCTTTTGTTTTCTTTTTGTTATCTTTTGGCATGAAATCATACCAACTTGATAACATTCCAAATACTTCATCAAATAGTTCAGTATCTTCAAATAATTCTAGAACTTCTTCAGGTGTACGTTTATATCTATTTTTAAATAATCCATATGAATGAATATTATTATTTTTTAATGAAGAATATATTTTTAATCTTTGAATAGATTCTTTTTCACCCTTATTAATTAAATCAAATATATCTGGTCTTTCTGCTTCTAATCTATTATATATAGATCTAAAATACTTTATATTTATTTCTTTTTCTTTTAATACTTCATCTAATGTTCTATTAGTGTCATTTGCTATTTGAATCATTTCTAAAATATCATATAAAGAAATATATTCAGTATTATAATGTTTAGATAAGATTAATAATAAACTTTCTTTCATTTTCTTATCTAAGAATTTTCTGTCCCTTATAAATCTAGAATAATTATCTTTATTAACTCTGATGCTTTTTAAATATTCTTCTAATTTTTCATCATTATTTTGATAAGTAACTATTTTATTAAATAAATCAGTCTCTATTAATTTTAATTTAGTCATGATTAATTCAATTCTTTTTCTTATTAAAGTAGTATCTATTCCCCTAAAGTCATAATCATGTAATACTGAGTTCAATGCAGTTATATCATCATTTGTATAATATGGACTACTATATAATTCTTCTAATACTTTAGAATTAACAATAGCAAAGAAAAATTTGTCCGAATCTTCTAAGCTATTATTAGGATTTTTTTCATATGATTTACCATATCTTGTTTTTAATTTATCTAATAAATAACATTCGTGTATATCCATAATTCTTTCAACATATGAATCATAACATTTACTATTATACATAAGTGGTTGGTATTCATGATTTTTTATTTGAATATTTATAATAGTATCAAATTCTTTTTCTGTTAATAATGATCTACATCTGCTTAGAAGTTGTTTATAATATTTACTAATTAAATATGGTTTATTATTACTATCAAAATATTTATATAATGATTTTAAAGAAGATGGAGATATTTCTATAATTTTATCAAGTATTTCTACTGAATGTAGTTCTTCATCAGAAAATAATACTTCACATAAATTTATATAGTTTGAAAAATCAGCTATAACTGAATAATGTTTAAGGCATTTAAGTTTATCTTCATTAGTATGTATATGATATAAAATTTGTTCATAAAATGTATAAAACATTTTATCTCTTGTTTCTTCATTGCTGTTTTTGGATTTTTTTGCATGAAGATAATTAAACAACATTATAAATTTATCATAGTTTTCACAAAATCCTAACTTAATAAATTGTTCTTTTGTTTCTCTATTAATTTTTCTATGTCTTAAATTTTTAATAAATGATGATATATACTCACGTGGAATATTATCTCTACCTATTATTTTTCTAACTACAGCAAAATTTGTATTATAATAGTCTTTTAGTTTTTCAGTGAATTCATACTCGTTTTCATTTATATAAGTGATTACTCCTTTTTCTATAAGATAATCAATAATGAATTTTGTATCTTCTTCACTTAATATAGGTTTTGCATACATTAAGAATAATGCTGCGCAGTCTCTCAATAATCTTTTTTTATTATTTTCATTAATATGTTTATATATAAAATCACTTAATGTATTTTTCTTTTCTATTATATAAGTTAAAACATATGGATCTGCTTTTTCTTCTTCACTAAAAAGTTTATCATACAAATCATCAACATAACTGGTACATTTAAAATGACTTACAAAAAAATCCATTCTTTTTTCAAGACTTGGTTCACCATAAAAACTTTCTAAATAATAATCTGCATTTAAAGTAATATCTCTTATTCCTTTACGTCTCAAATAATCAAAAAATAATGAACAAGTTGAATAGTTTTTATTTAATCCTATCCCTGCAAATTTACTGACTAAATTTGTATGAAGAATCTCTCCTCTTAAAGAATCAACTAAATCTATTATTTCTTCTTCAGTAACATTGTTATTATAATTCAAATAATTTCTAATTAACCAATTCATATTAAAATTATACTTACTAGTTTTCATAATGTACCCCTTAAATTTGTTGTATATACTATCATTTTAATTATCTATTGTCAAAATCTTAGAAATTGAATCAAGAGGTATTTATTTTTTATGTAGACTATTAAAAACTAAAATAGAATATTTAGTAGAAGGAAGTTCAAATCCAGGAGAAACTATATAATTCTAATTTGCCAAAGTAATACAGTTATGCTATAATATCCAATCGTCAAAGGGGAAATAGAAATATGAAATATACTGAAACTGAAGAGTATAAAGAAATACAAATTATGGAAAAAGAACGTGAAATCAAAGACGATAAGAAAGAAATAGCAAAAGATGCACTTAAAATAGTTGGTACTACAGCTGTAACAGCAGGAAGTCTAACAGCATTATGTTTTT
>JAEEGL016928932.1_pt1 | contig 11635 bp, 12 predicted proteins | sample 9134231 | NCBI WGS metagenome assembly JAEEGL01 (sample SAMN16246548, study PRJNA631951) | gut metagenome | biome: gut microbiome; feature: rumen; material: fiber-attached | host: Bos | place: Iran: Karaj | collected 2018-10 | reverse complement strand
CGCCGTTTTCCCATTTGGAAACGGCGCGGTTGGATACGCCGACCTGTTCGCCGAACTGCGACTGTGAAAGATGATTCTGTTTACGCAGGGCTTTCAGTTTCTGCGGGAAGGTCTGATAATCCATATTTCCACCGCCCTTTCAAGTCTATTATAACGCTTCAGGTGGAAATATTCAATCAAAAATCAACCAAAAGTTCAATTTTTGCGTAAAAAAGAGAAGCCAACGGGGTAAAAACCGCGTTGGCTTCGTTCGGCAATGGCGCAAAAGGCTTAAATAAAGAATTTCCGGTAGAGCGACTCGCGCAGGGCAGGGAAAAGGCCGATCACGATCAAGGTAAGCCCTACGATCGTGAGCACGGAGAGCGGATAGAGGCACCACCACTGCATCCGAAGTCCGAAGGTGATATGCAGCAAAAATTCGATCAGCATGCAGAGCCCGCCGATCGCGATCGCCAGACCGCCGAAAATGAAGAGCGCCCGGTAGGGGTGATCGCGGGTGGTATAGCGCAGCAGGACGATCACCGTTTCGATCAGCAGGATCAGCGCCCCGCCCACGGGGAACGCAAAGGAGAGGAACCAGCGTCCGCCCGTTTTCAGACAGACGTACAGCGTAACGGCCATTGCGCACGCCGCGGCGATCGGGAAGAAGATGACACTGCGGTTCTTTCGGAACCAGAGCGGCAGACAGATTGAAACGTAGCAGATCAGCAGCCCGCCGGCGGCAAAGCCGCTCCAGGTCACTTTTCCGTTCATCTTCAGATCCGTCAAAAAGCAGATCAGAACGGGGATGATCAGGAGCATCGTGATGACGAAGAGCAGTCCGCCGCGGCGGACCTTCTCCGCGCCTTCGGTATAGCGGGGATACGGCTTTGGATCGGCGCCGGATTGCGAGAGCTCCGGATGATAGACGCGCAGCCCGCAGAGGGGACAGCGCTCGACGCCTTTTTGGAGCTCGACGCCGCATTTGATACAGTACATGAAAAAATTCCTCCGATCATTCTCTGTCGTTCGATTCCAGCGAGACGTGGAATCCGAGCTTGACGAGGTTTGTAAAGAACGCTTTTTCGAGGCGGGGCTCGATCGTATTACGGACGATGTTGATAAAGCAGCGGCCGTTCAGGCTCGTTACGCCGACGTTGTAGGGCGAGGTCGACTGCGGGCCGATGACGAATTCCGCGCTGTCGACGAACGGCGCCATCGCCGCGGGCAGCTCCACCTGGCCGAGATTGGAAAGCGACATCGAGGAGACGCGCTCGCCCACGGTATCGAACACCGCGCGCATGATCAGGTTTTTGAGGAAGAGCGGAATGACCTTCATAAACGGATTCTGCTCGTCGTTGACGTTGGGGGTGAAGATCGCGCGCATGTTCTTTTCGGTGATGGTCAGCTGCATCTGGTGATAGACGATTTTAACAAGCTCCTCGAGCGAATAATCGCCCAGGCGCGCGTCGACCCCGATATTGGCGACGGCAACGAAATTGCGCATCGTTTTGCTTTGGAAGAGCTTGCGCAGGTTGACCGGGATCTGGACCTTTACGTTTTTGCGCTTTCTGCGCTTCGGCGTCTCTTCGCTCTGAAGCTCCAAAAGCGAATAGAGCAGGATCGCCGCGAGATAAGCCGTTACCGACACGCCGCATTCGCGGCTGCGGGCAAGAAGCTGATCGCTGGGGATGATCCCGAGCGTCACGTGGAGAAAGCGGTCCGGCTCCTTTTCGCCGCGCAGCCGGTAGACGTTCAGCGGATCGCGCGGCGCCGCCACCGCGCCGGCGTTCGTCTGAAAGCTGTCTTCCAGCTCCTGTGGCTTCGGGGCTTCGGAAAGATCGAGGATCCCGCATTCGGCGGGGATTTCGACGCCGCAGCGCAGGCGGAGATACTCCGCGGCGAGCGTTTTTGTAAAGATCATGGCGCCGGTTCCGTCGGTCACAGCGTGGAAGAATTCCACCGCCATGCGGTTGCGGTAATAGAGCACGCGGATCGCGCAGCGGCGGGTATCGCTGCGCTTCATCAGTACGAGCGGCTGATAGGTATCTTCGCGTACGGCGGGCAGCGCTTCGACCTGCTCGAGATAATACCAGAACGTACTGCGGCGCAGACGCACGCAGACCGAGGGGAACCGCGGCGCGGTGCGGTCGAACGCCTGCTGAAGCAGAGCGGGATCGACCGGCTCGAAAAAGGTAAAGGAGATCCGGTAGGCGTTGCTCCAGCTTCTGCGCTGGGCGGCCGGGAAGATCAGCGCGGCGTTGTCGAGCCGGGTCCAATAGGGCTTGCTTGCCGATTCTTTCATCGGAATCCTCCTTTCCGGGAATTTGTTCTTTCTATTATAGGACAAAATGACTTAGGTGTCCAGCTTTTTCGGCGGGGCAAAACGGCCCCCGGGAAAAAAGAGCGCTTCTTTTTCGAAGCGCTCCGGATGCGGTTTTGATCGGGGTTATTTTTTCGGCTTGAAGCTGTCCTTAAGGGAAGCGGAACGGTTGAAAACGAGATGATCGGGGGAGCTGTCGCGACTGTCCGGGCAGAAATATCCCTGACGCATGAACTGGTAGGAAACGCCCGCCTGCGCGTCTTTCAGAGAGGACTCCAGCTTGCAGCCGGAAAGCGTTATGAGCGAATCGGGATTGAGATATTCCATGTAATCGACGGATTCCGGATCGGCAACGGTAAAGAGGTTATCGTAGAGGCGGATCTCGGCGTCGACGCTGTCGGCGGCGTTGACCCAGTGGATCGTGCCTTTGATCTTGCGGCCGTCGGCGGGGTTGCCGCCGCGCGAATCCGGATCATACTCCGCGTAAACCTCGAGGACGTTTCCGTTTTCATCCTTTTTGCAGCCGGTGCAGCGGACGACGTAGGTCGTCTTGAGGCGCACTTCGTTGCCGGGGAAGAGGCGGAAATAGCCCTTGACCGGCGTTTCCGTAAAATCGCTGCGCTCGATCCAGAGCTCGCGCGAGAACGTGATCGTCCGGGTCCCGGCGTCGGGATCGTTCGGGTTGTTTTCGGTTTCGAAGCGCTCGGTTTTTCCCTCGGGATAGTTCGTGAGGATCAGCTTGACCGGTTCGAGGACCGCCATCGCGCGCGGCGCTTTCTCGTTGAGATCGTCGCGCAGGCAATGCTCGAGGAATCCGAAATCCACGATGCTGTTCACTTTGGAAACACCGATCTGATCAATGAAGCTGTGGATCGCGGCGGGCGTATAGCCGCGGCGGCGCAGACCGCAGAGGGTCGGCATACGCGGATCGTCCCAGCCGGTGACGACGCCCGATTCGACCATCGCGCGTAGCTTGCGCTTGCTCAAAACGGTGTTGTTGATGCCGAGGCGCGAGAATTCGATCTGGCGCGGCTTGCAGGGAACGGAGAGATGGTTGACCACCCAATCGTAGAGCGGGCGGTGATCTTCGTATTCCAGCGAGCAGAGCGAATGGGTGATCCCTTCGATCGCGTCCTGGATCGGGTGCGCGAAATCGTACATCGGGAAGATGCACCAGCTCGTCCCCTGGCGGTGATGCTCGATATACCGGATGCGGTAGAGGACCGGATCACGCATATTGAAGTTGCCGCTTGCGAGATCGATCTTCGCGCGCAGGGTGTATTTTCCCTCGGGGAATTCGCCCGCGCGCATGCGGCGGAAGAGATCGAGGCTTTCTTCGATCGGCCGGTCGCGCCAGGGCGAACGGGCCGGGGTGGAGGTATCGCCGCGGTATTCGCGGAACTGCTCCGGCGTCAGCTCGCAGACGTAGGCGAGGCCCTTCTGGATCAGCTCCTCGGCGTACTGATAGGTCTGCTCAAAGTAATCCGAACCGTAGAAGAAGCGGTCGCCCCAATCGTAGCCGAGCCAGTGGATATCCTCCTGGATCGCCTGGACGAATTCGTTGTCTTCTTTTGCGGGGTTCGTATCGTCCATGCGCAGGTTGCAGGTGCCGCCGAAGCGCTGCGCCGTACCGAAATCGATGCAGAGCGCCTTGCAGTGGCCGATATGAAGATAGCCGTTCGGCTCCGGAGGGAAGCGGGTATGGACCTGCTTGCCTTCAAAGCGTCCGCCTTCCTTGAGGTCTTCGATAATAAAATCTTCGATGAAATTGCCGCCTTCAACAGGCAGTTTGTTCGTGCGGGGTTCGTCCATATTCAAAATCCTTTCCTTCTGATCAGGCGCCGAGTTTTTCAAGGCCGAGTTTCAGACGCCGCAGGGATTCCTCGCGGCCGAGAATCGTCAGGATCTCCATTGCGCCGCCGGGCGTGACCGTCATTCCGGACGCCGCGATGCGTACCGGCCACAGCAGCGTTCCGTTTTTGACTTCGAGCTTCTGCGCGAGCGCCATCAGGGAATCATGGATTGCGGGAAGCTGCCATTTCGGGAGCGCTTCGAGCGTTTCGATCGCCGCTTTCAGCATGACGGGCGCATTCTCTAAGGTCGCCTTGCTTTTTTTATTGATAAAGAGCTCGGATGAATAATCGGGCAGCTCCCGAAGGAAGCCGATCAGATCCGGGATCTCCTTGAATTTCGTGATTCTCGGCTGCAGAATGGAGGCGAGCACGTCCCAATCCACCGCGCCGCTGCGGAAAACCTTGCGCAGCTCGGGCATCGCAGCCGCCATGAATTCATCCGGCGCCATCGCGCGGATGTATTCGCCGTTGAGCCAGGTGAGCTTGTCATAATCGAAAACGGCAGGCGATTTGCTGATCCCGTCGATCGAAAAGGCTTTTTCGAGCTCGGAGAGAGAGAAGATCTCCTGGGTGCTCTCTTTCGGACACCAGCCGAGCAGGGCGATGTAGTTGACGATCGCCTCGGGCAGATATCCGTCTTCCACGAGATCGGCGAATCCGGTAGAACCGTGGCGCTTTGAAAGCTTGCTGACGGAGCCGTCCTCGTTTTTTCCCATGATCATCGGAAGATGAACGTACTGCGGGATCTCCCAGCCGAACGCTTCATAGAGAAGATTGTATTTCGGGGTCGAGGTAAGATATTCGCTGCCGCGCACGACGTGCGTAATGTGCATCAGGTGATCGTCGACGACGTTGGCGAAATTGTAAGTCGGGAAACCGTCGGATTTCAGGAGAACCTGATCCTCGAGCTCGGAATTGTCGATCGTGATATCGCCGTAGACCGCGTCGTGGAAGGTGGTGGAGCCTTCGATCGGCATCTTCTGGCGGATCACGCAGGCTTCTCCCGCAGCGAGCCGCCGCTCGACCTCCTCTTTAGGAAGATCGCGGCACTTGCGGTCGTAGCCGCCGATCCCGTTTTCATCGTGGAGAGAATCGAGGCGCTCCTTCGAGCAGAAGCAATAGTAGGCGTGGCCGCTTTTGACGAGCTTTTCGGCGTATTCCTTATAAATCGGTTTGCGCTCGCTCTGGATATAGGGGCCGAATTCGCCGCCGATATCCGGGCCTTCGTCGTGCCGCAGACCGACTTTTTCGAGCGTATTGTAGATGACTTCGGTTGCGCCTTCCACAAACCGCTCCTGGTCGGTATCTTCGATCCGCAGGATAAAGGAACCGCCCTGGGATTTGGCGATCAGATACTCATAAAGCGCGGTTCTGAGATTGCCGACGTGCATAAAACCGGTCGGGCTCGGGGCAAAGCGCGTGCGTACGATCTTCTTTTCCATCCGTAAACCTCCGAGAGAGAATAACATTAAACATTATCTCTTATTATATCAAATATCCTGAAATTATCAATTCTTCCTTTGCATATTTTTCGAGGTTTTTGAAAAAATAAAGCACGGGATCGAAAAGAAAACGAAATAGAAAGACGGAGGAAATCAGTATGGATTTTATTTCACTTTTACTTGTTGTGATCGGAGGAATCAACTGGGGCTTGATCGGGATCTTTCAGTTTGATCTCGTTGCGTATATCTTCGGCGGTCAGGCGGCGGTCGTCAGCCGGATCATCTATACGCTGGTCGGCCTTGCGGCGCTTTGGTGCATCTCGTTCTTCTTCCGGGAGCACAGCTGTCTCCACCGCGGCGAATAACCCGGAAAAACCGTTTTCGGCGCAAAAAAAGCCGGATCCTTTCGGAAAAGGATCCGGCAATTTTTTTCGTGGCTCAGTCGCTCGTAAAGGGAAGAAGAGCAAGATGACGCGCACGCTTGATCGCAACGGTCAGCTCGCGCTGATGCGCGGCGCACGTTCCGGTAACTCTGCGCGGCAGAATTTTCGCTCTTTCAGAGATAAAGCGGCGAAGCTTTGCTACATCTTTGTAATCGATGTATTCCACTCTGTCAACACAAAAAGCGCAAACCTTTTTGCGGCCTTTTCTTGCGCCTCTGCGGTCAGGTCTGTTATCAGCCATGGCAATTTGCCTCCTTTTAAATTTTTCGTGAAAAAATAAGACTTAGAACGGGAGATCGTCGTCCATCGGGATCTCTTCGAAATCCTCGCGGCTTCCGCTTTCGTAAGCGGGCGCAGGTTCGCTCTGAACCGGGGCGTAGGTGTTGTTGTAAGAGGAGTTCGATCCGCCGTCATTGCGCTTCGAATCCGCGAAGTTAACGTTGTCGGCAACGATTTCAAACGCTTTGCGCTTGTTTCCGTCCTTGTCCTGATACGATCTCGTCTGGATCGAGCCCTGGACGACCATCATCTGGCCTTTGCGGAAATATTTCGTAATGAATTCGGCGGTGCTTCTCCAGGCGACGATATCGATAAAGTCGGTCTGGCGGTCAGCGCCGGATTTTACATAAGAGCGGTCGACTGCGATCGTGAAGCTCGTTACGGCGACATTACTCGGCGTATGACGAAGCTCCGGATCCGCAACCAGACGGCCCATCAGTACGGCAACATTCAACATATTCTACACTCCTTTTTCTCAGAAATTCCTTGACGTTCGTTTTGGGAAAATCGCGTTACGCTTCGGTCGCTTCCTGCGCAGGTTCTTCTGCGGGAACGACCGGGGCGGCTTCTTCCGCTTGCGCCTTTACTTCTTCCACTTCGGAAGCCTTGTCAGCTGCTTTCTGGGGCTTCACTTTCCGCTCATCTTTCTTGATGATCATCGAGCGAAGGATACCGTCCGTGATCTTGAAAACACGATCAAGTTCAGCGGTGAATTCAGGGCCGCTCTTGAAGTTGATCAGCGTGTAGTAACCTTCCGGCTGCTTGTCGATGAGATACGCGAATTTGCGCTTACCCCATTCGTCTACGCTTTCAACCGTTCCGTTCGCGGCGATCAGATCCGTGAACTTCTTGACGAGAGCGGCGATGCCTTCCTCGCCCTGGTTCAGGGAAATGATGAATACGGTTTCATAAGAATGCATGATTTCCGGCATGTTTCTTTGCACCTCCTTTTGGACTTTTGGCCCCGTTTGATGCGGAGCAAGGATCAGCTGCTTAAATTGCAGCAAAGGTAATTATATCAGAAAGATTCAGGTTCGTCAAGAAAAATCGATTGCGGAAACGAGATTTTTCAGATATTCCCTGAAATCTTTGCCGATCTCCGGATGGCGCAGCGCCGTTTCAACGGCCGCTTCCATAATTCCGAGCTTGTTGCCCATATCGTACCGCTTGCCGATGAAGTCGACGGCGATCATCCCCTCGGTGCGGCACAGGCGCGCCATCGCGTCCGTAAGCTGGATTTCTCCGCCTGCGCCGGGCTTCGTATCTTCCAGCAGACCGAAGATCTCCGGCGGCAGAACGCAGCGGCCGAGGATCGCGAAATTCGAGAAGATCTCTTCCGGCTTCGGCTTTTCGATCATATCGGAGCAGGCGTAGACGTTGCCCCGGATCTTTTCAACGGCAAGAGAGCAGTATTTGACGATCTGTTCCGTAGGCACTTCTTTTACGCCGACAACGCCTTTGCCGTAAGTCTCGTAGGCGTCGATCAGCTGGCGGCAGACGGGCTTTTGATCGGACATGATGACGTCGTCTCCGTACAGAACGGCGACCGGTTCGCCGGCAGCGAAGGTTTTCGCCTGCAGAACGGCGTGGCCGAGCCCGAGAATTTCTTTCTGGCGGATAAAGGAAATGTTGCAGAGAGAGGCGATCCGCTTGACCTCATCGAGCGCCTGGAGCTTTCCGCCCTTCAGAAGGCGGTCCTCAAGCTCGGGAGAACGGTCGAAATGATCGACGATCAGATCCTTTCCGCGGCTCGTGATGATCAGGATATCTTCGATCCCGGAGGCGACGGCTTCCTCGACGATGTACTGGATCGCAGGCTTATCGACGATCGGCAGCAGCTCTTTGGGCATCGCTTTCGTTGCCGGGAGAACTCTCGTTCCGAGTCCGGCGGCGGGGATAATCGCTTTTTTTACCTTCTGCATGATTTGTTTTTTCTCCTTACATAATTTATGATAAAAAGAATTGCGGGGCGTAGTTGATGATCAGCGCGCAGACGAGCAGAGAGATCGCAACGGGGAGGTTGACGCCGCCCTGCCTGTGGAGCGCTTCGGTATATTCCTCGCTGCCGGGCTGATAGACGGCGCGGATGCTCCGGATCTTTTCGCGGCAGGCTTTGAAGTACCAGTCGTTGGCTTTGAGGCCGCAGATGACCATTAGAACGATCCGCGCGATCCCGAGCAGGCTGGGGATGCAGAACAGCAGAAGCGTCCCCGGCGATTCTTTCATCAAAGTCTGCGAAAGTAGGAAGAGATGCTCGTAGGAGACCCCTGCGGAAGCGTCAATGCCCATTTTCCCGAGGAGATCGATGATCATCGGATTGATGAGAAAATAGGTGAGGTAGGTGTTCGCAAGCGTAATGAGCGCCATGATCACGGTGAAAATGACGCCGCGTTTATTCATCTTGCGGTAGAGCATCCAGCCGCCGGAGAAGAGGAAGGCGCAGAAATGGAACCGCCGGCGGTTATAATACTGGCGCGTATGGAATACGCCCATATAATACGCCTGGTTCGGTCCGATCAGCTCCGCAAGGTCGCCCGCGGTGACGCCGTCGTCGACCGGCTCCTCTTTCTGGTAGCCGCCCATTGCATCGATATTCATCATCCCCGGGAATCCGACCGGACTAAATCCGGAGACCGGAGGCGTCTCCCGGTGCTGCTCGGGCATGGTCCCGTCGATAAAACGGTAACCGCAGCGGTTGCAGAAAAGCGCGTTCTGCGCATTGTTTGTTTTGCAGTTGGGGCAGATTTTCTGGGGGGGAATTCCGTTTTGCTGCGGCTGCGGCCGTTCCTCCTCGATCGGAGCCTGCCAGTTTTCGCCTTTTTCATGCAGATCCAAAAAGATACAGCTTCCTTTTTCTTCATAGCAGGCGCGGTGGTACGGCGCGCCGCAGCGCGGACAGACCACGATATCGTCGGTCGAAGAAAATCTTCTCTGGCAGACCGGACATTTTATTCCTTTATAATCCATATTGAATCCTCCGATCCAAGTGTATCCTTAATTTTACAATTTTTTTTTGAAAACTGCAATAAGCAGCGGAGAATTTAACAGATATTTCATGAAAAATTCGTTTTATCGTGACTTTTCCTTCCTATACTGAAAATCACCAGTAGGAAAAAACGGACGCTCTCTGAAAACGGTGTCTGTTCATAGTTTTCTCATTTTTATTTGTTATGGTAAAAACAACCGTTGAGAGGAACAAAAACCGGGAGGAGGGAGCATATGGGACGGTTGCGCGAAGCGATCTACCGCTTTATGTACGGCCGTTACGGCACGGATGAGCTGGGAACGCTGATCTTCTGGGTCTATTTTGTCCTTCTGGTGCTCAATCTCATCCTGCGAAGCTGGATCCTCTATCTGCTTCTGTTCCCGCTGCTTTTCCTTTATCTGTTCCGGTGCTTTTCGCGCAATCACGAGCGTCGGCGCCGCGAAAACCGCGCGTATCTTTCCGTCCGCGGAAAGATCACCGGGTTTTTCCGGCTGCAATGGCGAAAATGGAAGGAACGCAAGACCCACGTCTACCGCAAATGCCCGAACTGCAGGGCGATCGCGCGCCTGCCCAAGCGCAAGGGGAGACACGTTGTCTGCTGCCCGAAATGCGGCCGCGATTTCAACGTAAGAGTTTAGTCAGACACAAAACGACCCCGCCGGGAGACCGGCGGGGTTTTCGTATGCGGTGCGTTACGAAACGGGGAAAGGTTCGGCCCTGACGGCGATCGTACCGTTTTCGCAGATTGCGTTGAGCGCTTCCTTTGCGACGTTGACCTGGAAGCAATAACCGTCCCGCGCAAAGTAGATCATCTGCATTCCGCTTCCGGCGTCGTCCGTAAATTCGCTGCCCCAAACGCCCTCGAGCCCCTCGACCGGAGAAAGCTCCAGGCTTTCGATCACGTTTTTCAGATATTCCTCGCCGGCGGTCAGAAATCCCCAGACGAACGCGAACTCGCGATCCCCGTTTTGATAGCGGTAGGTGACGAAGGAGCTGTAGGAGGGAAGTTCGATGCTCTCAAGAACGTAACCGTCCGGAATTTTTCCGGGCGAATAAACGATTACGCAGCCTTCGTCTCCGGCGGTTTCCTGCCGCGCAAAGAACGCCTTCGCACGCCCTTCGCGTTCGCTCCAGAGATAGGAAGCGAGCTCTTTTTCGGTTTTGAATTCCGATAAATAGTCGACAGCCGCAAAGGCCTCTTGCTGCGGCGTTTCCGCTTTTTTGCAGCAGGCGAGCGAGAGAACCGTCAGCAGGCATAACAGTGCGCAAGCGGCTTTTTTCACGGGATCACGTCCTTTCAGATCCATCAAGCGCAGAACCGCGCAAATCCGTCCGATTGTTTTCGGCTCTATCTACAGAAACGAAAAACGAATGCGTTTGGTAACGGAGGTTCAGCAACATTTTGATTTTCTCAAAGGAAAGTCTTCTGCAATTCTTCCTCAGGCGATCGGCTCGAAATCGGCGGCGCCGTGCTTGCACAGCGGGCAGATGAAATCTTCGGGCAGCTCGTCGCCTTCGTAGATATAGCCGCAGACCTTGCAGACAAAGCCTTTTTTGCCTTCGGTCTGGGGCTTCGGCTTCACGTTCTTCTGATAGTAGGTGTAGGTCATCGTTTCAACGTTGGAGATCACGCGCGCCTCGGTAACGGAGCAGATGAACATGCCGTGGGTATCGAGGTCAACGTAGCTTTCCACCTTGAGGGACATAAAGGAGTTGATATACTTTGGCAGGAAGACGAGGCCGTTGTCCGAGCGAAGCGGGGTGCAGTTCGCGAATTTATCGGTATTGCGGCCGCTTCGGAAGCCGAACGCCTCGAAAACCGAGAAGGGCGCTTCGATCGAAAGGCAGTTGACGTTCATCTTGCCGGTCTGCTTGATGATATGGTGCGAGTAGTTCTGCTTGTTGATCGTAACGGCAACGCGGTTGGGCGTATTCGTCACCTGCGAAACGGTGTTGACGATCAGACCGTTGTCCTTGGTCCCGTCGTTCGAAGTGACGACGTAGAGGCCGTAGCCGATGTTGAAGAGCGCCGTGAGATCGTTCTTGTCGGCGGTTTCATCGTGCTGCGCAAGATAATCGCGGCAGAGCTCGCTGGCGAGCGCTTCGATCTGCTCGGCGTTTTCGGGGCTCATCGCGGATTTGATCTTTACGACCGGCTCAACGAAGGTGAGATTCTTCGAGCCTTCCAGCAGCGCGCGCATTGTTTTTGCGGCTTGCGGCGCCCAGGAGCCGTTTTCGATCAGCGCGACCGTCCGGTTCTGATAGCCGCGCTCGGTGAGATGTTCGATAAAGGTGCGCATAAAGGGGAAAATATCGGCGTTGTAGGTCGT
>JAEEGL015821566.1_pt1 | contig 11635 bp, 10 predicted proteins | sample 9134231 | NCBI WGS metagenome assembly JAEEGL01 (sample SAMN16246548, study PRJNA631951) | gut metagenome | biome: gut microbiome; feature: rumen; material: fiber-attached | host: Bos | place: Iran: Karaj | collected 2018-10 | reverse complement strand
ACTTGCTGAATCCCTTGCTCTGGGAAAGGCCGTAGGATAGGCTATTATAGTTGTTGCAGTCGGCCATATCAACAGAGCCGCCTACATTGTAATAGCCAAATGAACCGGCCTCCGCCCGGATGGAGGTAGAAAACGTCTTTATGTTTTCTTCCCTGGCCCAGATGCGGCCCGAGAGGTCGGAATCGCCGGTAGTGCCCTTAACAGGGGCGTTGACGTGCCCCTTGGTCACTATGTTGATGGCTCCCATCAGGGCCGAAGTGCCGAATACGCGTGCGGCGGGGCCCTCCAAGACCTCGATATGGACCACGTCGCTCAGATTCACGGGAAAGTCAAATGAGTTGTGGCCGGTCTGGGGGTCTGTGATGTTGATGCCGTTTAGCAGCACAGCAATCTGATTGTATGTGCCTCCTCTCATACTGATGTCGGTCTACACTCCAAGGCCTCCTCTCTGTCGAACATCCACGCCTGCGGCATATTTCAGCAGGTCGTTTACAGTCTCCACCGGGGCGGAGGCTATCGCCACGCTGTCCAGCAGTGTCACGGTGCGGGCACTGGCGTGCAGTGATACCGGCACCCTGGAGGCAGTCACTGCCACTGAATCAATTGAATAAGTTTGCTCTTCAGGCTCGGCCTGAGCGGCAGAGCGCGGACTCCAAAACATCGCAGCCAACGCGACGGCGATACAAATCATCACTTTTTTCATAGCGGACCGCGAAGGTACAAAAAAATCCGATGCCTAGAAGCAGAAACCTACGGCAATTGTGGCGCTATTGTATTTAAGGGGGAGGGTTAGCCAGCTAGCCGACAGTGCGGTACGCCCAAGCAAAAGGGTGGCGCCCAATTCACAACAGACACCTCGGTGAGATCTGTCTTTGATAAGCATCCAGTCTCCTTCGGAATCTTCCCAGCAGAGCTGTCTGATGCCGTAGCCGGCACCGCCAAACAGAGCCAGATTACGGTTAATTCTCAATATGGGTCCGCCTGTGGCAAAGAAGCGGTCGGTGGCGGCCTTGCCGCTGGTCCATATTCGGCCGTCGCCAGAAGAACCGTCACTCAAGGCGCTGTAAGCTATGTTATGGAAAGAGAATGAACTCCTCACAGAGGCCCAAATGCCAAGCCGCCGTCCCCAGTATTCACCAGAGACTCCATAGGCCATTTCGGGGGCTGAGACAGTGAGTGAAACGATTTTATAGGAGGGCCATAGAATGGGTCTCGGTTGAATGCTCACACCTTTAAGAGCGGGAGTGGAGAAGCGACTATGGGCACCTTTGGGAAGGGGTGTTCTCGCTATGGCCGGGATTGTTTCGGGGCGGGTATCTGCAACTACGCCCGTTGCGTACATTTTGCGAATGGCATAAAACCGTTTACGGGCAGCCACTGGCATCTTGTCGCTCACATTTTTGATTTCGCCGCGAAGTGACGCCAACTGGTCCATAAGAGAAGACAACTGGCTGGAAGACACAGGCTCTCCGGCATCTCTTTTTTGTTTGAGAGACAGGCACTTGCGGCAAATCAGCTCAAACTGGTCCAGGAGTTCGTCCCAAGGTGTAGTGCCCTGCACCTCCACACAGGGCCCGCCGGCTTGTGCACCGATTGCGGAACCCAACGGGACCAGCAGTAAAAAAGCCGCCAGGACACACTTGAGAACTCTATTCATAGCGTTGCAAAGTTAACAAAAAGATAGTACCTTTACATTTATGGACGACAATATCTCCGGCTTTTTCAATCCAGTGGAAGGCTACGGCAATCCTGACCTTACCACCTTCACTCAGATTCACACCTCGGAAGATGGGAGGTGCGATTTGTACAGGGGCGAAAGGGCGGGGCGTTTCCGCGTGTACAAGTGCCTCAAACCTAGGTATAGAGGCAGTATGTTGCACGAGGGAATCCTTAGAAAAGAGTTCGAGCAGGGTTATTCGCTAAGGCACGTAAACATCTGCGAGATATATTCTTATATGGAGGTTGACGGGTTGGGCAATTGTATTGAGATGGAGTGGATAGACGGTGTAACGCTGGATGAATATCTGCGGCTTGGCCGTCCGGACGAGCGCACATTCCAAAAAATTGCTTCCCAGATATGTGATGCCTTGGATTATATGCACAGGCGGGGCGTGATTCATCGCGATATAAAACTCTCCAACATTATGGTGAGCCATAACGGCTGCACAGTAAAACTTATAGACTTCGGTTTTTCCGACGACCCATCTTCCAGTATATTCAAGGCGCCTGCCGGTTCTCTTAATTGGGTGGCCCCTGAAGTGCTGGCCGGGCGTAAGGCGGACGTTCGCAGTGATATTTATTCGCTGGGTGCAGTGCTACGTGAAATGACCTGCAGGCACCGTGCGTGTATAGCCAGGTGCACTGCAGCAGATCCTGCCCAAAGGTACGGGTCGGCAGAAGATGTCAAAACGGCCCTGAATCGCTATAATCCAGTCTGGCCGATATTTCTCACAACTACACTGGCGCTGGCCCTGATTGTAATCACGGCGCTTTTGGCAGGCAAAAAACAATCTCCGGCAGAGAATCTGCCGGCTCCGGCAGTTGCCGACACCATATATGTCCTTCCGGCCAATGCGTCAATGGAAGATAAGCCCGACACAAATCCCACACACAGACACCCTGAAGCCTCTAAAAAGAAGCAATCGCCAGAGCCCAAACCAGAAAAAAGTATAGATGAGATTTTTGAGCAGGCCAGCGACCTGTTCGAAGAGAATCTCTAACTCTCTGTTCTAATCAGATTGAGTCCGGTGGATTTGCCGGCAATGAAAGATGGCAGCCGGTCTTCTCCGCGCTGAACTGATGGAATTATCAGCGGCAGTCCCTTGAAAAAACAGGAGCACTGCAGGCGGTCGCCTTCGCGGAGTTTGGAGTTTATGCTTTCCTCGACTTCAAACAGACTGTCACCCACCTTGCGGAGTCTCACCACCCTGTTGGGCTCCCATCCAATTGTGACCTCTTCGTTCTGTTTCACCTCGTCGGCAGACAGGATGGTGACATCCAAAAATGCAGAGGAGTCGTTGGCGCTGCCTAGCAGACTCAGGCGGTAATCCTTGAAATCTTTATGCCCGACAAACCGTGCCAGCACATCAAGAGTCGCTTTGCGCGGGGTGGTCTCCTGTGAAACATAGTTCCAAAGTCTCTTGAGTGTAGAAGATGACAGCGTCTCCCGTCCTTCAAACTTAAGGATGGCAGCAAGGACATTGAAATCGTTGGTGCTCAGCAGAGGAGCGCCGTATTTCTTTTCTACTGCGCTCAGCAAGCTTTGCAATTCAGGAACTTGTTTGTAAGACATATCGAGTGATGGTTTATTCTGGTGTCGTAAAATAATTCTGGGCGGACTGCTTTACATTCCTGCCGTTGCCAATGAACAACCTGTAGCAATATGTTGTGCAAGGGTCAAGATGCTCCAGGATGACCTCAAACTGGCTGCTGCCTGTTTTGATTCCGTGAACCCTTGTCCATTCGGGTTCCTCTGACAAAAAATCATCGGTATAATCCAGCCCGTATTCCTTTAACTGCGACATAGAACTCATACGACATACAAAACTGATGCCTCCGGAGTCATTGTCGTCTATCGTCACTTCCTCAAACTCGGGCGTGAGATATGCCTCCGGCGGGGTCTGGGTGCAGGCGGCGGAGAAAGCTGCCAGGATCAAGGCAATTGAATGAAATAATCTGTGTTTCATATCCTGTACAGTGCTACTGAGGCGCTTTTCTTTGCCATCCAAGTTGAACTACCGATATATCGCCAATCGTATAATTGTTGTCGATTCTGATATAGCCGTACCTTTCGGTGATGCCCAGATTTTCCTGAGGCTCTGCGGACACGGTATAAGTCATTATATCGTCACTGTCGATCCCTCCATATACCAGATGAATCCAGGGAGAGTGTTCAATCGTTGCGCCGCCAGGTCCGCTTTTTACATATATGGTTTGTCCTGACCCATCGGCAGGAATCGTGATAAGTTCACAACTCCAGTAGGGATTGGCCGGGACCTCAGGATTCCCCAACTGTTTGACCAGGACGGATCCGAACAAGTCAAAATAAAAAGTGTGATATCTGTCTTCCCGATATGGATTTGGCTGGGCATAGATCATGTAGTCGCCGGAATCGTGCGACATTGTTACCCAGTCTGTAACGCTCCAGCTGAGGCTGCTGCCAATACCATATATGTTTTGAAGCCTTCGTGCTCCTCCTTCTGCAGGGATGATTATCCCGCCAGCTCCGGTGGCATATTCAAACGTGTCAAAAGGACCGGCTATGGACATAGTTTCGGCCTCGTACACGATGTCTATCTTTGTTGTTGACGTATTCCCGCCGCTGTCAAGCAAAAGTAGCACATAGCCACGTGCAAACACTCTCGTGCAGGTAATAGTGACCCTGCCGGTAGTGGCAGACGTCCGTAATACTTCGGTCACAAAGTTGCCGTCTGAGGCGGCGGACACTATGGCCGCCTCCGGATCGGTTCCTGAAATAGTGAAGTCCAGAAAAAGTCGTATATTCTTTTTGATAATTAGCCCTTCTGCCGGGACTTCAAGCGACAGGGTGTTTTTCAGATATCTTGGGATGTCTATGCTTGAAGAATCCGACAGGAAGAGTCTTACAAAAGAAGGGTTGGAAGTGTCTATGTCTGTAATATAGGACCTGTCTTCAATATCCTCTGCCATTTTTTTGATATCCGGCGAGTCCCCGATAGAATATACCATTACGGAAGAGCCCTTTGAAAACTCCAGATACCAGCCTGCCACCTCTCCGTCTTTCATAATGGGTGTAGTCCGGACAAGATAATCCCGCTGGTCTATGGCATCAACTATGGCGCGTGTCGCTGCCAGATTGTTGTTGAGTTGGTTAACAAGATTCTTCAGGGCCATGTGAGCACTCCAGGTAGTCAGTTGCAGCACGGTTCCGTCCGCCAGGGTAATTACCACAAAATTGGAGTTGGAGGTATCAATCGACTTGAATGAAGATCCGCTTCCCGATGCATAGTCGGTTGCAATCCAGCTCCGGCCATTATCCAGCGAGACAAACCAAATATCGCCCTCGGCCTTGAGCAGGGGGGTGTTATCGTCCACAGCGACCATCTTGCCATCCTTGTCCAGCAACCACTGACTGTCTATAGTCCAGTAATAATCTCCGCCGTCAAAAGACTTGACGCTTATAATAGGGGCGCGTTTTTCGGCCGTACTGACATAGATGGTATGTCCGGAACTGAAGGCGAGGGTATAGCCCATCACGGCGCCATTTTGCACATCGGGGATGACATCCGTCACCAATCCTCCCGTCTGCACCTGCTCAATGGTGGCGCGCAGCGCGGAAACATCGCTGTTTGCCGCTTCTACCAAAGCTTTTAACCGCTGGAGTTCCGCCTCGTGCTGCTTCAACTGCTCCTGAATATCCTGAATCTCGCCATTGTTGCAAGCAACTGCGCACGTCAGGCAAAATAAGACCAAGAGTATCCGTGTGAGTTTGTGCATACTTAAAAGAATTTCATTCTACAAAGATATACAATTATAATTTCAAAATTGGGCCCAAATGACACGCACTGGAAATGAACCTATTTGGACCAAATATGAACCTAAATGGTTGATAGTTTCAATGATGGCTGTTGCTAATTTTGTATTAATTATTCCATTTACGAGTGAGGATTAAGACAGATATACCACAGATAGCCAGGCTCAGAGACGAAGTCTGCGTCAAGGCGGGTTTTGTCCCGGCTGTACACGCCGAATCCGCCACTGCCTGAGGGGTGCAAGTGCTCAGGGGTCGGAATCTGCCGTACATGCAATTGGATATGTCACTATGGCTCTTATTGATAATGAAATAAACAATAACATCCAATAATAATGAAACAAACCAAAGCTATCTACAAAACACCATCCTGCAAAATAATCGAAATTGGATTCAATGAAGGGATTCTGCAAAGCAGCACAACCGGAACTTGGGATGATTCAATGGAAAGAGGTACAATATGGCAAGATACGGAAGACGATTATGGGCTTGAATAATATTATTAATGAGATGAAAAAGTATAATATATCACTTTTAGCTGTAGCGCTTATTATGGCGATTGTTTCTTGTACGAAAGAAAAGGACAATCCCGAAGCCAATAGTATCAATAGATCCCAGATGAAAACAGTAACACTTTCTGCCCAAATAATTCAAACCAAAACCACATTGGATGCCGACCACTTCAAACTGGTTTGGAGTGCAGGGGATAAGGTTAGTCTTTTCAATGACCAAGACAATACCAATGCAGAAGTTAATTATATTTCAGGAGGAGATATTGTCGTTGAAGTGCCTGTCGCAACTCATGACATTTATATGCTATATCCGTTCAACGGCGACAACACATCAGGGCCTGAGGCTGCAGATATTTCCATTGCCGCTAATCAGATTCAGACAAATCCGGGTCAGTTAAATGGCTATTACTATCCGATGGTGGCCAAAGGCACTGTCGGAGTCGATAACAAGGCATTTGTGGCGTTCTATCCAGTTGCTGGCGCTCTCGCCTTGAATATTTACAAGTCTAGTCTTGATGGGGCCGAAGCCGTATCTTCTGTGACAATTTCTGTCTCAAATACAGGCATTGTTGGAGAACAGACAACGGATATTACAGACGATAACATTCGCTATGAATCGCCAGATAAAGATGGTCCGATCACTGTGACACTGACAAATCCGCTGTCGCTTTGCGACACGAAACCCATAGACAAGCGTAAGTTTGACGGCCAGATATATATCTGCCTTGCAAAACAGTTGTACAGCAACATAACTTTTAGGATCCGTACAGACAAAGGTTTATATACCATAACCTCAAATTCTTCCGTGTTTGATCTTGAAAATAACGATTTTTCTCCTATCAATATTGATCTTGCAAAAGCAAGCTTTGTAGAGTTTGTTATCCCTGAAGCTGTCGATCTCGGTCTCAGTGTGAAGTGGGCCTCGTTTAATCTGGGAGCATCCAAACCAGAAGAGATTGGAGACTATTACGCTTGGGGCGAAACGGAGCCGTATTATACCCAGGGGCACGCCTACGATAGCCCTTGCAGTGATTGGCATGCGGGTAAAACTAAAGGATATGACTGGTCTAGTTATTCGCTGTGCAATGGTACGTCATCATCAATAATCAAGTATAATCGCTCTGATAACAAACAAATCCTCGATCTTGAGGATGATGCTGCTTTTGTCAAACTCGGTGGGAATTGGCGTATGCCAACAGAAGCTGAATGCAGAGAGTTGATTAGTAACTGTAAGTGGTCATATGCGAAGGTAAACGAAGTAAAAGGCTATTTGGTAACCAGTAAGGTCCCAGGATATGAAAATGCCTCTATTTTCCTTCCTTGGTCAGGATTCCGCTCTGGCGTGAATATTATCAATTATCAAAATTATGGGTATTGTCTTTCATCTTCAAGATTCAACGAGACGGGTTCGAGACAATTGTATTTTAATTACTCTACGTATGGTGCGGGAGTCAATATTAATGTGAGTGTAGGGAACAACGCGCGTTGTTATGGATACACCATACGCCCCGTCACTGAAGGAGTTATCATTGTCGATGTCACCAGTGTGAGCATCAATAAGAGTAGCGTTACTTTAAATATTGGAGATACTGAGACCTTGACGGCAACATTTAGTCCTTCAAATGCAACGAGCAAAACTGTCTTTTGGAGATCAAGTAACACAAGTGTCGCTACGGTTGACGATAACGGTACAGTCACCGCTGTTGCCCCCGGCTCTGCAATCGTAACTGTCACAACAGATGATGGCGGATTTACTGCGACGTGTACTGTAACAGTATCTGAACCGACTACTGGATCACTTAATGGATATGATTGGGTAGATCTTGGTCTTCCTTCTGGTCTTAAATGGGCGACATTTAATGTAGGCCTTTATTCGCCAGAGGGGGTCGGGGAGTATGGGGATTATTTCGCATGGGGCGAGATCGAGCCCAAGGACAACTATGACTGGTCAACTTATATTTGGTGCAATGGTGATGATTATCTATTGACTAAATACAACACAGACAGTTCATATGGCCCTGTGGTAGACAATTTAACCATATTAGAACTAGAAGACGACGCTGCCCATGTAAACTGGCGTAGTGGCTGGCGTATGCCCACTGATGCAGAATGGACTGAACTTATTAATAATTGCATGTGGACGTGGGCTACACAGGGCGGTGTAAGCGGAAGGCTAGTCGCCGGTCCTAACGGCAACAGCATATTCCTGCCTGCTGCAGGAGGGCGGTACGACACGGATCTCATCAATGATGTCTTCTACGGATTATACTGGTCTTCTTCACTCGATACAAGCGGCTTGAGCAGCGCATTGATTGTGATTTTCACTTCCGACGGTGTCTATATGGACTATGACAATCGCTGTCGCGGGTACTCGGTCCGTCCCGTCACAGAATAGTGAGTATATTATAAAATAACATAGTATTGCTTCAATTATGAAACGGATCTTTACCATTAGCATTTTCTGCCTAGGTTTAATGATGGTTCTTGGCAGTTGTCACTCCAAAATGAAAAGTGACATTGCCGATCTTCAGCAGCGAGTCAAAGCGCTTGAAGACCTTACTTCTCGGATGAATAAGGACGTTGAGTCAATACAGACAATCGCTTCTGCTGTTCAAAATGGCAATTATATCACATCGGTCACTCCTATTTCTTCCGGTGGAGAGACCTCGGGTTACACAATTGCATTTGTAAAAGGCGACCCTATCACCATTTACAACGGCAAGAATGGTACCAACGGTACTGATGGCCACGACGGAGAAGATGGGCACACTCCTATTGTCGGTGTCAAGGTTGCTACCGATGGTATTCTCTACTGGACCTTGGACAATGACTGGTTGCTAGATGCAAATGGCCAGAAGATAAAGGCAGTCGGAACAGACGGTAAGGACGGAAACGACGGGAACGATGGCCTTAATGGCGAAGACGGTATAACCCCTCAACTGAAAATCGAAGACGATTACTGGTATGTTTCTACCGACAAGGGGGCTACCTGGACCAAGCTCAGCAAGGCGAAGGGAGAAGACGGCCAGTACGGCACAGGTGGTGACTCAATGTTCACGCATATTGATTATTCGACAAGCGGAGATTATGTGATTTTCTCGCTCTCTAATGGCGTTAATCTTCAAGTACCCACTTGGTCGGCATACGAAAGACTGAACAACCTATGCGTCCAGATGAACTCCAACTTCGAAGGCATAGGAACCATACTTGAAGCTATAGACCAGTCCTATTTCATCAGTACATATTCCACATTGATTGAAGACGGCAAGGAGATAGGCTACGCCATTACCTTCAGTAGCGGTGAGAAGATAATCATCTACAACGGTCAGGATGGAGAAGACGGGCATACCCCTCAAGTTGGCGTGAAACAGGACTCTGACGGTATGTGGTATTGGACGCTTGATGGAGAATGGCTCCTTAATACTGACAACGAGAAAATAAAGGCAGTAGGGGCTGATGGTGCTGATGGTGCTGATGGTGCTGATGGTGCTGATGGTGCTGATGGTGTTACTCCCCAGTTAAAGATAGAGGACGGATACTGGTATGTATCTATGGATAAAGGAGAGAACTGGACTCAGTATGGCAAGGCCACTGGTGAAGACGGAGTTGATGGCGATAGTCTCTTTAAATCCGTCACGCAAGATGAGAACAACGTCTATTTCACCCTATCGGACGACACCATAATAACAATTCCCAAATCATCTGTTCTTGAAATAACCTTTGACCCTGATGGAGAAGTATTTCTTCAGGAAGGAGTAAAGTCGGATATCACATATACAGTTACATCTTCGCTTACGCCAGTTACAGTAAGGGTTGTTACCTCCTCTGATATAAAAGCAAAGGTGACGCCTGCCGATTCGGATGGATTGACAGGCACCATATCTCTCGAGACAATATCCAAGATAGACGAGTATAGCCACATTGAAGTGATGATTGACAACGGCGCAAAAATGACGATGGCTAACTTGACTCCGGTTTCTTTTACCCCCGCATGGGTGGACCTCGGACTGCCTTCAGGTGTGAAGTGGGCGACCTGCAATGTGGGCGCAGCTTCACCCGAAGAATACGGCGATTACTACGCCTGGGGTGAGACGGAGCCAAAAAGTGAATATAATTGGGCAACATATAGCTTTTGTAAGGGTACCCAATCGTCACTAACAAAATATAATACAAGTAGTACATATGGTACCGTGGACAACAAATCCACATTGGAGATGACAGACGATGCCGCTAATTCAAAATGGGGTGGCAGTTGGAAGATGCCTACGAACGATGATTGGACAGAACTCAGAACAAAGTGTACATGGGCTTGGACCTCTCAGAATAACGTGAAAGGATATCTGGTTACCGGCCCCAATGGTAGCGGCATTTTCCTTCCAGCATTTGGCCTTATTGATGGTACATCATCCCAAGATGTCGGCTCAAAAGGTTACTATTGGTCAGTAAATTTGCACACATCATATCCATATGCTGCTAGGTGTATTCATTTTTATTCAACCGGAACGGTATTTACGTCTTTTACGCATCGCTACTTTGGTCTTCAGGTTCGTCCTGTTCTAAAAGGAAGTCTTTAGTATGATTAAGATAACAATTCCCCATCAGAATAAAAGTGAATTTACATGGAGGATATTACAAGTGTCGTTTCCAGAAAGTGGCCTTCATGTTCTATCTGTTTGCACTAGTCTCCATAAAAGGGAACCAAAGCTTGAGGTGATTGAGTAAAAATAGATATAATCAAACCTGATAAACCTCGCCCGAAAAAGGGCGGGGTTTTTTGTTTTTGAAAGAAATAGATTTCTGCCGGGGACTTAGATTTCGTTAACCACCTTATTCTTTTACCATATCAAGCTTTTTTTCAAAAACAGACATCTTTCAGCAAATAGTCCGGAATTATCTGTTTCGGAAGGGCTTTTTACGGATATTTGATAAATACACGATGCGTCGTGTTATAATTATTTGTAAAATGTTATAATGTTTGGTATGTTTGTGCAAGTAAAACAAACGGAGATGTCTCACAAATTCATACAGGTGGGCAATAGTAAGGCGCTGATTATCCCTGCCAAGATGGTCCGCAGGCGGGGGTATGACTGCAATACCGAATTCGACATCATTGAAACCAGCGATGGCTTCAGGGTGGTTCACAAGTTGCCTTCGCTTTCATCGTTGACGTTTCCAAAAGTGTCCAAAATTGCCGTTTCTGAAAAAGTGCGGAACCTGAGCGGCATCGTCTCTTTTTCTGAAGAAGAGATTCTGTCTGATGAGCGGCTCAAATACATTTTGGAGCGATGAGGGTTTTTCTTGACACCAATGTCATACTGGATGCCATTGTCCGGCGCGACGCCCCCGGCCTTACAGAAAATGCAACGCTGATTATGGCGCTAGGCGAGGCCAAGGTCGTGGATCTGTATATGTCGGTACTCTCCATACCGACAGTCGCTTATGTTCTTAAGAATATGACCGCCTCTGCCAAAAGGGGCATTATCCGCGACCTGACTTCTTTCATAAACGTCCTTCCTTCTTTGCCTGGCCACGTCAGCAGTGTCCTGGAAGGCGGCCTGCCGGATATCGAAGACGCGCTGCAGGTCCAGTCGGCCCTGGAGGGTTCTTGCGAGGT
>JAEEGL014951566.1_pt1 | contig 11635 bp, 4 predicted proteins | sample 9134231 | NCBI WGS metagenome assembly JAEEGL01 (sample SAMN16246548, study PRJNA631951) | gut metagenome | biome: gut microbiome; feature: rumen; material: fiber-attached | host: Bos | place: Iran: Karaj | collected 2018-10 | reverse complement strand
ATATACTCGAAGTCCTCCTTCGAGATCTCATCATAGTTGTTCTTCCTAAGCTCTTGGAAAGCATAGGAGAGCATGTAATAGATGTTCCGGATCAGTATGCCCTTGTCGTTAATCATCAAAAACCTTCTTGAATCTTTCTTCCCAGTTCTCTACTACCTTCCGATTATCAAACCAATACTCTTTAAGGGTCGGAATGATGTCATAATTGATGACCTGGTGCAGCCATGCGTCATCAACACTCTTCTGTCCGCAGAAATAACTATGACCCAGTTCGAAGCCAGAGCCCAGGGACTCGTCCTTTGCGATGACCTTGTTGAGTTCCTCAATCATTTCAACAAGGCGATCGAAATGAGGATTAGCCATCGAAGCCTGGTATTTCTTGAATCCTTCAGACTTGAATCCAGGGTGCATCTCATAGAAGCTGAACCGGCGGCGAAGCGCGTAATCTATCATTGCCAACGACCGATCAGCCGTGTTCATCATGCCGATGATATACACGTTCTTCGGGACAAAGAACTTCTCATCCTTGTAGGCGAGGGTCAGTTTCTCACCACGATAGTCCTTCTCGATAAGCATCAGGAGCTCACCGAAAATCTTGGACAGGTTGCCTCGGTTAATCTCGTCGATAATGAAGAAATGCGGCTTGTCCGGGTTGTTGGCGGCGTTGATGCAGAACTTGTAGAAGATGCCTCTCTGGAGCTCGAAATCACTTCCTGAAGGCTTGTAACCAAGGATGAAATCCTCGTATGAATAGTTCTGGTGGAACTGGATCAGACTCACGCGCGACTCATCTTTCTCGCCCATCAATTCGTAGGCAAGGCGACGAGCACAGAAGGTCTTACCGACACCGGGGGCTCCCTGAAGAATGATGTTCTTCTTGTTCTTCAGCAGATTCTCAAGGTTCTTGAGGTCGTCTTTGGACATATACACTTCCTCAAGGAAATCTTCCTGGGAATACTTCTCATAGGAGGTGACATGGCTGGCGCTCTTGTTAGACTCCCGGATGAGATCCATCAGGACACCGTATTCGTCCTTGGTCAGCTTGAAGAAACTGCCGTTTGGATTCTGGAGAAACTCCATATTCTTCAGGTCGGCGTTCTCTTTTACGGTTGCGTAAGGTATAGGGGTCATCAGGGATTCCACCTTCTCGAACCAGATCTGCTGCCCGTCATTCTCTTTTGACACGATGGCGAGAGCAGTGATCTGCTTAGTGGGATTCGCCTCATAGCAGATGACCTTGTCTCCAGCCTTTGCATCCGTGAAATTGTGGAAGATCCGGCGCTTGTTCCCGTTGTCATTGTAGAGTGTATAGTCCTGCTCATCGCCCACGGGCCAGTCCGTCATGCTCCAGACGGATGGGTTGGCGCACAGCCACCAGTATCGACAGTCCTCTTCAGGTACAACACCGCCGGTTACGAGGATAGTAAGACGCTTGACGTAGTCTTCGTATTGGGTGATCTCCGTGAGCGTCTTCATGGCCTGGAACTGCTGTGTCTCCCAGTTGCCAATCTCCGTCCAGCGGACCTTCCTGAGGCTGCGGTATTCATCACGCTTTTCATCGTAGTAATACTCAGACTCCACCACGCCACGGCCGACAATCGTCGTACGGCCACGCTTGGCAAAGACGATATCACCCACCTGGATATCGTTGGCGAACTCCCAAGTTGCAAGGCTGGCGTTCATATAGGAACCGTCCAAGCCATATTCCTGGCGCATCTGGTCCCTCATCGTCTCCCTGCTTTCATACTCCTGGAGATTCCCGAGTTCATCCCATCCTAGGCACATCACCCCTTCAGAGGTGCAGTCATTCCATTTGCGGGCATTCTCGCCGGGGGAGTACATCCAGTACTTGACGTCCTTCTGTGCGACTGGTTTAGTAGGAGTGGTCTCTTCCCAGAAACGGCTGACATAGAAGTCCAAATCAACCACGACACAGTTCAGGTTCTCATCCTTGTAGCAGTCGGAGGTGAGAACGGAATTGAGCATCGGGCGGATACCGGGATCTTCCTGAACGGCGGCGCGAAGGATGTTGAAGAACTCGACCGCCTGCACATATCCTGGGGCATCGGCTCCTTTACGAACGACGTAGCTGGATTCCAGAACCTTCGTTGTCGCCTTGACCTCGGAATACTTGTAAATGTAGTATTTATCCGGGAATCTGGACCACAGGTAGGTGCTGATTGCATTGATGTCCTGATAATGCATCTTCTCAGGCCAGTGGTCCAGACGGATGCGATCAGACTCCGCCCTGAAGCGATTGATGCGGCCATCAAGTGGTGTCGCTTCGTCAAACAAATCCCGGAACATATTCCGCACCATCTCCGGCTCAGCATCCCACATCTCCTTTAGCATCGAGCGGACAAAATGATTCCTTGATGTCAGAAGGTTGTCATGAAGAGACGTTGCCTCCAGGAACATAGCCCCGAAATCGGGGGCATCGATATCCCAGACGTCCTGGAACTTCTTGACAGCTTTCCACTTGTATATCTCATCTGCAATATGAGTAGGGAAATACTGCTTATAGCCAGCGATTACTTCCTGAAGCTTATTGCGGTTGATCGTTATCATATCGTGATAGTGCTACTTATTTATTACGCTGAGAAGGTGATCGTATGAAGTGATAAGATCATACTTAACCGTGTTGCCAGATATAGAAGCGAAGTGACGTCTTGCACATTCTATTTTTGCCTCTTCTACACCTCGGTTTTCTCCGGTAAGAAGGGCAGCCTTTGTTTCAGCCACAAAGTAAATGTGTTTCACCTCACCCTCCTTGAATACAATGGCCCAGTCAGGATTATAGTGGCCCATCGGTGTGTTGATATAGAATCCCCTCGGAAGCTTAGAATAGACGACAATCTCATCCTTCATCTCTAACTGTTCCGCGAATTGGACTTCATTCTGACTATCCATCACTACCAAATCATACAACGACTTTGTAGATTCTATAGCGTTGTGCCCAAGTTGACCACGTATTGGATCAGCAGAGAAGATATCCGATTCATATGTTGCGTTCATCTTGTGATAAGCAATATGCTGAATGACGGAAAGAGCCTTCTGACTGTTGATGATTGCGGCAGCTTTGATAATGAACTCTTCAGGATTCGCCTTAAACAGATTGAACGTTTTCGGGGAGATTTGCTTCAAAACACTAATGATGGTCTTTCGAGTCAGCTGTGTGGCTTCAACAAGTTGGCCGACCAAATCATATCTGACGGAAGACCCAACTACTTCTCGAAGGGTGCTATCGTGACTCTCCTTTACCTTCATTGCTTCCCCCTTGAGTAGCGCCTCTTTGCTCTCGATCTGATCCATCGAACCGGTTGTAATGACCACGCGGATCTGAGTGACAGATAGTTTCGCGTTCAATTCATTGACTGAGCGTTCTATCAGATCCTTTGTTTCAAAATCAACGGTATAGTATGTTTTGACATTGATGCGTTTCCATAATTCCTGGAATTCCGCTTTCTTAAACTTCTCTTCATCAAAACGAGCCTCACGTGCCTTGTTACGGTTTTCTGGCTTGATGGAGGAAGGATTGAAGACAGAATCTAGTATTTTTGTAATAGCAGGGATTGACTCAGTGTATTCCTCACCAAAGTCAAGTGTACCGGCACGCTTATCGTCGAAGTATTTCTGGGTTAATTGGCCACGTCGAACGTAGCCATATGAGATAAGATTCTCATGCAAGCATGCCGCATCCTCTTCTGTCAATTTCCTTTCATAGCCATCCACGAACAAGTTTGCTCCAACAAACAGTTCCGCAGTAATGATTTTCGGACGATCAGTAACCTCATTCGCAATCTCAGTCTGAAGTCCAGAAGCGAAGTCATCGTAACTTTGACTGGCAATAACGGTAAGGACATTGATGTCAAACACGGCTGCTCCGAGTACGTCTTCATCTTGACGATCTCCGTCTTGATTGACGCAGAGACGCATGCCACGTCCGACCTCCTGGCGCTTCTTGACCGTGTTATCAGAATCTTTCAGCGTACAAATCTGGAATACGTTAGGATTATCCCAACCCTCTTTCAAAGCAGAATGTGAGAAAATGAAACGTACTGGTTCAGTCAAGCTTAGCAGCTGCTCTTTATTCCTCATTATGAGGTCATAAGCATCAGAATCCGAACTATCAGTGGAACCTCTTTCCAACTTAGGGTTGACCATATGGCCCTTTTTATCAATGGAAAAATAGCCCTGATGAACCTTAGAAGGTGTGAACTTCCCAAGGTAGTTCAAATAGTCGGTGTCTCCGAATTCGGTCACAAAACTCTCTACCGCATTCTGGTATTCTTCCTCAAACATTGTGGCAAATTTACCGGGCTCGACACCATTGTCCCCATATTTGCGGTAGTTGTCCACGTGGTCAATAAAGAACAAGGACAGGACTTTAATCCCTTTACCATACAGAATCCTTTCCTTCTCCAAATGAGCCTTGATTGTCTCATGGATCTGCTGTCGACGGACATAGTTCTCATTCACCGCGCCGACAGATTGTCCTTCGTACAAAACAAGACCGTTAGCAAACCTAATGCAACGCTGAAGACCATCGATAGATTCCACAATCAGATGATTCTCATACTCTGATAATTCGCCGCTCTTTTCGTATACATTATATCGTTCAGAAACTGATGCAATGATTTGCTTGACGCCTGTCGCGGTTTTCTTATCATGGCCAAGACGAGCTACTGGATTACCCTGCGAGATAATAATCTTCTCCAAATAAAGGTAACCGTTTGTAGCAGTCGTGCCAATTTGCTGAGTACCTATTACGTCAATCTTCTTCACAAGATGCTTGTTGTAAGCATCCATTGCATCCAGCCGATAAACCATATTATACACATCTCCCGCACGATGCGTGGCAGAATACAGGAGGGTGAAAAGCGGTTTGAACTCTTGCAATCCCGCCCTTGTTGCATTGTCCCTATTCGTCCCCAAAACGCTTTGTGGCTCATCGATGATAAGAATAGGGTTGGTGGCCGCCAGAATATCTATAGGACGACGGGAACGGAATGAGTCCAATTTCATCCGGATTCTTCGAGCATCTTTTCCCCTAGCATTGAAAGCTTGGGTATTGATGATCATTGCGTACATATTACTATCGCTAGCAAATGTATCGATCTTCGTAGGTTGAGTCGAGTCATAGACAAAGAACTGGATACGCTTCCCATATTCATCCGCAAAATGGTCTTGCATGATCTGGAAGCTCTTGCAAACTCCCTCGCGAATAGCAATGGAAGGTACTACAACTATGAACTTGCTCCAGCCATAGCGTTTGTTGAGCTCGAACATAGTTTTTATGTAAGTGTATGTCTTACCAGTGCCCGTTTCCATTTCTATGGAAATATTAAGGCCGTCGCCAACCAGACTGTCTATTGGCTTGATACCCTGTGCAAGCTGAATGCGGCGAATATTGTCAGCTAAAGCGGCTCTATCCAATTCCAGCGGGTTGTTCCTGATTCCCAAATCGAATAGGGCTCCGGTGAAGCCATCTCCTTGGTCTATCCTATAAGAGAACCCATCGAAATACTTCTGTCCGACAAAAACATCGCACACTGCCTTAGCCGCGTCCGTCTGGAATCTCTGATGTTTGAATCTCAGTTTCATGGCCTACTATATTACACGAATACGCTTGATGGCGTCCTCTTCCGACCATCCGCAGCGCTGCTTAAACTGCTCAATCAAATTCATCTTCTGGGCGTCATCCTGGAAGCAACTGTCGCGGAAGACCACTCGAAGGGGGTGATGATCCGCAATGGCATCCACCACCTCATTCCCCATACTATCCGCAAAACAAGCTACGAGGTCTCCGTCATTCACATCGTAAACGGTGCAGCCAGCCACTTCTTTTGATGTCAAAGGCAGCGAAAGCTCAACGCCCCATTGAAGCATACAACCAAACAGCAAATCCAGGTCGGTTGCATCACTCTTTATATTGTTGAGGAACAAATCCAGACTGTCCTGTGAATACTCTGAAGGCGCTTTCTTAACATCCTCAAATAACGTATCTGATATCTTAAAGACCCTGAAGCCAATATCAAGTTTAGGCTCATCTAATTGGCTAAATAAACCACCATTATTACTAGTAGAAGAATCGTATTGTTTCCCAATTCTACGACATCTCTCCTTGGCAATCTCACATATATTAATAGGTAAGTTATGAGATTCCAAAAAATCTATTGCAGTTTGAGTGATTTTCTTCTCTTTATTAGATTGTGTGGAAGTGACTTCTAGCTTTTCTGGGAGTTGAATCAGGATGCATTTGCGGTGTCCTTCGTCTGCATTATTTTGTAGAAGAGTCGCATGGAAGGTCGTGCCACTACCGGAGAAGAAGTCCATAATAACCATCTCCTTATCATTACAATTCTCAATAAAACTTCGGATTAGTTCTACTGGCTTTGGATTAGAGAATGGAGTATATGGCGTTCCAAATAAACGCTTTAATGCATCTGTATCTTTCCTTGTCTGCATCTTGAAGTATGCACGCATAACATCAAGACGATCCTCGGTTATATAAGTTTTCTTTGCAGGAAGGTTATCGTCGGTATCCGGGAACCAAATGAGATTGTCACGAATCCAACTGTCCCAAGTCGCCCGTGTGCAACTCCATCCTCTGGATGGCGTTGCACACGGGCGACCGGTTTTTGGATTTAGCCGCTCGTCCTTAGGACCAGAACTCTGTGGATCATCAATGGGACCAATACGAAAAACACCACTTTTGTCAGCAAAATGATAATTCGCAATATTATCCCCGTTTAAATCATGTTCATCATAATACTTTTTGAGATTCTCTTCAATTAAAGAGTAGTCATCTCCACCCTGCTTATATATTTCTAGCAAATCTTTGAAAGCGGGATTAGAGACTCCGTAATTGGCGAGTTTTATACTCTCAAGGTTCTTACAAAAGACCAAGCAATATTCGTGAGCCGTTGAGACAACATACGGGTCATTCTTTGGAGTGCCGTCAACAATGATTTCTGCGATGAAGTTAGCTTCTCCAAATACCTCATTCCCGATTTTTCTAAGATTGTCAACCTCGTTATCATCAATACTAATGAAAATAACACCATCATCAGTTAGGAATGACCTTGCAACAAGTAAACGCGCATAAATCATCGAACACCAATCCGAATGGAAACGACCATTTGTCGCCAGATTCTTCCGATAACGATTGCCTTCTTCATCAATAATTCCGGACTCTTCCTCATAATCCTCTCTAGAGATGTGGAAACTATCGTGATATACGAAGTCTTTTCCTGTATTGTATGGCGGGTCAATGTATATCATCTTTACTTTGCCCATATAGGAAGTCTGCAATAACTTCAGAACCTCCAAATTATCGCCCTCAATATACAGGTTCTTAGTGGTATTCCATTTTACACTTTCCTCCGGGCAAGGCCGTAGGGTCTTGTTAATAGGTGCGGCGGCATCTGCACGAGCCGCTCTTTTGCCCACCCATGTGAAATCGTACACTTCATCTCCATCGTCAGCGATATTGTCCTTACCTAAAAAGGACCTAAGTTTCTCAAAATCCACTACATGTTCGATATGGTGAATGCCATTAGCATCCATCACATCCTTCTCGGTAAAACAAGCAGGGAGTAATTTGTACAGTGCCTCAAGGTTGAAGCTGCTTCCGTCTTGGGTAGCACAATTGATTCTCTGAAAGTCCATATTAAAGTAAATCTTTTAATTCATTCTCAAGTGTTTCCAAATCTTTACGCGCAATCTTTAGACCCGCGTTTATAATCATCTGTTCGCTGAATTGTCGTTCGGCGCGAATCTTATTCTCTAAAACAGAAACGACCTTCCTCTTTGCCGAAATTGCCTTTTGTAGTTCAACGACCTTTTTCAGGTCAGCATTATCTACCGGTTGAATTCCAGAAACATAGGATACTATACTGTTGTATATCAGGTCTAACGACATTCCACTAAGTGGCAAACGAAGTTGGTCCTGGCTCATCCATCGAGAGTAGTATGATTCGGTGATTCTGAAAACCCCTTTCGCTTCATCAGTCCACTGCTTATAGTTAATCAGCAGGCGACACTTTCCGTCGTTTTCAAGGATGAACACCGTATGCCTCGGCAGTCCTTTATCTATGAAAGTGAAGACATCGTTAGGGCAATTCTGCGATTTAACTAGTACGTGGAAGACCGTAATCTCGTGAACTGTTTCTCCTTTATCGACACCAAGCGTGTCAGCGGTAAGCTTATAAAGCCACGTGATTTGCTCAACATCTTCAACAAAGCGCTGACGAATCCGGTTGTTAACGGCCATATTGTCGTAGAATGCCTTCTTTGGGACATTCTTACCAACGAACACCGTTGAGGGATAAGACAATATGTTCTCAGTTTCCGTCATTATCTAACCACGAGGAAAGAAATCAATTCAAAGTCATCAAGGCCCTTGATGTCACCACGTAATGCTGACGTTTCGCCAACAGAGAAAAGGCTTGCTATATCATTCTCTTCCTTTACATTGATGATGCTGCCTATTGCATCACCAAGCAATTTGGAATAAGTGGTCATTTTGAGGCCATCGCGGGTTTCCTTATTGAAAGCGCGGCATAGAGAAGCCTGCGGAGCATTCTTGCCCTTGCATAAACTACGGAACTTATCTAGCAGTTCCTTAGGCGACAGATGATTGATGACGACAGATCCATCGATTCGGACATAGATAAGGTAGAATGGATGCAGGCGGTTCTTCTTATCAATATTGACGCCCTTGTTGCGATTCTTCAAGACATAGATGACCCCGGGCTCCGTAAACTCGTTATGACTCACTACAGCATGGAGGCCGAAGGGAGTATGCTCCACGTTCTCGTGCGTCTTCATGTACTCAAGCAGGTCCAGACGGAATTCATTGAGGCCAAGATCCATAATTGACACGCCGCTATTCATCTCTTCAATGTCAACGACCTCTTCCTGTAATTTCTTTAGCTGGGCCTTGCGGTATTCCAAGTCACCTTTCTCTTCCGGAGAAATAGGATTATCATCACCGGTGGAAGTAAGGACGGAAACCTTCATTCGTGCCTCGACACGGCCCTTGAGGTCAATATACTCGTCAAGGGTCATATCAGGCCAATAATTCACCAACTGAATGACGTTGTTCTTAGAACCGATTCGATCGATACGGCCAAAGCGCTGAATGATTCGGACCGGGTTCCAATGAATGTCATAATTGATGAGGTAGTCGCAATCCTGAAGATTCTGACCTTCAGAAATACAGTCGGTTGCGATAAGAACTTCAATCTCCTCATCGATATTAGGATAGACAGAGGATTTTTCCTTGGAAATGGGGGAGAAGAGTGTCAGGACTTTGTTGAAGTCCAGTTTTTCCTTCAGCTTGAGTGTGCTCCTCGCCTCGACATCACCGGTAACGAGGGCGGTATCCATGTCGTATTTCTCCTTTATAGGCTTAGCCAGGTTCTCATAGAGATAGACTGCCGTATCAGAGAATGCAGTGAAGATAATGACCTTCTTGTTTTCGCCATTGATGGGGTTGGCAAACTTGTTCCTGAGATCGTCAATGAGTTGCTGGAGTTTACTGTCATGCTCGGGCGTGATGTCGTCCAGCATCAGCTTGGTAAGGGCCAGTTCTTCCTGGTCTCGGACCAGATACTGCCGCCAAGCCGTATAATCCATATCCTCTAAGGCAATCTTGTTTTTCTTGGTGCCGATGAAAGCGTCGTTTTCGGCATCGTCTATGTCGAAGTCATAACCCTGGGCTTCCTCCACGTCAATGAAGGCATCGTGATTGTCAATCTTCTCGATGGTGGAGGTAATGAGATTCAGAACACGCTCCAAGGTAAGACGGAAGGAGTTAACGGAACTCTCCAGTCGCTTTAGCATGAGGATGCACATAATGCGCCGGATACCCATTTCACGTCCAACTAGGGAAAGACCGGCACCGTGTGTCTCCGGGTCAAGCTTATATTTTTCCACTTTGCTGGCCAGGATAAATTCTGATGGAGTGTAAATGGCCAGATTAAGTTTCTGGAGTTGAGCAAAAATCTCGTTATAGTTGATAGCAGTCGGTAAATCCGTGAGGGACGGACGACGGGAAAGAGGAGCAAGGCGTGTCGGAAACTTACCGACCGCCGCAGTATCGTAATAAGCCTCGATATGCTTTCGGCTGCGGGCGATGGTGACAGAGTCCAGAACCTCGAAAAAGTCGAAGCTGAGCATCCCAAGGAGCTTGTCTGTGCTACGCTCTTCGCTGGGCAGCTTAGCCCACTGATTGTATGCCTTCTGAGCTTGCCGGAAGATATCGTCAATGGAAGATTCCGTGTTAAGGATGGAATCCATCCGCTGGACATCTCCCTCGTACGCAAGCTGGAGCTGGTTCTTGAGATCGTTGAAGCGGTTGTTGACCGGCGTTGCAGACAACATCAGCACCTTAGTCTTAACTCCGGCCTTGATAACCTTGTTCATCAATCGCAGGTAGCGGTTCTCGCGAGGATCTTCGTCTTCATCTCCCCATGTTAGCTTGCCGCCATTGCGGAAGTTGTGAGACTCGTCAATGACCACCAAGTCGAAGTTGCCCCAGTTGATTTTATCCAGAGCTATACCATTGGACTGTCCGCCAGAGCGGGAAAGGTCGGAGTGGAAGAGAACGGTGTATCCGAGACGGTCAGCGGCAATTGGATTGGTGATGTAGTTATTGCGATATGTCATCCAGTTGTCACAGAGCTTTTTAGGGCACAGGACAAGAACGGACTTATTGCGGGTTTCGTAGTATTTGATGACGGCAAGGGCCGTGAAGGTCTTACCAAGACCAACGCTATCGGCCAGAATGCAGCCGTTATACTTTTCAAGTTTGTTAATGATGGCTAACGCAGCGTCTTTCTGGAAATCGTAAAGTTTATTCCAGATTTTGCTATCCTTGAATCCCGTCGCCTCGTTCGGAAGGACATCCTCAGAAATGTCCTCGAGAAACTCGTTGAAAATGTTGTATAGCGTGACGAAGTAGATAAACTCCGGAGAATTCTCTTTGTAAATGTTCGAGATATGATCAATGATCTCCTCGGTTACGTCGGCGAAGTCCTTGTCGTTGTTCCAGAGTTCGTTGAAGACGCGAAGGTATTGTCTGGCATTCTCTCCATCAATACGCTGGACATAGTTCATTATATTATTCCCTCTCTCGCAGCCCAACCCCGTAGTGGTAAACTCATTGACCGGAAGATACGTGAAATTCTCATTGGTGCCAGCTACAGAAACAAATCCCATCATCTGCTGGGGAGTCGTATTGGACTTGAACTTGACCTTCTCCTTGATCCACTTGGCGCACTCGATGGCGATGGCCTTCTGGGTAAGCTGGTTCCTCAGACGGACCTCGAACTCGGAGCCGTACAGCGTGCGTTCGCGGTTGATTCGTGGGATGAAAAACTCCCGACGCTGCTTGGATTCACGTTCCTGAACAAATGAAGGGGCGGTAAAAATGAAGCGAAGCTCATCGATGTCCTGAAGCTGTTCCTTCAGTTCGTTGAAAGCATAGATGGAAAAACACGCGGCCGCAATGCTGACTTTAGTACCTTCTCCAATCGTGACACGCAGGTTGTCTACGACCTTGTTGTTGACGTTGTCAAAGAAGGAGAGGGAAGTGTCCGGAAAGACACTGTCTGGTGCCGAAGGGGCT
>JAEEGL014153208.1_pt1 | contig 11635 bp, 10 predicted proteins | sample 9134231 | NCBI WGS metagenome assembly JAEEGL01 (sample SAMN16246548, study PRJNA631951) | gut metagenome | biome: gut microbiome; feature: rumen; material: fiber-attached | host: Bos | place: Iran: Karaj | collected 2018-10 | reverse complement strand
CAGTTTGAGGATACGATGAGCCTGGTCAATGAAGTGCGGTTTGACAGCGCCTTCACCTTCATCTACAGTCCGCGTACCGGCACAAAGGCCGCGGAAATGGACGGCATCATTCCGGATACCGTTTCGACGGAACGGATCCAGCGGCTGATCGCCCTGCAGGAATCGCTCCAGCAGGAAACGCTGAAGCGGTTTATCGGGCAGGAGGAGGAAATCCTGGTGGAAGGGCTGAGCCGGCGCAGCAGGCTGGCGGTTTCCGGGAAGGGCCGCCACGCGGTCTCCGTCACCGTGGACGGGACGGAGCAGGATATCGGGCAGATCCTGAAATGCCGGATCACAAACCTGAAGAACAATACGCTGACCGGCGAGCGGATACAGGAGGAATGACATGCGGAACGTGATGATGAAAGCGCAGGAACTGGCGGAAGCCATCCTGGAAAGCGAAACCTACCGGAAGATGAAACAGCAGGAGAACGAGGTCAGACGGGACCCTGACGCCGCCAAAGCCCTCGGCGATATGATCGAGAAGCGGAACCGGGTGGAAACGATCCTTTCCTCCAACGACATGAAACCGGACGAACTGGCGGAAGCCAGCCGGGAAATGGAGGAAGCGGAAAACCGGATGAACGGGAACGAAATGATCAAAACGCTGAAGGATTACCGGAAGGATTTCCAGACGATGATGGACAACGTGAACAGGATCCTCCGCCTGGTGATCACCGGCGAAACGGAAGACGAAAACGGCGGGAGCACCGGGTGCAGCGGAAACTGCAGCGGATGCAGCGGCTGCCGCTGAAAGAGGGATCAACATGGCACTTTCACCCATGATGCAGCAGTACCTGCGCATCCACGACGCGTATCCGGACTGCCTGCTGCTGTTCCGGCTCGGGGATTTCTACGAGCTGTTCTTTGAGGACGCCAAAACTGCGTCCAAAGAACTCGAACTGACACTGACGGGAAAGGACTGCGGCCTCGAGGAACGCGCGCCGATGTGCGGCGTTCCGTTCCACTCTGTCAACACTTATATCGAAAAGCTGATCGCCAGGGGATACAAGGTCGCCATCTGCGAGCAGATGGAGGATCCGGCCCTGGCGAAGGGCCTGGTGGACCGGGACGTGGTCCGCGTGATCACGGCCGGCACGGTGACGGATCCGGCCATGCTGGAGGACAAGGCCAACAATTACCTGATGTGCGTTTATACGGACGGCAGGCAGGCGGGCCTTGCCTGGGCCGACGTTTCCACGGGCGAGTTCTATGTCATGGAGCCGGAGATGAACCTGCTGGCGGCCCAGATCGCCCGGATCCAGCCGATGGAGGTCATCTGCAACGACGCGGCAGTGCTGACGGCGGCCGCGGGCAGCGGCATCCGGGGACTGAACGGACAGCCCCAGGCCTGGTTCCAGAAGAAAAACGCGGAAGAAACCCTGTGCGGGCATTTTCACCTGACGCACCTGACCCCGCTGGGGCTGGACGACAGGAAACACGCGACCTGCGCCGCCGGGGCCCTGCTCCGGTACCTGCATGAGACGCAGAAGAACAGCCTGGAGCATATCCGGTCCATCCGGTTCGCGGAAAACGGCCGCACCATGCTCCTGGACCAGAATACCCGCCGGAACCTGGAACTGACGGAAAGCCTGCGGGGTGAAAGACGGAAGGGAACCCTCCTCGGCCTGATCGACAAAACCAGCACGGCCATGGGCGGACGGCTGCTGCGCAGCTGGGTCGAACAGCCGCTGCTGGACGCGAATGAGATCAACGCCCGGCTGGACGCGGTGGAAGAGCTGGTCCGGGACCGGGTGCTCGGCATGACGCTGTCGGAGGAGCTGGAAGGCGTTTACGACATGGAACGCCTGATGAACAAGGTCGCCTACCGGAACATGAACGCCCGCGACTGCCTGGCGCTTTGCGCCAGTCTGAAGCGGATCCCGGCCATCAAAGACCTGCTATCGAACGTCCGGTCCGCGGAGATGGTAAAGATCCGCGGGGAGCTGGATCCGCTGGAGGACCTGACCGCCCTGCTGGACCGGGCGATCCATCCGGACGCGCCGGTGGTGATCACTGAGGGCGGCATCATCCGCAGCGGGTATTCCGCCGTGCTGGACGAATACCGGGAAGCGCAGACCAACGGCAAGAAATGGATCCTGGACCTGGAGGCCGCAGAGCGCGAGGCCACGGGGATCCGGAACCTGCGCATCCAGTACAACAAGGTCTTCGGGTATTACATTGAGATCACCAGGAGCTTCCTTGGCCAGGTGCCGGACCGCTACATCCGGAAGCAGACGCTGACCAACGCGGAACGGTTCATGACGCCCGAGCTGAAGGAAGTGGAGCAGAAGATCATCGGCGCCCAGGAGCAGAGCGTCCGGCTGGAACTGCAGCTGTTCACGGAGATCCGGGACCGCATCGCGGAACGGATCGGCAGCATCCAGCAGACCGCGCAGGCCCTGAAGAAGCTGGACGTGTTCCAGAGCCTGAGCAGGACCGCCTCCGAAAACCGGTATGTACGCCCGGCGATCAACACGGAGGGAACGCTTTCCATCACGGAAGGACGTCACCCCGTGGTGGAGCAGAACATGAAGGACGGGGAATTCATTCCGAACGATACCGTGCTGGACTGCGACGAGAACCGGATGATGATCATCACCGGCCCCAACATGGCCGGCAAGAGCACCTATATGCGGCAGGTGGCGCTGATTTGCCTGATGGCGCAGATCGGCAGCTTTGTGCCCGCGAAGGAGGCCAGCCTGCCCGTGTGCGACCGGATCTTCACCCGCGTCGGCGCCAGCGACGACCTGGCCAGCGGCCAGAGCACCTTCATGGTGGAAATGAGCGAGACCGCGCACATCCTGCGCAACGCCACAAGGAACAGCCTGATCATCCTGGACGAGATCGGGCGCGGCACCAGCACCTTTGACGGCCTGTCCATCGCCTGGGCGGTGGTCGAATACATCGCGGACAAGGAGAAGATCGGCGCGAAGACGCTGTTCGCGACGCATTATCACGAGCTGAGCGAACTGGAAGGACACCTGGAAGGCGTCAAGAATTACTGCATCTCCGTCAAAGAGCACGGGGAGGACGTGATCTTCCTGCGAAAGATCATCCGGGGCGGCGCGGACAGGAGCTTCGGCGTCCATGTGGCCCGGCTCGCGGGGGTCCCGCATCCGGTGATCGTACGGGCGCATGAGATCCAGGCGCGGCTGGAGGTCAGCGATATCAACCAGAACACGATCGGCCAGAATATCCTGGGCGAGGAATCCGTGAACCGGAAAAACGAGCAGATGGACCTGTTCGAATACAAAAAGGACGAGATCATCCAGGAACTGCAGCAGATCGACGTGATGGCGATCACGCCGATGGACGCGATGAACAAACTGTTCGTCCTGCGGGAAAAGGCAAGAAAACTGTAAAAGGAGCAGCTTATGGGCAGGATCAGACCGCTGAGTGAAAACCTGATCGGCAAGATCGCCGCGGGCGAGGTCGTTGAACGGCCGGCCGCCGCGATCAAGGAGCTGGTCGAGAACAGCCTGGACGCCGGCGCGACCGCGGTGACGGTGGAGATCCGGGAAGGCGGCATGACGTATATCCGCGTGGCCGACAACGGCTGCGGGATCGATGAAAGCGATATCCGCATGGCCTTTGAGCGCCACGCGACCAGCAAGATCAGCAAAGAGCAGGACCTGAACGCCATCGCGACGCTCGGGTTCCGCGGCGAGGCGCTGGCCAGCATTGCGGCGGTCTCCAGGGTGACGATGACGACCCGGACCGCGGAACGGGAGACCGGCCTGAAGGTCACGAACGAAGGCGGAAAGATCACGGATATCCGCGAAGCGGCCTGCCCCGTGGGCACGACCGTGGTCGTGAACGACCTGTTCTACAACGTGCCTGTCCGGAAGGGATTCATGAAAAAGCCGGGCCAGGAAGCGGCCGCGGTGCATGAACTGATGACGCAGCTGCTGCTGAGCCGTCCTGAGATCAGCTTCCGGTACATCAACGGCGGAAAAACGGAATTCCACTCCCCGGGCGACGGGCAGGCGGAAACGGCGCTGCAGACCATCTACGGCAGCCGGGCGATGAAGGCCATGAAACCGGTGGACGACCACGGGAACGGGCTGATCATAAAAGGTTATGTCGGCATCGGCGAAAACGCGCGGGGAAACCGCGGCCAGGAACTGTTCTTTATCAACGGCCGGGTCATGCACAGCCGGATCCTGAACGACGCGGTGGAGAACGCCTGCCGGGAACGCGTGATGATCGGCAAATTTCCGGTCTGCGCGCTGTATATCACGATCCCCTATGAGGCGGTGGACGTGAACGTCCATCCGAACAAACTGGAGGTCCGGTTCCGGGACGAGGCGGGCGTATATGAGGCGGTGCAGGGCGCTGTCCTCATGGCGCTGAAGGAACGGGACGCGTTCGAGCATCCCGCGGAGATGCCCCTGATGAAGGAAAAGGAAGTGGCTCCGGCCGCTCCTGCGGCGGGGGTGCAACCGGTCCTGCCGAAAACAAACGCGGTCGTCAGCGTCAGCAAAACGCTGCCCGCGGAAGCGGCGGTGTTCCCGCAGGAGGCGCCGGCCAGGCCCGTGCCGGAATTCAGGGAAGTCCGGCCCGCCGAACCGAAAAAGGAAGAGCCGCCGGTGATCCCGGCCGCACCTCCCGCGCCGGTGATGCGGGAACAGGCGGAACAGGTCAGCACGATCCTTCCGGCAATGAAAAAGCCGATGAAGGTGTTCGGCGCGCTGTTCAACACGTTCATCCTGGTGGAGTATGAGGACCAGCTGCTGCTGGTGGACCAGCACGCGGTCCACGAGCGCCTGCTGTTTGACCGGCTGATGAAGGAGCACAGCGAAGGCAGCCGGGCGGGGCAGGAGCTGCTCGTCCCCCTTGTGATCGGCGTGACAAACGCGGAGCAGCGGCTGCTGGAAGACAGCCGGGAAGCACTGGAGAGCATCGGCATGACGGTTGAATCCTTCGGGGAACGGGATGTGGCCGTCCGGTCGATCCCGATGATCCTGGGCGAAGCGCAGGCGAAGGATTTTGTCCGGGACGTGATCGAGGAACTGCAGAACGGAAGGGATCCGACGTTTGAGAAGAAACGCGCGTCGCTGCTGCAGACCGCCTGCAAGCACGCGGTGAAGGGCGGCGACGCGCTGACCGAGGATGAACTGCGGAACCTGCTGGATGAGATGATCGAAAAGAAAGTGACGCCGACCTGCCCGCACGGCAGGCCCCTGGTCGTCGCGGTCAGTCACAGGGAACTGGACAAAAAGTTCAAAAGGATCCAGAAATGACCGGAGCGGATATGACGGAAAAGATCACCTGCCGGGTGCTGACCGGCCCCACGGCCAGCGGAAAGACCCGGATCGGCGTGGAGATCGCCAGGGCCGAGGGCTGGGAGATCGCCTGCATGGACAGCATGCAGATCTACCGGCGGATGGATATCGGCACCGCCAAACCGACGGCGGAAGAGACGCAGGGCGTCCCGCACCACCTGCTGGACATCTGCGAGCCGACGGACGCTTACAGCGTCGCTGATTACCGGGACGAAGCGGAAAAGATGATCCTGTCGCTGCACGCGCAAGGAAAGGAAATCCTTTTTGTCGGCGGAACGGCGCTCTACCTGCAGGCCATGATGCACCCGATGTCCATGGGCGCCGTGCCTGCGGATGAGGCGCTGCGGGCGCAGCTGAATCTTGTCGCGCAGACGGAGAAGGGAAGGGAAGCGCTGCACCGGGAACTGGCGGAAGTGGATCCTGTGACGGCCGCGAAACTGCCGGTGAACGACGTGAGGCGCGTGATCCGGGCGCTGGAGGTCTTCCGGGATACGGGCGTTCCGTTTTCGGCGCAGCCGGCCCGGAAAAACGAAAACGACAGCCGGTTCACCTGGAAGGTCGTTTCCACACAGATGGACCGGGCGCTGCTGTACGACCGGATCAACCGCCGGGTGACCGGGATGATCCGGGACGGGCTTCGGGAAGAGGTTGAAGCCCTGCTGAGGGAAGGCGTTCCGGAAAACGCGCAGAGCATGAACGGCCTCGGATACAAGGAAATGATCCCCTGCATCCGCGGAGAATACGGCATCGGGGACGCGGCTGAACGGATCCGGACGGGCACGCGGCATTACGCGAAACGGCAGATGACGTTCCTGAAGCGGGAAGAAAGCATACAGTATGTGAGGACGGACAGGGAAGGCGCCACGGAGGAGATACGGCGCCTGCTGGTATAAGGAGCAGAGATGGACAGGATCGAACGGATGATCAGCGCCGCGGAAAAGGACCTGGAAGGGGCTTTTTCCCTGATCGGTGAGAACGAAGCGGCAAGGACGCGCCAGGTACTGGACGCGTTCCGGAAGGAGGGTGTCAGTTACCGCCATTTCGCCCCTTCCTCCGGATACGGTTACGACGACATCGGACGGGACACGCTGGAAAGGATCTACGCGGACCTTTTCCATACCGAAGCTGCGCTCATGCGGCCGCATGTTTCCAGCGGCACGGCCGCGCTGAGCCTGACGCTGTTCGGCCTGACGCGGCCCGGGGACCGGATCGTCAGCGCGACGGGGATGCCCTACGACACGCTGCAGGGCGTGATCGGCACAGGAGCGGATACGCCGCCCGGATCCCTGAAGGAGATGGGCGTCAGCTTCACCTGCGTCGAACTGAAGGACGGCCGGATCGATCCCGCAGCGGTGGAAGCGGCCATCACCGAAAACACGACGCTGGTCATCGCGCAGCGCAGCCGCGGATACGCCTGGCGGCCGAGCCTTTTCCCTCGGGATTTTGAGGAACTGGCGGATATGATCCATACCCGCCATCCCGGCGTCACGCTGATGGTGGACAACTGCTACGGTGAGTTTGTCTGCGAAGACGAACCGACCGACCACGGCGCGGACGTGTGCGTCGGCAGCCTGATCAAGAACCCGGGCGGGGGCATCGCCCCGACGGGCGGATATGTCGTCGGCAAAAAAGACGCGATCGAACGCATTGCCGGCCGGCTGACCGCGCCGGGGCTGGGCCGGGAGATCGGGTCCTATGAGGCTTCCTACCGCCCGTTCTACCAGGGGCTGTTCATGGCGCCGCACACCGTCGCCCAGGCCCTGAAGACCGCGCTGCTCGCCTCCAGGATCTTTGAGAAACTCGGCATGGAAACCACGCCGCCGTCCATGTCGCGGCGGGCGGACATCATCCAGGCGATCAAAATGGAGACGCCGGAACGGCTGGTGGCGTTCTGCCAGGGCATCCAGACCGCAAGCCCCGTGGACAGCATGGCCATGCCTGAACCATGGGATATGCCCGGCTATGAGGACCAGGTGGTGATGGCTGCCGGCACGTTCGTGGCGGGCGCCAGCATCGAGCTGAGCGCGGACGGCCCGATCCGTCCTCCGTATACTGCCTACATGCAGGGCGGACTGACCTACATCCACGGCCGGATCGCGCTGGCGGAAGCGCTGAAAAGAATGACGGAAACAGGGGCGCTGGAGCTTCCGGAATCTTGACAATGAAGAACCCGGAACATATAATAAATTATTGTGTGAAACTCAATCAAAACACCTGATCGGAGGGACGGAAATGGACATTCAGACTCTCGAAGCAACTGCACGGCAGGTCAGAAGGGACATCATCATCATGACTGCCGCTGCCGGCGCGGGGCATCCCGGCGGATCGCTTTCCAGCACGGAAGCCATGGTCGCGCTGTATTTTGACGTGATGAACGTCGATCCCAAAGACGATAAAAACCCCGACCGCGACCGGTTTGTCCTTTCAAAGGGCCATTCCGCGCCCGCGCTCTACGGCACGCTCTGTGAACGCGGATTCTTCGGCCGGGAGGAGTTCGATCATTTCCGTCAGCTTCACGGTATCCTGCAGGGACACCCGGACACCAAAAAGTGCCCCGGCGTTGACGCTTCCACCGGTTCCCTCGGACAGGGCATCTCCATCGCGGTGGGCATGGCGCTGGGCGCGAAGCATACCGGGAAAAAGTGCCACGTATACACGATCATCGGCGACGGCGAAAGCCAGGAAGGCCTCGTATGGGAGGCCAGCATGGCCGCCGCGCATTACAAACTGGACAACCTGACCGTCATCCTGGACCATAACGGACTGCAGATCGACGGCACCAACGACGAGGTTATGAGCCTCGGCGATATCAAGGCCAAGGCGCTGGCCTTCGGCTACGACGTGATCGAAGTACAGGACGGCAACGACATGAAGCAGGTGGTTGAAGCGCTGCACGCGCCCGCCTGCCCCGGCAAGCCGCGGTACATCATCCTCAACACGCTCAAGGGCAAGGGCGTCAGCTTCATGGAAGGCCAGGTCGGCTGGCACGGCAAAGCGCCGAACGCTGAACAGGCCGCTCAGGCACTGAAAGAATTGGAGGGCTGAGAAAATGGATAAGAAAGCAGTACGTGTTGCTTACGGCGAAGCCCTTGTGAAACTGGGCGAAGAAAACGAGAAAGTCGTCGTGCTGGACGCGGACCTGGCCGGCGCGACCATGACCAACGGATTTAAAAAGGCCTATCCAAACCGGTTCTACGACTGCGGCATCGCCGAGGCGAACATGGTGGACGTGGCCGCCGGTATGAGCACCATGGGGTTGATCCCGTTCTGCTCCACGTTTGCCGTATTTGCCGGACGGAACTACGACCAGATCCGCAACGGCGTGTGTTATCCGAAGTTCAACGTCAAGTTCGGTTTCAGCCATGCCGGCATCACCCTGGGTGAAGACGGCGGAAGCCACCAGGCCATCGAGGACATCGCCCTGATGCGCGTGCTCCCGGGAATGACCGTGTTTGTTCCTTCCGACGCGAACGAGTGTTACCAGTGCGTGGAAGCCGCGGCGAAGATCGAAGGACCCGTCTATATCCGCACCGCCCGGCTCGCGACGCCCGTGTACGACGAGCGCCCCTTCACCGTCGGCAAGGGCCAGGTGATCCGCGACGGCAGCGACTGCGCGATCTTTACCTGCGGCATCATGCTGGAGCATGCCATTGAAGCGGCGGACATCCTGGCGGGCCAGGGCATCAGCGCTGCGCTGGTGAACTTCCATACCCTCAAGCCCTTTGACGAGGAGCTGGCGCGCGCCTATACCGCAAAGTGTAAAAAAGTATTCACGGTTGAAGAACATTCCGTCATCGGCGGACTCGGAGACGCTGTCGCTTCCGCGATTATCGGCAACGGCGTTGAGAAGTTCCTCAAGATCGGAATCAACGACGTATTCGGCCAGAGCGGCAAACCGGCAGATCTGCTGAAGGAGTATGAGCTGACCGGTCCGCAGATCGCGGAAAAGATCCAGAAGAATCTGTGATCCCGATCCCCTTTCCGCCTGTCTGAAGGACGCCGGAAAGGGGATTTTCTGCAAATTCGGACGATCGGGTGAAAGAAGATGTACTACGCGTTTATCGTGAATCCCGCCGCAGGAACCGGGTTTTCCCTGTCGGTCATGCAGAAGCTTGAAGAAACGCTTTCCGCGGGGAACATCGCATACCGGGTTTTCCGGACCGAAAAACCGGGCCATGCCACAGAGATCGCCGCCGGCCTCGCGTCCGAACCGGACGTTACAGCAGTCATCTCCGTCGGCGGAGACGGAACGGCGGGTGAAGTGGCCGCCGGGCTGACGGGCACCGGGAAAACCATGGGGATCATCCCCGCGGGCACAGGAAACGACTTCATCAAGTCCGCCGGCATTCCCATGGACCCGTCTGAAGCGCTGAAGCTCATTCTCGAAGGGAAAGCCCGCCCGATCGATACAGGCACCGTGAACGACCGCTTTTTCCTGAACGTCTGCGGAACCGGCTTCGACGTCACGGTCCTGGATTACGCGGAAAGCCTGAAGGAAAAGCACCGCGGCCTGACGCCCTATTTTCTGGGACTGCTCAAAGCGATCTTTCATTACAAAAGCGTGGAGCTGTCCGTGACCGCGGACGGGGAAAAGCAGAACGGAAAATACCTGATCTGTTCCATCGCGAACGGACGGTTTATCGGCGGCGGCATCCCGATCTGCCCCGCGGCGGACATCCGGGACGGCCTGCTGGACCTGGTGCTGATCCGCGGGATCCGGAGATGGCAGATCCCGTTCCATCTTCCCGGTCTGATGCTTTCCAAAGCCCTGAAATTCAGGATCACAAAGCACAGCAGGGTCAGGCAGGTGCTGATCGAAGGAACCGACCTGAGGATCAATATTGACGGAGATATCATCTCCCTGTCCAGCGCCGATTTCCGGATCAGTCCGGCGTCGCTGAACCTGATCTGCTGACGGGAAGCGGTTTCCGTATTTCCAAATCGAAGGAGGAGAACCCAGTGGCCGGTAAGATGAATATCCGCGACAGGGCCAAAGTGCTCTGGATCAAAGGAATGAAAGCCGTCGGAAACACAGCGGCAAACATTGCCAACAATACCCGGTACAAGGTGGATGAAGTGACCATCCAGAACCGCCGCAGGGAGGTCCTGAACGATCTCGCGCATAAAACCTATGCCCTCTGGCTGAAAGGGGAAACCTTCCCGGAAGACATGACGAAGATGCTTTCCGAGCTGAAACAGCTTGACGAACAGCTGAACGATATGCGGGCGGAGAAATATGCCTCCACCAACCGGACGGTCCGTCCGGCCGCCGAAGAATACGCTGCCGAACCGGAAACCGAGCCGGAAGAGGAGGAAGAGGACGATCCTGTTTTCATGCCGGCTGAGGACTCACCGGTCAGCGCGGAGATCAACGAACTGTTTGACGGAACCGCTTCCGTCGGAAAAACGGCTGAGAAGGTGAACCAGTCCCTGGATCAGCTGAGCGACAGGATCCGCAGTTTTCCGCAGGGAACAGAAACGGGCGAAAATGAGCAAAGGCAGGAATAAGACTGCATGAAGATCAAAACCCTGATGATCCCTGTCCTGCTGATCCTCCTGATCTGCTGCTGCGCGGGCGCGCTGGGCGAGGAGTCCGAACAGGCTGCGCTGGTTCCGGGAGAGGAATGGTCCTGGTCCAGGGGAGCTTACAACAATTTCTCCGGACAGATCAGCCTGAAGGAATATACCGGCACCGGGCTCACCGTTACCGTGCGGGCTGAGATCCCGTATACGGAAACAGAACAGGAAAGCCTGCCGGTCTTTACCTCGGTGAACGGAAAACGGATCGTGATGACCAAGCAGAGCGATACCGTGCATTTCACCCCGGACGCCGACCATCCCGATATGGCGTTTTCCGTGTCATTCAGACTTCCGGATAAAACGTACGTCACCAGCGTGCCGTTTGTCTTTACAGTCACGGACGATTCCGGAAAGGAACTGTGTACCATCCGCGGCAGGATCGATTCGGATGAAGACGGATCCGGCCAGTCCGGCAATCCGTTTTATATCCCCGCCGATATCGGAATGATCACAGCAGTCATTGCTGGCGCTGCCGCGGGTATCTGGATCATTGTCATCCTCCGGGGAGTCTACAGAAAAAAGAACAGAAAGACAGGAGTGTCATAATATATGCAGATCTATAACAGCATGACCCGGAAAAAGGAAATATTCAAACCGATCCATGAAGGGAAGGTCGGCATCTACGCCTGCGGACCGACCGTATACAACTATTTTCATATCGGCAACGCCCGGCCTTTCATCACCTTTGACGTGCTGCGCAGGCAGCTGGAGCGGGAAGGCTACCAGGT
>JAEEGL013790016.1_pt1 | contig 11635 bp, 10 predicted proteins | sample 9134231 | NCBI WGS metagenome assembly JAEEGL01 (sample SAMN16246548, study PRJNA631951) | gut metagenome | biome: gut microbiome; feature: rumen; material: fiber-attached | host: Bos | place: Iran: Karaj | collected 2018-10 | reverse complement strand
TCTGTTCTTGTAATGTAAGAAACACAGGGTGTAGTCGTTACGTGAAGGAGATATGCATCGGATCCCGATGCGGTTATTCCTGCTGCCAGAGCGTTCTCATACATATATGAAGAACGTCTTGTGTCTTTTCCTATAACGATCTTTGCCTTCTTATCGCGTCCGTAATACCATCCAAGGAAACGTCCGATCTTAAAAGCATGCTCTGCGGTAAGGACTACTCCTGATTCTCCGCGAAAACCATCAGTACCAAAATATTTACCCATTGTAATTCCTCTCTTTTCCTTTATTTATCCATTGTATGCTGCTTCATCGCATACAAGTACGACATCATCATGAAGGTTAAGGAATGAAGCGGGGCACTTTGTCGTGCATGTTCCCTTAAGCATCTGGGCTACTGCATCGTGCTTGTTTGCACCTGTTGCTATGATGATGATCTTCTTTGCAGAAAGGATAGTTCCCATACCCATCGTAAGAGCCTTTGTCGGAACATCAGCTGCGCTTGCAAAGAATCTTGCATTGGCATCGATCGTATCTTCCGTGAGTGAAGTAACATGAGTAACGGGAACAAGCTCCTCGTCGGGCTCGTTAAAAGCTATATGTCCGTTACGTCCGATACCGAGCACCTGAATGTCAGCACCGCCAAGTGACCTTACATATGCTTCATATCTTTCAGCTTCCTTTTCTCCGTCAGGAGCATCCCCCTTAGGAACATTGGTCCTGCTCTTATCGATATTGACCTTGTCGAAAAGGTTCTTGTTCATGAAATATCTGTAGCTCTGATCGTTGTCGGGGCTTATGGGATAGTACTCATCAAGATTGACTGTAGTTATATCCTTAAAATCGATCTCTCCTGCCTTATTCATTTCGGCAAGCTTTGCATACATTCCCTCAGGCGTTGAACCTGTAGCAAGTCCCAATACGGCATTGGGCTTTTTCTTCATTACATCAGCAACGATCTTAGCCGATTCTGCTGATACCTCATCATAGTTCTTACATACGATAACCTTCATTTATAATTCTCCTTTTCCTTAGATGCGGAACCGCTTCATGGGTTCCAAAACAGGTTTTCCCTGTTAGATTTTCCACAAAAAAATATACTACTTTGAAGAAATGTTGTAAACAATTCCTGTTGCTATCTTATCAGCTGTTGCCGCATCGGTCAGTTCCTTTATGATAGCCAGCGCAAACGGTATCGCAGTACCCACTCCGCGGCTTGTAATGAACTTTCCGTCTATATTTACTTCCTTATCGTTTGCATTTGCCCCGACAAGGGTATCTTCCATTCCGGGATATATACAGGCGTTTTTGCCCTTTAAGAATCCGCGCCTTCCTATTATCGAGGGTGCACCGCAGATTGCTGCTATATATTTACCGCGCTGTGAGGCTTTTTCAAGTTCCTTTATCAGAGCATCACACGCATCAAGGTTCTTCCATCCGGGACTTCCTCCGGGAAGAACCAGCATTTCGGCATTATCAAAATCCGCCTCAGAAAAGATCCTGTCGGCATATACCTTTATCCCATGGGCCCCATTCACCAGTTTTTCGGATGTAATGGAAACAGTCTCAAGTTTCAATCCCGCACGTCTTATAAGGTCTACTGAGGTAAGTGCCTCTACTTCTTCAAAACCTTCTGCCAGAAATAAATAGATCATAGCCCCTCCTTTCATAGCGCATTCCCCATGAATACACTCACCAGGATATTATATCAAAATCAGTGTTATCTTAAAAGCGTGGGGATACATATACCATAACCTTATTTTTTTATATAAAAAATATGATAAACTGATAGGGAATTTACAGGAGAAAACGGAATGTATCAGGATCAGTCATCGTCATTTAACGGTGCATCATTAAAGCATATCGCGATCGCTACCATGCTTATCGACCATATCGGATACGGTATAGTCGGGCGATACATCCTGCCCATATACGGCGATTCCTTTGATACACTCTATGTTCTTCTTAGGGAGATCGGGAGACTGGCTTTTCCTCTTTTTTGTTTTCTTATAGCTGAGGGCGCGATACACACTTCAAACAGAGCACGTTATCTACTTAATCTGTCGGTTTTTGCCCTTATTTCCGAGATTCCCTTTGATCTTTTGTATATTCGAAAAGTGTTCTATCCCGAATCCCAGAATGTGTTCTTCACGCTTTCCCTGGGGCTGTCGGCCATATTCGTATATGATCTGGTAAAACTTATCTGTGAGAAAAAAGAAATGTCTGTGGTAAAAGAAAGGATACTTATGGTAATTTCCTTTATCCCGTTTCTTCTGATGGCATTTTTCTTAAGGAGTGATTACGGCGCAACGGGAGTATTGCTGATCTTTCTGCTGTATGTCTTTCGCGGCAGATATCACATCATCATGGTCGCAGGAGTATTCATACTGACTGTGATAAACAACTGCGAGTCGATCCTTCTGGATCTTATAGACGGAGGATCCCTTCCTCAATGGAAGGAAGTTGCCGAAAAGCTGCCTGTTGAACTGACAACGATAATCTCGTTCATGCTGATCTCAATGTATAGCGGGAAGCGTGGCAGACAGGCCCCGAAATACCTTTATTATGCATTTTACCCGTTACACCTTCTGGCGATATGGGCGATCGGACGTCTCATATTCGGGTGGTGATGATATACAGCATCCGGATTTTATCCATCAAAAAACTCCCCTTATTCCGGGGAGTTTTCGTTTATCATCCTGGCCATATCTTCCATCCTCTCTATCGGAAAAGGAGGATTGGCAATAGGCTTCATTGCGATCGACATGAGCTTCATAGGATTGTCATCTGCGGCAACTCTGTTGGGACTTAGCTTTCCGCAGGCCTTACACCTGTGGATCAACGTCCATTCACCGTTGTTCTTTACCCATACCGCGATAGGCTCCATCACTCCTCCGCATTCCGATGCGCGGTCGCCAGGTTCGTTATCGACATGTATGCTGCTAAGACAGTTCGGGCAGTGATTCCTGTGATCGGTCCCTGCATTTTCGGGAACGACCTTTTTACCGCATACCGCACAGGTAAACGATTCATGGCATGCATGATCCTTATAATATCCTTTAACTTTAATATCGTCTGATCTCATATTTTCTCCAAAATCATATTATTCCCGTATGTTCGAGAAGTATCTTTAATCCGATAAGGATCAGGATTATCCCTCCGGCAAGCTCTGCTTTGTCCTCAAGCTTATCTCCGAACCTGTTACCTATAAAGACTCCTGATATCGACAGTGCAAAAGTGATCACACCGATTATCGTCACCGCAAGGACCAGGTTTACTTCAAAGAATGCAAATGTGACTCCGACAGCCAATGCATCTATACTCGTTGCTATGGCAAGAACTATCATTGTCTTAAAGTCAACACTCTCATCGGACTCTTCCTTATCCTTTGAAAGCGATTCCCTGATCATGTTCCCGCCGATAAGCCCCAGCAGTATGAACGCTATCCAGTGATCTGCTTTCTGAACAACGGAACTGAAGGTTCCGCCGAGAAAAAATCCTATCGTCGGCATAAGAGCCTGGAAGAGACCAAAATACAGCGCTATGATGATCGCATTCTTCAATATTACCTTCTTCATCGAAAGGCCCTTGCATACAGACACCGCAAAAGCATCCATTGCAAGTCCCACTCCGATAAAGACTATCTCAGACAGTTCCATTTTATACCTTTATTCTATTCCCATTCTATCGTACTTACAGGTTTTTCGCTGATGTCCCACAGTACTCTGTTTACTCCGGGAACCGTTGCAATTATCTCATCACGCATGGCACAAAGTACCTTGAACGGGATCTCGGGAACCGTAGCTGTAACCGCATCTACAGTATTGACGGCGCGGATTATCACAGCCCATCCCATGTATCTTTTACCGTCCTTGATACCTGTAGATTTAAAATCGGGTATCACGCAGAAATACTGCCACGGAACGGGATCAAGTTCTCCTATCTTACTTCTGACTATAGCATCGGCCTCACGAAGTGCCTCAAGTCTGTCACGTGTTATGGCACCCACACATCTTACTCCGAGACCGGGGCCGGGGAAAGGCTGACGGAAAACCATATTATCGGGAAGTCCGAGTTCCTTACCTACCACTCTGACCTCATCCTTGTAAAGGAATTTTACGGGTTCTACCAGCTCAAACTTCAGATCCTCAGGAAGTCCGCCGACATTATGATGAGCCTTTACACCATCAGATTCGAGGATATCGGGATAGATCGTTCCCTGTGCAAGGAAACTTATATCGTCAAGCTTTGCAGCCTCTTCGGCAAATACATCTATGAACTCACTTCCTATGATCTTACGCTTTTTTTCGGGATCTGATACACCTGCGAGTTTATCAAGGAATCTGTCCGTTGCATCAACATAGATGAGATTTGCATCCATCTGGTTCTTAAATACTTCAATGACCTGTTCGGGTTCCCCTTTTCTTAAGAGTCCATGATTTACGTGAACACATACGAGCTGTTTGCCTATAGCTTTGATAAGAAGAGCCGCAACTACCGAAGAGTCAACTCCTCCCGATAATGCAAGCAGCACTTTCTTATCACCAACCTGGTCTTTGATAAGAGCAACCTGCTCATCGATAAACGCCTTGGCAAGTTCGGAGTTAGTTATCCTCTCCATTGATTCGGGTCTTAATTCTGCCATTTTAATTCTCCTTTGAACTGATCTTATTTGTTTCGCTTTTAAATCTGACCTGTGAAAGCACTATCGCGCCTGCCATGATCACACAGCCGAGCAGGACCTTTGCACTCATCCTCTCATGAAGAAAGATCATTGAGCACACCGCACCGAAAACCGATTCGGTTGACATGATGAGCGATGCATTTTCGGGTTTCGTATATTTCTGACAGACCGACTGTAAAAGCTGGCACAGAAGGCTGCTCACAAGTCCCAGGAAAAGCATACTGCCTATTATTGACAACGAGCTGATCTCGGAAACAGGTAATTTCCCGTCTATAAACGGGGCACATATCCACCCTCCGACCGCACATACCCACATCTCGATAAGGCATATGACTGCCGGATCGTCCTTTTTGACATATCCGTCCTGAAAGGCTATCTGCATCGCAAACAAAAAGCCGCAGATTATCGTCATCAGATCTCCGAAACCTATCGAAAGATCATTATCAAGACTGATGAGTCCTATCCCGACAAGTCCGATAAACGCCGCGATAAAGAGTCTGTTTGCCGGTTTTTTCCTGTCAAGGATCCAGTGGATAAAAGGGACGATTATGATATATATAGCCGTCAAAAAAGCATTCTTTCCGGCGGTCGTATGATTACAGCCTATCGTCTGCACGAGGTATGCGGTAAAGAGAAAGAACCCCACGATAAGACCGTGTTTTATCGTTTCTCTTCCGCTATCCTTAAGGCGTCTGCCGAATATGGCAAGCATTGCCAAAGCAGCAATGCTGAACCTTATCGCCACCATATATGCGGGAGGAACGTGGTCCAGGGCATTTTTTACTACAACAAAAGCCGAGCCCCAGATGAATGCCACGAAAAACAGTCCCGCATATGACCAGAATGCTTTTTGATGATCCTTAGTGAAACTCATGATTTGAACAGAGTACCTATGATCCCTCGGAACAGTGAAGCACCTACATTGCCTCCGAGAGTCTTGCCGAATTTACCGCCAATGGTATTTCCGAATGTCTTGCCGACTTCTCTTCCGATCGTACCTGCAGTAGAGCTCGCAACTGACTTGGCAGCATTCTTAACTCTGCGTTTTTTTGCATTTTCGGCTTTTTCTTCTTCCTTCTTTGCTGCTGCTTCTTCCTTTTCGGCCTGTTTTGCTGCAGCAGCCTCTTCCTTGGCTGCGAGTTTTTCTTCCTCAAGCTTCTGCTTTTCGGCTTCCTTTTCCTCGTTGAGTTTGGTAAGTCTCTCATATGCCGAATCGTTATCTACAAATTCGCTGTACTTATCAAAAAGTGCCGAATTATTGATAGCTGAGTTTAATGTTCCGTCATCAACCTTGCCCATCTTACTCTGAGGAGGCAGGATCTTTGCTCTTTCAACTATGGTAGGAACTCCATCGGTACCGAGTACTGAAACAAGAGCTTCACCTGTTCCAAGTTCACCAAGAGCCGTTACTGTGTCAAATGCGGGATTTTCTCTTAATCCTTCGGCTGCTGCCTTAACGCCCTTTAACTCACTTGGTGTATAAGCTCTCAGGGCATGCTGTATCTTGTTTCCGAGCTGGTTAAGTACACCATCGGGGATATCTCTGGGATTCTGGGTTATGAAATAGATACCTACACCCTTGGAACGGATGAGCTTAACAACCTGCTCGATCTTATCAAGAAGTACCTTGGGTGCCGAGTCAAAGAGCATATGTGCTTCATCGAAGAAGAATACCATCCTGGGTTTTTCAAGATCTCCTGCTTCGGGAAGTGTCTCATAAAGCTCTGATATCATCCAAAGGAGGAACATTGAATACATTCTGGGATTGAGCATGAGTTTTTCACACTCAAGGATCTGAATATATCCTTTTCCGTCTTCGTTTGTCTTTATCCAGTCCTTAATGTTGAGCGCGGGCTCGGCAAAGAACTGCTCTGCACCCTCGGATTCAACGGATACGATAGCTCTTGTTATAACATTAAGGCTCGCACCGGGGATATTTCCGTATGTTGCGGAAAACTCCCTCGCATTCTCCGAAACATAATTGATCATGCTCTTTAAGTCCTTGGTATCTATAAGAAGGAGCGACTGATCGTCCGCGATCTTGAATATGATGTTAAGGATATCTGCCTGCGTATCATTAAGTCCCAGGATCCTGCTTAAAAGGATGGGCCCCATCTCCGAAATGGTCGTACGAAGCTGTATTCCCTTTTCGGCATACACATCCCAGAAGTTCACAGGATACTTTTTGAAATCGAAACCTTTGGAAGCAAGATCAAAGTACTCGATCCTCTTTGCCATGTCTTCGGATGTTTCGGCCGGCTTATCGCACATGCCGGAAAGGTCTCCCTTGGCATCTGCGAGGAATACGGGAACTCCCATATCAGAAAAAGCCTCTGCCATGACCTTTAACGTGACAGTCTTACCTGTTCCTGTAGCTCCGGCAATAAGTCCGTGCCTGTTGGCCATCTGTGGATAGATGTTGATCTCGCGACCATCATCCGTTCTTCCGATCAGTATCTTTCCGTCATAAAACATAGTGAACCCTCCTTATCCGTCACATTTATTTTCATTCCAGACTTCTAATATATGTTATGAAGCAGTTACCGTTCTCTTCGAACATCTCGGTTGCTTCCAGCATATCAACCTTGTAGATCTCGTTCTTTAAAGGATCCATCAGCACTACGCTGGTCTCGTTGAATCCGATAAGAAGCATCGCTTCGTTATCCTCGCGCATGAACAGTACGGGTATATCCATATTAACATAGTACAGCACCATATCCAACGAACAACCTGTAAGATCAAGTATATCATAATCGATGAGTGCATCCTTCAGTATTTCTATGACTGTTTTGTTCTGGCCAAGCATATATGCGGCGTTTCTGACAACACCCTCGTATTCGAGCATCGTATCAAGGCAAACTGCAAGAGATCCTCTTGATGCGTTAGCCTCGGATTCCTTAATAGCCATTATCTGGTTCTTTGTGCTCCTTGACGTCTTTTTCCAGACATAATCACCATCGTTGTCCATTACGGTTCCCGATATCTCAAAGGCACGCTCAACCGCATCGCTTTCCGCGTTATGATAACTGTCTACTCCGTATTTTCCATATACAATAAAGCCGGCATAATCATTCTTTGCCCTGATGTTTACTTCCCTGCTGCCTTCATAAAGGACCATCTTGGGATTAAGATGCTTCATCGTATCTGCATCTATGTCTTTCTTCAGACTTATGACTGTCAGTTTTTCGTATTGTTCGGTCAGGAGTTCCGACAGACTCGAGTTGGCAGATGTCATGCTCTCGGAATTGACTATCTGATCGTTCGTTGTATAGGTAAAGCTGTCCTCACCTGTTTTGGTCATCCTCGTAAGAGCGATCCTGTTATCGATGACCTCGCCCTCGGTGATATAGATGTTATCCCTTTTATACTCCATCAGATCGCCTTCAAGTTCACTGAAGATATTGATCCGGTACATCGGGATTATGGTCTTCCCGGTACGGTCACGCGTTATATCATTCTTTCTTGCAACGCCGTATATGAGATCCTCTCCCATAAATCCTACGGGCAGTATAGTCTCGTTGCTCGGGACATCTATGGTAGTCTGTCTTGATGTATCAAGATTCATGAGTACAAGGTGACTTGATTCCTTTCTGTCTCCGCCCAGCTGGTAGCATACGAGCCTTCCGTTATCTGATGTGACATATGTTCCTTCACCAAGGCCCTCGGCCACGACCTTTGGTTCCCTCGACATTCGCTCTATGGCATAGAGAACGTCTCCTACAAGAAGGTATAAGGTCTCGTTGGCATTCATATAGGAAAGCTTTTCAACTTCCTTGATGAAAAGATCCGGTGCATGCGTGCTACGGATAAAAGCAAGTTCCTCTATGGTATTGACTGTGTTGTCGTAATAATATGCGGAAGCCCCGACCTGTCCTTCATGGGTTCCCCTGTTCATATATCCGTATACGAGGAAAGCAATGTTACCTGCTTCATCGATATTCATTATCTTGATATCATGATTATTGTTTACCGCTCTGGCATCCTCGGTAAAGCTGTCATAAAAACCGAATACATAGGATATCTTATTATCTGCGGTATTATATGCGTAAAGCCTGTCTCCCGTGATAAAGGCTATATTGTTTCCGTCTTCGCTTTCTTTAAGGACTACATCTCCCCCCGTTATTCCAAGCATTATATTGTTGCTCTGGTAGGAGGATTTGATATCCTCAAACACCTCATCCATTGTACGCTCGTAATCTAGCAGATACATTCTCTCCTTTGAGTATCTTATCCTGAAAAACTCACGTACTCTGTAATAATTTATATCTTCATCTTCCTGGATCGAAACATAATAATCAACCAGAAAGCTACCTGTTAATGCAGAAAGTTCCTTGATCGTAATTATGGGGTCGGTAACCCTTAACGGATTCAGTTCGCCCCAGGTGACCTGGTTAAAATTACTGTGAATGTTTACTTTACCGAAGGTCGTATTGTCACCTGTTTTATCAGGTTCAAGATACATTGTAAGTTCTTCGGCTGCAGCCTTGTTAAATGTTTTGGCGGAAAAATCCCCAACATATCTTAGTTTATCCGAAACATGATATTCATCCGGCGAGATTATCCTGGTGTAATAATTGTATTTGCGTCCGCCTGCCAGTTCCAGTTTGAGGATAAATTCATATTCCCTGTTATTTTCTATCAGGTCCTTAACGACTATCTCCGATCTTATCTGTCTGGCATCGACGATAAAGTCCGAAATGCTGTTGTTTTCGATGAGACGCTCTCCGTCCACTGTACGTACTTCGTACTCGATCCCCATGACATTGGAACCGTATGTGTCCACCACCACGATCATCTTGCGTCCGGGCATCAGAGGAGTTATGGTCTCACGCATATAGCTTAAGTCCATATCATTCTCATATCCGTACATCCTGTTTATGGATACACCGTCATATTCTATTGTAACTGCTGGTATGGATGCCGGTCCCATCCCCGATGTCATATCGACGGAATCTTTGTTGATTATCCTGCTTGTGATCATCGAGGCGATAATGAATGTGATAAGGACTGTCAGGATCCTGATGAGAATTCTCTTCATTGAATCATGCCTGGTACTTTTTTAGCGTATAAACATCCAGCCCGCCTGTTACGGCGAGCCGGATTAGTTTTATTACTTGATAACATTTATTCGGGCCATTGCCCTCTGGAGCGCTGTTTCTGCACGGGCTATATCCGTTTCAGGGGTACGAGTCCTCAATCTCTCTTCGGCTCTGTCCCTGGCCTCCTGCGCTCTTTCAAGATCGATCTCCGAAGGCCTTTCTATTATCTCTGCCATGATGACTACACTGTCACTTAAGACCTCGGCAAACCCCGCATGTAACGCTGCTTCCCTGGTCCCGGACTCTTCGGTTATCGTGATTATTCCCGGAGCAACGACCACAGTCAGCGGGATATGTCCTTTTAAAACACCTATCTCGCCTTCGGTCGTGTTGAACTCGACCATGGTCACCTCTGACTCATAAAATGTCCTGTCCGGTGTGATTATCCTTAATTTAAACAAATTGTCTGCCATCTGCGCACCAGCCTTTCAGGAACGTTATTTAACCTTGGCGAGTACATCATCTATACTGCCGGCATTAAGGAAGTAACTCTCGGGAATATCGTCATGCTTACCTTCAAGTATCTCCTTAAATCCGCGGATAGTCTCTGCGATGGGAACATATTTGCCCTCAAGACCTGTAAACTGTCCTGCAACGAAGAAAGGCTGAGAAAGGAATCTCTGTATCTTACGTGCACGGTTAACGATGATCTTATCGTTCTCGGAAAGTTCATCCATACCGAGGATCGCGATGATATCCTGAAGTTCCTTGTACTTCTGAAGAATTTCCTGTACACCTCTTGCAACGTTGAAATGCTCTTCTCCGACGATCCTCGGATCAAGGATCCTGGACGTAGAATCAAGAGGATCAACTGCGGGATAGATACCGAGTTCGACTATCTGTCTTGAAAGAACCGTTGTAGCATCCAGATGCGCAAACGTTGTTGCGGGAGCGGGGTCAGTAAGGTCATCGGCAGGAACGTAAACGGCCTGAACCGATGTGATGGAACCGTTCTTTGTAGAAGTGATCCTCTCCTGAAGAGCACCCATCTCTGTCTGCAGCGTAGGCTGATAACCAACGGCTGAAGGCATACGTCCGAGCAGAGCTGAAACCTCGGAACCTGCCTGTGTAAATCTGAAGATATTGTCAATGAAAAGGAGCACGTCCTTTCCGCCCTTGTCACGGAAGTACTCTGCCATCGTAAGTCCGGCAAGTCCGACTCTCATTCTTGCTCCGGGCGGCTCGTTCATCTGACCGAATACCATCGTAGTCTTGTCGATAACTCCCGATTCGGTCATTTCATGATAAAGGTCGTTACCCTCTCTGGTACGCTCACCAACACCTGTGAATACGGAATATCCGCCGTGCTCGGTAGCGATGTTATGAATAAGTTCCTGTATAAGTACTGTCTTGCCGACACCGGCTCCTCCGAAAAGACCGATCTTTCCACCCTTCTGGTAGGGGCAGAGGAGGTCAACGACTTTGATACCGGTCTCAAGCATTTCCTGCTGGGTAGACTGCTCAACGAACTCGGGAGCAGGTCTGTGGATAGGCTCAAAGGATACTCCCTCGGGAGCGGGCTTGTTATCGATAGGCTCACCAAGAACGTTGAAGATACGTCCAAGTGTCTTCTCACCAACGGGAACGCTGATGGGAGCGCCTGTAGCAATAGCTTCCATTCCTCGAACCAGACCGTCTGTAGGTCCCATGGCAATACATTTAACCGTATCGTCACCCAGATGCTGAGCTACCTCTACAGTAAGCGATCTGTCGTCACCGAGAGGGATCTTTATAGCTTCGTTTATCTCGGGCAGTAGACCATCTGTAAATTTGATATCCAGTACGGCACCGATGATCTGTGTAACTTTACCGGAACCGCGCTTTGCATTATCCGCCATCTTTTTATTCCTTTCTT
>JAEEGL013349603.1_pt1 | contig 11635 bp, 12 predicted proteins | sample 9134231 | NCBI WGS metagenome assembly JAEEGL01 (sample SAMN16246548, study PRJNA631951) | gut metagenome | biome: gut microbiome; feature: rumen; material: fiber-attached | host: Bos | place: Iran: Karaj | collected 2018-10 | reverse complement strand
CCCGCTTGTTGGAATAAAAGAACCCCTGCGCCCCCGGGACATCCGGAGGCGTGCCAAGTCTGGAGCATCCGGGCCCCGAAGGGCGGATTCGAGGGCCTCCGGCGGGTCCGGCCCGCCGTTTTTGGCTAAATTCGGGGCATGGGCGTCTTCCTGCTGCTTCTGGTGTCGGTCCCGCTGTGCGTCTACAGCGCGCGCCACGCCGTCCGCGCCTTCCGCGAAGTCCGCGAAAAAAACCGCAAGGAGCCGGTCGCGTGGAAGCGCGTCCTCAACTGGCCCGCCGGCATGATCTGGTCCGCCTACCTGGTCGTCTTCTCGTTCGGACTCATCCTGAACAATCTCGTCTTCGACTAGGAATCAGGCAGAAGTAGGGATCAGGGATTAGGGATTAGTGCGTAGCATCCGCTGCGCGCAAATCGAAGAAGGGCTCCGGAACGGGAGCCTTTTTCTTTATTCATCGTGTCGTGTTTATTATATTATTAGACAACTTTAGCCATTAAATCCGTCCGCGAGGAGGGCGCGTGAACCGCGTCGAATACCACAAGCTGCTCTTGGCATTGAAGGAAGACCCGAACTGCCTGGGCGAGTTCCGGAAGAAGTACAGAAACATCTACCGAAATCGGGGATCAGGTCTTAGGGATTAGGGATTAGCCAGAGCAAGGCGCCTATGGCGCAATGCGACTTGAGGGATGTTATCTTTGATTATGGCCGAAGGCGATTGTACGCACTAATCCCTGATCCCTAACCACTAATCCCTAGACCAAGGAGGTCGGCGCGATGACGGACTTGCTCTACGTCAAGCAGGTGGTCTACGACAAAGGCATTCGGCGCGGCGAACGTCACGGCCTGCGCCGCGGGGCCGCCGAAGCAAAGCGCGAAATGGCCAAAGCGCTAAAGGCGAATGGCGTGGATATTGGCGTCATCGCCAACTCCTCCGGCCTCTCCGAAGACGAAATCCGCGCGTTGTAATCCTTTCCCAAGCCGAAGGCGACTATACGCACTAATCCCTGATCCCTGAGACCTAATCCCTAATTTTCCAGGAGGCGAAAATGGTGACGCAGGAAGAGATCGATTGCCGGCTCGCCAGCGCCGAACTTCGCGGCGAAGCACGTGGCGCCAAAGCTGCTGCGGCCGCCAAAGCGCGTGAAATGGCCAAGGCGATGCTGGCCGACGGCGATTCCATCGAAAAGGTCGCTCGGATTTCCGGGCTCTCCGAAGAGGAAATCCGGGCGCTTTAGGCCTCAGAGCGGGCAAACCGCCACGCGCAAATCGAAGAAAGGGCCCCGGAATGGGGGCCTTTTTTGTTCGTTGCCGAAGGCGATTATGCGCACTAATCCCTAATCCCTAAGACCTAATCACTAAACTGTGCACTATCGGGCGTGGCGCAGAAGCGCACCGCGTGTAGTTTCCAGAGCATGTCGCTTCAGAGGAAAACCGGCGCCGCCATCCGCGCGTTGCGCAGGCGAAAGGGAATCTCGCAGGAAAAGCTGGCGCTCGACGCCGGAATCGGACGCCGCTACCTGAGCGACGTCGAAAACGGGCGGCGCAACGTCTCGCTCGAAACGATCGAAAAGCTGGCCGGCTTCTTCGGGATGGAGGCGAGCGAACTGGTCCGCGAAATCGAGCGGGCCGACTTCCCTCCCCTCACGCTGGAATCGCTCAAGGAGGAGCTTTGCGAACGGGGCTTCGACGACGCCGTCGTGCTCGAAAACCCCGACTACCTCTCCGCCGTCGTCGGCGTCAGCGAGGACGGCCGCGTCGTCTACGACTACGACGGAATGGTCCGCCACCTGATGGAACAGGAAGGCATGGACGCGGAAGAGGCGGCCGAGTTCGTCGACTACAACACGATCCGCGCGCTCCCCTACATGGGCGACAATCGCCCGATCGTGGTGCACGGAATCAAGAATTAGCCGAACTCTTTGCCGCATCTTCGCCTGTCGCATATAACGTTCTTTCGCGCACTATAGGGCGTTGTTGGACGCAATTCCGCCGCATAGGTTACATCAAAACGCATGCGTCATGATGTCAAAGGAGTAATCATGCAACAGAATCAAACGTCAGGACGGCAATACTTTTTTGTATCACGAGGCTATAGGAAAGAGAATGCGCAGACAAATAGATTTTTGTGGGCCCCAGCGGGCAACAGATACAAGACTATAAACACCTTGCATGTCGGCGACGCAATCATTCTATACAATTCCAAACCCAACCAACTGTTTGTAGGCATAGGCATAGCATCCAACGATCCTCATCAAGAGATTTGCCCCTACAATGAGAACGACGAATGGAAAGGCAAAAGCGGATATCAGGTAGATTTCGAACCCTACATTTTCTCTTCGCCCGTAAGCAGAAAAGAGATTGCTGCGAGCCTTCTTCAAGTCCAACCGTCTGAGCGCAATGCACCTTTGGACAAAAAGGGAAATCCGAAAACCAGTTATCTCACAAAAGCCAACGCGAGTATGGTGGAAATCATACTACAAAAGGCATTAGAAATCGACCACAGCTCCGAGCAAGCAGAAATCATTAAGAAAATACGCGAAGCGACAAATATGGAAGTACCCCCAACCTCAATGGCAGGTACTCATAAAGATGCCAGCACAAGAACGCCTCTCCAAAAAATCTTCTTCGGCGCACCTGGGACAGGCAAATCCTTCGAAATCAACGAACGGTACGGAATCGAGGAGCGTATCAAGAATGGCTCCGCTTTCCGCACAACGTTCCATCCCGATTACGACTATGCTCAGTTTGTAGGAGCATACAAGCCACGAAAGGAAGGCGTCAATATCACCTATTCCTTCGTTCCGCAAGTCTTCGCGAAGGCGTACGCCACGGCATGGAAATTGCAACTAAGCCCCGCAGAAAACGCCGACAACAACGTCTACCTCGTCATCGAAGAGATCAACCGAGGAAACTGCGCACAGATCTTCGGCGACATCTTCCAGCTGCTCGACCGCGACGCCAAAGGCTACTCGGAGTACGCCGTCGACGCGGACTGTGATTTTGCCGAATGGCTCGAAAAAGAGTCCGCCTTGAAGGAGCATTGGAATGTCTACAAGGACAAAGTCGGCGAAGGGAAACTGAAGTTCCCGCCGAACCTGAACATCCTCGCCACGATGAATACCAGCGACCAGTCGCTATTCCCAATGGACAGCGCCTTCAAACGTCGCTTTGACTGGGAATATATGCCCATTGATTTCAAGGACAAAGACGCCGCATACTACAAAATCCGCATCGGGGATGCTGACGGAGACGAGTATCCTTGGCAAAAATTCGTCGAGGAGATCAATAAAAAAATTCTCGACCTCACCGAGTCTGAAGACAAGCAACTTGGCGAGTTCTTCGTCAAGCTCAGCGAAGGCTACATCATTTCCAGGGAACAATTCCTCGGCAAGGTAATGTTCTATCTATGGAACGAAGTCTGCAAAGATGAGCACAAACACGGCTCGTTCTTTTGCAAAGACGCCGAAGGCAAAGATTCAAGCTACTTCACGTTCCAGGACCTTTATCGGGACGATGACCTTCTGAAGCGATTCATGGACAATCTGCTCAAAGAAAAGAAACAACAGGCATGATCTTTCTTTTCGAGCAGTTTCCGTACTCTACGGATTACCTCAAGGAGGTCTTGCCTACTGACAAGGATGGGCGCCTCAAGGGATTGCCCAACGGTTTTGCGAGCGACAACAAATTAGATGGTGTGGGATATCTCTTCAACGCGATGCCACGCCGTGAAACCGCGCTAAAAGAAGACGTAACAGACAAAATCGTATTTGTCTTGCCGAAGGTGTTTCTAGAAAACACCGAAGAAATCGATGAAAATGGTGAAAAGCAGCAGGTCACCAAGGCGTTTGGCCAGCCCATTCCCCAAGACAGGCGCTTCAGCATCAATGCACCCAAAGACTTCCTTTCGCAATTGTCATTATGGGTCTGTTCGTCAATCGCGCAATACAGACGGGAGAATCCCACCGACAGCGAAATGAAGGCGCCTGATGCGTACCGCTTCGGGAGCCGCGAGAATTGCCCCACGCTTATCGACGTGATGAACGCAATGAAGACGTTCTACGCCGAAAACCGCAATTTATTCGTATTCACCGCCAAGAACAAACACAGTGGAAACAATCGCATAGACTGGCGTCGGACGGTTTCCCGCACACAGCCCTTCATCCAGGACGATGCGCCAATCTACATGGATCTCGAGAACAAAAAGAAGGTCTTCGACCTGGACGACCGGCTTTTGGTCCTCTATTTCTCGGCCATGAACTACGTCGAAGAGACCTTCGGCTTCAAGATGCCTCGCTCGGAATTCTACGCGCCGATGCGCGGAAGCGAGTTCCGCCGGTTGCTGGGCCACCGCGGGCTCATGGAACTACGGCGCATCAAGCACAAATACTTCGCCGACAGATTTCTGAAGCTCTACAACATCATGAAAGCCTTCTTCGAGTGGGGCGGAACCTTCAGCGCAAATGGCTTCGAAAGCGAGTACTTACTCACAAACAAATACAATAACGTCTTCGAAGCCATGATCGACAAGTTGGTCGGAGACGAGTTGCCGCGCAAATTGAATGACTTGAAAGACCAAAAGGATGGGAAAATCGTCGACCATCTCTACAAAGACCGGCAGCTTATCTTCGCCGACGAAGAGCAAAAAATTTGGTTCGTCGGCGACAGCAAGTACTATAAAGACAGCAATGGAGTCGGCGATCACTCCGTTCAGAAGCAGTTCACCTACGCGAAGAACATTATCCAGTACAACATCAATAGTCTATTCGATCGCTCAGACAACGGCGAACGGCTGCGTTACCGAGACGAACTGACCGAGGGCTACAGCGTTACTCCAAGTTTCTTTATCCGCGGCCAAATACCCAAATACAATGATTCATCGCAGTTCCAAGAGCCATACTTCCGGAAAGCGCCTAATTCAGGTCACGACAATCTAATCGAGCAGGCCGGAAGCCTCGAAAACCTATGGGAACAACGCAACCGCCATTTTGCGAATCGCCTCTTCGACCGCGATACGCTCTTGCTGCAAGAGTACAATGTGAATTTCCTGTATGTCCTTAAAGCCTATACTTCCAAGCGGTCGGCACTCCGCGAAGAGTTCAAAAAAGACGCACGCAGAAAATTCAGAAGAAACTTTCTGGAACTACTCGACAAAAAATATGACTTCTGGGCTCTTTGGCCCAAAGCAAACGTCAAGAAGTTTGTCGCGAGCCATTTCCGAACTTTGGTTGGGAAGTTTTTCCAACCCGAAGGATTCAAATGCCTGATATTGGCGCTGGAGAACAACGAAAGCGCCCACGACGAGAATGTCTGCAATATGAATGCCGAGCTATGGAGAGACATCGAGCGCGATTGCAAAATGATTGCCCGCATCACCCCTAAAGAACTATGGGAAGAAAACACGGATAATCTTCCCGAAGCCAATTTTGGACCGGTTCAATACGACAAAAAACTCAACGGCTTCTTTGTGGAACGCAAATCTTTCGAACAAGCCAAGATCGGCGACAAGACCAAGCTTCCAGTTTCCCTCAGGGAAAAGCCCCTCGATGGAAGCGTCGTTGCCTTTGAAGACAAGGACAAATACTATTTCCTGCCTTGCAAGGCGACTTGACCAACCTCCGCCCCGAAATCTCGTATCTTTCGGACATCGGGTTTCAGCCGCGGGAGAGCCGCATGGGCGACGTCAAGAAGGTGTTTCTCACGGTCGGGGACGTGCTTCGGCAGGTCGCCGGCAACGAAGAGTTCCGCCGCATGGCCTCCGGCCGCGAGACGCCCGCGAGGATCTACGGCGTGCCGCGGGGCGGGATTCCCGTCGCGCTGGCGGCCGCGGCCCTGTTCGGGTTCGAGCCGGTGGACGACCCGGTGGAGGCCGACCTCGTCGCGGACGACCTGGTCGACTCCGGAACCACGCGGAGGCGTTTCGAGAAGCGGTTCCCGAACGCGACGTTCGTCCCGCTCTGGACCAAGGGCGGGGACTGCCCCGCGGACGTCTGGCTCTGCTTTCCGTGGGAAGAGAGCAAGGAGCGCGACGAGGAGGACAGTCTGGCGCGCGTCCTGGAGCACGCCGGCCTTCCTGTCGACGAGAAGGAAACGCAGGCCCTCCGCGACTACCTGGCGTCGCGCCAGCCGACGAAGTTGCGGCGCTCGCCGCGGAACGTGTCGTCGCCGCCGTAGACAACGGCCATGTCGGAAATCGGCATCCCGGAGATTTCCGCGAACTTCTCCAGCGAATCGTAGAACCGCGGATTCCGCGTTTCCCCGGACTTGATTTCGTACGCCTTCGTCCGACCGTTCTCTTCGACGAGCAGGTCGACCTCGCGTCCCGCCTGATCGCGCCAGAAAGAGATTCCCGGTTCCATGCCCGAGAACTCCGCCGCCTTCGCGAATTCGGAGACGACGAGGCATTCGAACGCCGCACCGCGCATGTCGGCGGCACGCAGCTGCCGTTCGGTGCGGATTCCCAGCAGATGGCAAAGCAGTCCCGTGTCGCGGAAGTAGAGCTTGGGCGACTTGACCAGCCGTTTCGAAAAGTTCCTGTGGTGCGGCGCGAGGAGGAAAACGACGTAGCTCGCTTCGAGAATCGAGAGCCAGGCCTTCGCCGTGGCGACGTTGATTCCCGCGTCTTCGGCCAGCGAGGAAACGTTCAGCGTCGAAGCGACGCGCGCCGCGCACAGCCGCAGGAAACGGGAAAAAGCCGTCATGTCGGAAACGTTGCGCAGCAGCCGGACGTCGCGCTCCACGTAGGTCTGCAGGTACGAGGGAAAGTACTCGTCGGGCGAAAGATCCTTGTCGTAGAGGCGCGGATAGCCGCCTTCCAGCAAAAGCGCGTCCAGCGAATCGGGCAGTCTCTTCGCCGCGCGAAGTTCGCGGATCGAGAAGGGGGAAAGCTTCAGCACGCAGGCGCGCCCGGCCAGGCTCTGCGAAATCCGCTCCATCAGAAGGAAATTGTGCGAACCGGAAAGAATGTAGCGTCCGCATTCGTCCTTCGAATCCACTTCCGTCTGGATGTAGGAGAAGAGGTCGGGGGCGCGCTGCGCTTCGTCGAGAACGACGCGGTCGCCGCAGTTTTTCAGGAACCCGCGCGGGTCGTCCAGCGCCAGCTGGCGGACGTCGGGATCCTCCAGCGTAACGTAGTTGTAGTCGGGAAAGCAGGATTTGAGCAACGTCGATTTGCCGCACTGCCGGGGGCCGGTCAGCGTGATTACGGGGAATTTCTTCGCCCGGTCTTCGATAACGCTTCGAATCTGCCGTTGAATCATCAGTTGCCCCTTTTAGACCAAAAATAGCATCATTTCACGAAAATCAGCTACTCCATTGCAAGAAATTCTCTTAATCGACTACAAGATTTTCACGAAACAGCCGCGATTTCAGGCTGTTTTGAAGAATCAGGCCTTAGGTCACCGCTCGATTGATGACCTTCACGAAAGGGAGTGCAAAAAAACGATCCACTCCGAAACGAAATGCGTTATCTTATGGATACGATGGTTCAAAGGCAAACGACAAACACGCTTGCATTGTGTCCTCTCCTTAACATTGGGGGGGGCTGCACGCCTGTGCAGTAGTCTTGTTCGTGTTCTAGACTCTTCCCGCACAATCCAGATTACCACTGCCCGCTCACATCAGCGAATGGGCCAATTTGTGTTGTACGCGACCAACCACCAGGACGATTCAAAAATTCGTGTTGCGGCCGCCCCGACGCAACAACGGAAAACCTATGGGGCGATAAGGAAAATACGTAATGAAAATCGAATGCACAACCTGCCATAGTACAGACATCAACGCCCGCATAAAGCATGAGAGCAATACAGAAAGAAACGGAGGGGTTCATCATGTCTTTGCAATAAACGGCGAGTGCCGTAAATGCAAGAACGCCATTTATGGCACGGCCGAATATTTCCAAAATCAAGACGGCAGCGAAGCGGGCTCGAGCGACGAGGCTCTTGTTGGAGGACGGGTTGTTGATTATGGCGTAAGTTAACGGCCACATCGACAATTAGACAAATTCCGGAGGACGTGATGAAGCTAAAACCAGTATTCGCAGCGGCGGCATGTGTGCTCTCGTTGTTGCTGTCTTGCAGTGGCACGGATTCAACGACAGCAGGCAGCGGCAACGAATATGAGGCGCACGTGACGCTTGCAGATGCAGGTGCGTGCGCCTCCGCTCGGTACGGCAAAACGGTTTACGTGGTGACTGAGGATAGGTACTACATCTGTGATGGAAGCAATTGGCTGATCTTGCCAGCCACTTCGTCGACAGCACCATCTTCAACAGGAGAAGATACCAACGGAAGTTCGCAAAGCGGCGCAGGGACTGGAAATTCGGAATGGAATAGTGCCTCCGAAGATAATGGAGTTTCGTCGATTTTGGCGAATGAATCAAGCTCCAGTGCCACATTGGGTTTCATGTGCTGGAGAAACGATTGCGCAAGGGACATGGTCGGACACTGGGAAGGCGGCGATTCGTGCTCGTACAACGGCCGCAACTACATCGCGGCGTATTCGACAAACTCCGTTCCCGGCGAAGTGTTTACCGCCTATATGACACTTGACGAATGTGTATATCCAACCGGACAAAGCAGTTGGGGGAATTCAGCCAACTCAAGTAGTAGCGCCTCCAGCTCTTCGCCGTCCGGTCCCGTCATGGGGACTCTGACCTACGGCGACAAAACCTACAAGACGGTGGTCATTGGTTCGCAGACATGGATGGCCGAGAACCTGAACTACGACTACAGAATCGGTCGGTACTCCTTTGGCAATTTCTGCCACGACAAAAATTGCCCCGCATACGGACGCCTGTATACCTGGGCCGCCGCGATGGACTCGGCGACAACCGGTTGCGGCGATGGGAAAGAATGCGCGGCGGACACCGGAAGAGTGAAAGGTATCTGCCCCGACGGCTGGCATCTTCCGAGTCAAGCTGATTGGAGTATGTTATTCGCGGCCGTTGGCGGCAGAGAGACTGCGGGCACGGCATTGAAGTCGAGTTCCGGGTGGAACAGGAGCGGCAACGGCACGGATGCCTATGGGTTCTGGGGATTCCCTAGCGGACTTTGGGGGAGCGGAGGGGGGAGTTTCTTCGGCTCAGGTGACTACGCGGCCTTCTGGTCCTCCTCCGAGTACAGCCGAAACTCCGCATACCACATGTACCTGTACTATTACAGCACGTACGCGTACCTAACCGAACAAGAAAAGAACGACGCTCTCCCTGTGCGTTGCGTGAAGGACTAAGGAGATGACAGAAAATGCGGCTTGATAACACGATATTGATTTTCGCGGCATGTACCCCTTTGCTGCTTGCGGGGTGCGGTAATGACTCTCCGACTAACGGCGCCGGGAACAACAGCGGCAATATAAATGACAATCGGACGGCTTACGTAACACTAACGGATGCGGGCGCGTGCGACTACAGCCGCTACGGCAAAGAGATTTATGTCGCAACGGAAGGCAAGTATTATGTCTGCGTGAACGGAAGCTGGACTCTTGCAGAGGCCATCAGCTCTTCAGGGTTCAATGGTACGTCAAATGGAGCTAATTCCTCTGTTGAGAGCCAGTCTTCTGCTTCCGGCGAGGCGAATCCGAATAACGGTCTCGGCATCTGTTCTGAAGCCAACGATGGCGAATTTAAGCAACAAGATGCATACACGCTGCCCAACTACGGCGTCTATCATGTCTGCGATAATGGCGAATGGCGCGAGGCGACAGATTCCGAAAAGGAAGTGGGTTTCGGCTGTACGACACCGAGAGTTGGGCAAGAACGGCTGGTCGCTGGCTACATGCTCTGCTCGCAGCCCGGTGTTTGGACCGTTTCGAGGCATACGGTCGAAGAACCTGGTTGGAACGTTAAAAATGTGGGGATTGGCACACAGATGTGGACGGCATATAATAAAAGCTACAAATATGGCGCATATGATCACGAACATGGCGTTTATTGCGTAGATGCCTCCTCTACCTGCGGCGCCCATCTTTTTACCTGGAGTGCAGCGATGGACTCGTCGAAGACGGGTTGCGGTGATGGCAAAATCTGTACGGCCTCTGCGGACAAAGTCCAAGGCCGGTGCCCATTGCGCTGGCACCTTCCCAACAGAGCGGAATGGCTTAAGCTGATTTCAGCCGTAGGCGGGGAAAAAGTTGCGGGGAGAAAGCTCAAAAGAACGAGCGGATGGTACCGAGACGGCAATGGGGATGATTCCTACGAATTCTCGGCGTCTGCTTCGGGTTACATTGATACTGGAAATGGAATCTACAACTACGGCAGGGATCGCTACGCATGCTTTTGGTCCTCATCCGAAATAAACGACGATTACGCATACGCCATGATATTGAGCTACGATAGCGATGGCGCGGACGTGCGGAGCGCAGACAAGGCCAAAGCGTGTTCCATTCGCTGCGTGATGGACTAGTAATGGAAAAGCGGAATTCATGAACAGTTCGGTTTCACCTGCGGCGCGATTTTGCCTGTGAAGTTGCCTGTGAAACGTCAGTCTCGGCTGAACAACCTCACTAAAGTGAAGTAGTATGACTGGCATATGTGCAAGAAACGGATAGACGTGTATTCTGTATGCATCCACGAAGCCGGTCATGCAATCGCAGCATTAAATTTTGGATGTCGAGTCGCGAAAATGAGCTATATCTCGGAATCGGAACTATCAGGCCTAACACAGATAGCGTTACATAACAATGATGACGAAAATCGTATAATCGCGTTGGCTGGCATCGTGGCGACTTCACTGACTGAGGCAGATTTCCAGGTAAAGTTTGATTTTAATCTCATGAAAAATTTCGGCGGAGATGATGACTGTAATAAGGCGAAATCATATTCCAAAGGCGTGGTATCTATCAAACAAGCATTGGAATGCGATTGGAATCTATTGTACCAAAACAAGGATGCGCTGATTCGCCTCGCGAAAAGTCTAGGAGAACGCCGCCATCTTACTGAAAAGGAAATCCTTTCTCTGGTAGGTAATATTAAACGGCAGCCTATTCCGAATCTATTGGACGACAACGTCTATAAAGGCAAGAAGTGGCCTTCGCTATTTTATTATCTGCGCAAGATTTTGGCCAAACCATAAAAATGACGCATCATACATCGCACAGACCTCCTTGGTCTAGGTCTCAGTGCGGAGCATCTGCTCCGCGTTTAAAGAAAAAGAAGAAGGCTCCAGCGAGGGGACTTTTTTTTGCTGCGCCGCAGGCGCCTCGAATCCACTGATCCCTGATCCCTAAGACCTAATCCCTAATCCTCAGGAACCCGTGCGGCTTGAAGCCGAGCCGCTCCACGAGCGCGCGGTCGCGGCCGCAGGCCACGCCGGAGGTGGTGAGCATGTCGTCGGTGATGGCGGCGTCGGCGCCGCTGCGGAAGGCCCGTTCGCCGTCGTCCCCCAGCACGCTCCGGCCGCCCGCGAGGCGCAGGCGGGCCCGGGGGTTGATCAGTCGGAAGATCGCGACGGTCCGGCAGAACTCGTCGTTCGTCAGCTTCGGCAGCGACTCGAACGGCGTGCCGGGAATCGCGTTCAGCACGTTGATCGGCGTTGACCGGACGCCGATCGCGCGCGGGTCGGGGCACGTGTCGATCCGGTCCTCCATCGTCTGGCCTAGGCCGAGGATGCCGGCGGTGCAGGGCTCCGGCGCGGCGGCGTTG
>JAEEGL012717684.1_pt1 | contig 11635 bp, 11 predicted proteins | sample 9134231 | NCBI WGS metagenome assembly JAEEGL01 (sample SAMN16246548, study PRJNA631951) | gut metagenome | biome: gut microbiome; feature: rumen; material: fiber-attached | host: Bos | place: Iran: Karaj | collected 2018-10 | reverse complement strand
GTCGTTGAAGTTCGCGAGCAGCTGCTTGGTGTCCTTCGGGAGGCAGTAGCCGCCGTAGCCGAAGGAAGGGTTGTTGTAGTGCGCGCCGATGCGCGGGTCCAGGCACACGCCGTCGATGATGGAACGGGTGTCGAGGCCCTTCATCTCGGCGTAGGTGTCCAGTTCGTTGAAGAAGCTGACGCGCAGGGCCAGGTAGGTGTTGGCGAACAGTTTCACGGCCTCGGCCTCGGTGGTGCCCATCAGCAGCACGGGCGGCTCGTTCAGCGCCGCTTCCTTCAGCAGGCCGGCGAACGTCTCCGCCTCGGCCTGCAGTTCCGAGCCATATCCGACGATGATGCGGGAAGGATACAGGTTGTCGTACAGCGCCTTCGACTCGCGGAGGAACTCCGGCGAGAACAGCAGCTTCAGCCCGCGGCCCGCGTACTTCGCGTACATGCTGCGGCAGAACCCCACCGGGATGGTGGACTTGATGACCATCACCGCCGCGGGATTCACGCTCAGGACCAGGTCGATGACCTCCTCCACGTGGCTGGTATCGAAGAAGTTGCGCTGCGGATCGTAGTTGGTGGGCGCGGCGATCACGACGAAGTCGGCGTCGCGGTAGGCAGCCGCTCCGTCCAGGGTGGCCTTCAGGTGCAGGGGCTTTTCGGCGAGGTACTGTTCGATGTATTCGTCCCGGATGGGACTCCGGCGGGAGTTGAGCAGCTCCACTTTCTCGGGGATGACGTCCACGGCCGTGACCTCGTGCTTCTGTGCGAGGAGGGTCGCGATGGAAAGGCCGACGTAGCCGGTGCCGGCAATGGCGATTTTCATTCTTGGGTGCAGGTTAAATGGTCAGGTCTTCTGCGGTCAGCTTGGGGACATAGTGCACGCCGTCTCGGCGGTAGTAGCCGATCGGATCGCCCTCGTGCACGGGCACGAGCTCGATCTTCTCGCCGGGCTTTCCCACGGCGAGCACGCAGATCGGCTCGAGCGGGAGGTTCAGGCCCTCGCGGATGGGTTCGCGGTCGAAGTTCCGGATGATCAGGCAGCCCAGGCCCATTTCCACGGCTTTCAGCGTCATGGCCTGGAGGGAGATGCCCAGGTCGATCAGGATGCCGGGGTTCTCCGGCGCGGTGCTGCAGACGATGATGAAGGCTTCGGGTTCCGTGCCCGGGAAAGGCAGGTGCAGTTCGGGCAGTCCCCTGCCCATCCGGATGTATTGGTTGACAAGGTCGGCTTCCGGCCCCTTGACGACGGGACGGAAGCGCAGGCGCTGCATGTTGATGCTGGAGGCGACCTTCGGGTTCACCGCGATGAGGGTGTCCAGCTGGCGGCGGTGCACGACGTAGGATTTGTCGTAGCCGCGGAAGCTGCGGTCCAGCGTCAGGAGCCGGTCGAGGGAAGGCCGGGCGGGCGCCTTGGGTTTGGCGCCCTTCCCGAAGACCTCCTCGTAGCGCTTTTCGAGGTAGTTGTCGGCCATTGTCTATGCGATGGTTTCCATCTTCGCGAGCACGCGGGCGCGGTTCTCCTCGATGGTGCCGCCGTCCACGTCCACCTCCCAGTACTTGCCGGCCGCCTTGTAGTAGTCGATGAGCGGTTCGGTCTGGGTGTGGTAGGTCTTGATCCGGTTGGCGATGGTCTCGTCGGAGGCGTCGTCGGCGCGGCCCTCGATGATGGCGCGGCCGCGGATGCGCTGGAAGATCATGTCGTCGTCGATCATCAGGCCCACGACGGCCGTGACGGACTCGCCCCGCTTGTCGAGGATCTCGTCCAGGTCGGCGGCCTGCGAGAGGTTGCGCGGGAAGCCGTCCAGCAGGAAGCCGTCCACGCCCTTGACGGTGTCGAAGGCGGTCTCGATCATCCCCTCCACGACGGAGTCGGGCACGAGCATGCCGGCGTCGATGAGGGATTTCGCCTGCTTGCCGAGTTCGGTGCCGGCGGCGATCTCCGCGCGGAGCAGCTCGCCGGTGGAGATATGCTTGAGGTTGTACTTCTGGGCGATGGCGCCTGCGTGGGTGCCTTTTCCGGCGCCCGGAGGGCCGAAGAGGATGTAGTACTTCTTCATGGGGTTATCGTCGATTACATAGATGTCTTTGTTGTTGCGGCCGAGCTCGTCGTAGTCGAGGCCGAAGCCGACGATGAAGGCGTTGGGGATCTCCATGCCTACGTAGTCCAGCTTGTCGGGCTTGTCATAGACGTCCGGCTTGACGAGCAGGGTGCAGATGCGCACGTCCGCGGCGCCCTCCTTGTCCAGGAGCATCTCCTTGAGGGCCACGATGGTGTTGCCGGTGTCCACGATGTCCTCGCAGATGATGACGCGCCGGCCCTTGACGCTGCTGGTCAGGCCCATCACGTTCAGGACGGTGCCGGTGCTCTGGGTGCCCTGGTAGGAGGACATCTTGATGGAGATGACCTGGCAGGGGAAGGTGATGCGCTGGAGCAGCTCGCCCGTGAAGGGGATGGAACCGTTGAGCACGCACAGGATGACGGGGACGTCCGGGCAGTTGTAGAAGTCGCGGTTGAGTTTGTCCGCTACGTCGTCGATGGCCGCGATGATGCGGTCGTGCCGGATGTACGGCTTGAAGACTTTGTCGTGAAGTTTGATTTTATCTTCCATCGGGTTTGGTTTGAGTGGTTAAAGTTACGAATTATTTTATAATTTTGGATGAAACTTGAACGACTATGAAAACGCTTCTTCTTTTGTGGGGGCTCTTGGGGCCCTTTTTTGCCGGAAGCGCCGCTTCCGGGCCGGGGCCGGGCTTCGAACAGGCCCTTCTGACGCTGACCGGCGCATCGTGCGTCGAGGAACTTTCCGAGGATGTCTTTTCGCGATGGGAGGCGCTGGCGGTGCATCCGGTCGACCTGAACGCCGCCGGGCGCAGCAAGCTGCTGGCGAGCGGTCTGCTGACGCCTTTCCAGGTGGCTTCCCTGTTGGATTACCGTACGCGGACGGGGGCCGTGCTGTCGTGGTCGGAGCTAGCGCTGGTGGACGGCTTTTCTGCTGAGACCGTGCAGGCGCTGCGGGAGTTCGCGACGCTGGGGACGGCGGGTTTCGTGCCCGGGCGGCGGGAATCGCTGAAACTGTCGGGCTCGGCGACGGTGCGCGGGACGGTTCGGAACGATCTGGCAGCTTCCTGGACCGGAGCCGGCGGGGTGAAACTGGACGCCTCGCTGGGCGAGCGGGCGGTGGTGTATTTCTCTGCCCGCAATACTTTATCGGATGCGCGATTGGGGAGTCCCACCTTCAGCGCCGCTTATTATGGCCGACGGGCGCTGGGGCAAGTCATCGCAGGGCATTTCCAGGCCCGTTTCGGGCAGGGACTGGTGCTGTGGAGCGGCTTCCGGATGAGCGGATACTCGTCGGTGGGCGCCTTCCGCCGGAACGGGAACGGCTTTGCGCCCACCGGTTCGTATTCGCCGTCGCTGCTGGGGGTGGCGACGGACTGGCATTTCGGGCGCTGGCGGCTTTCGGCCGGCTATTCTTTCGGGAGTACCTGGAAGGATTTGGGGACAGTCCTCTGGGGCGGCCTGCCGGTCTTGAACCTGACCTATACCGCCCGGACCGCGACGCTGGGACTCACTGCGACCTCGGAGGCGGCAGGTTTCGAGGCGCGGTGGTCCCTGCCCGGCGGCTGGGGACTGTTCGGCGAACTGGCCTCGACCTGGCGGGGTGCCTTTTCGGCGCTTGCCGGGACGGTGTGGGTGCCGGAATACGGACACAAATGGGCGTTGGTCGGGCGTTGGTTCGGGCCGGCTTCGAAGGAGTACAGCGGCTTGGCCGTGGGCTATGCCGGGCCGTCTTTCGAATCTACGCTTGATGCCGGGGTAAAGGGGACCGGGGTGTCCCCTGCTCCCCCGTCGCTGGCCGCTTGGCTGGCGGGTGGCGGGCAGCCGCAGATCAAGTCCGTGACGCAGTGGAAGCCGGTTTTCTCGCTGGACAGCGGCCGCTTCCGGGCGATTTCCGCCACGGCGGCCGATACGCTTTCACGGGTGCCGGTCCTGCGCCCCCAGCTGCGGCTGGTCGCCCGCTGGCGGCCGGATCCCGCTCCCCCGGTGGCCGCCTCCCCTTCTCCTTCCGGCCGGAACCGGGACCTGCGGGTGGAGCTGCGGGCCGCTCTGGCGGCGGAATACGGCCCCTGGCTGCTCTCCGGGCGGTATGATGCCGTGTGGTACCGGGGTTTTGCCTGGAGCTGGTATGCCGAAGCCGGCCGGAAGACGGACGCCTTTGCCGTGTATCTGCGCGGCGGTATCTTCAAAGTAGATGACTGGGACGACCGGATTTATGTCTATGAACGGGACGCCCCCGGTTCCTTCACCGTCCCGGCGCGCTACGGCCGCGGCTGGAACGCTTCGCTATACGCCGTCTGGGACCTCCCCCGCCGGGCTTCGTCCATGCCCTTTCGCCACAGTTTCTGGCTTCGCCTGGAGACGGTCCAATACCCCTGGAACCTCACCCCCAAGCCCGGCCGCCTGGAAATCCGCCTGCAATATCGGTATAGATTCCGTCTATGACAGAATAAAATTTATTAGATTAATTTCTATTATTTAATACTTGTTATTAATAGTAAATATTCTATCTTTGCTATGAAATACGATGATCTTCACCGGCTGATCAGGTCCAATGGCTGGGTTAAGCTACGGCAGATGGGAACCAGTCATGTCATTTACAAAAAGGGGAACCGGACATATCCTGTCCCCTACCATCAAGGAAAGGAAGTAGGTAAGGGGCTGGAACGAAAGATCCGCAAGGAAATGGGATTGAAAAGAAGTAATTAATTGATTGATATGGAAATAGTAGATGCAATCATTGAGCGTGCGGCGGATGGGACATTCACCGTTTATTGTGTGAAAGAGATTTTTTCAGGTGCCGGAGCGACCATTGATGCCGCCAAAGCGGACATGGAGAAGCAGATGTCTTTTTACAAAGAGACAGCCGTAAAGGAGGGCTTCCGGTATCCGTCATTTCTGGATGGGAAGTATGAAATCCACTACGCCATTGATGCAACCAGCGTGATGAAGTATTATGTCAACACCGGTGTTTTCTCTTTGGCCGGAATGGAGAAAGTCACAGGAATCAATCAAAAGCAGCTCTGGGCTTATATGAATGGAACAAAACCCCGCCGAGCCCAGGTTGCACGGATTGAGCGAGGCTTCCGTGCCTTGAATCAGGACTTTAACGCCATCTTTGCTAAATAAAGCCCGCAGGCCTTTCGGGGCCTACAGTGCGCAGGATTCGTCGTCGCAGGGCTGGCGGGTGGCGGCAGAGCCCGCCGCGGCGGATGCGTTGGACGCGGACGCGTCAGCCGGAACGGCGGCGCCGGGAGCGAGGAGGCGGGTCGGGTAGGCGCGCAGGGCGGCGGCAATCTTGGGGGCGAGGACGGTGCCGAAGACGACGTTGCCGTCAGGCCCGATCAGATACAGGGACGGGATCCAGCGGACGCCGAAGGCGGCGCCGACGGCGGATTCGGCCTTGCCGGCGGGCTCGAAGAGCTGCACGCCGGGGAGTTCCTGCCCGGCGGCGAACTTCACCAGCGCGTCGAATTCACGGTCGAAGGAAACAGACACGAAGCGGACCCGGGCGGGGTCGGCTTCGGCGGCCATCTTCTTGAGGTCGGGGACCTCGGCGCGGCAGTCCGGGCACCAGGACGCCCAGAAGACCAGCACTACGCTCTGCCCGCGGAAGTCGCTGAGGCTGACGGGATTGCCATCCAGGTCATTCAGGCGGAAGTCCGGCGCGGGCGTACCCGGTGTAAGCAGCGTTCCGGCATATTCGGCTTCCACCTGATCGTCGGCGGCGCTCAGGACGGGAAGTCCCGCATCGCTCCATCCGGCATAGCCGCCCAGCAGGTTCAGGACGCGGAAGCCCGCGGAGGCGAGGCGCTTGGAGGCGTCCGCGCTGCGCTTGCCCGTGCGGCAATACACCATGACGGGCCGGCCGGCATCCAGCGCGGCCTGTGCCTCGTCGAGGAAGCCGTCGGCTAGGCAGTCGATGTTGCGTGCTCCGGGCAGATGCCCGGCAGCGAATTCTTCGGGGGTGCGGACATCCACCAGCTGGGCATCCGGCTCGGTGCCGAGCCGGCTGAGGAAGGCGTCGGCGGAGAGGTCTTCGTAGCGCTGGCAGGAGCCGAAAAGGCTGGTCAGCAGGGTCGGGAACAATAAAAAGAAACGGGGCCGGGACATATTTATAATCAATGGGTTATCACAATTTCAAACACCGGGTTCCGGGCGCTACAGGCGGTCGAGGACTTTTTCCATCTGGATGCCGCGGGAGCCTTTGATGAGGATGACGGCGCCCTGGACGGGGTGCTTTTCAAGCCACTCGGCGAGTGCTTCGGAACTCGGGAACCGGTTGCAGCGCGGAAGGAGATTCCGGGTCGAGGCCGGAATGACGGGCTGAGGGGAGGTTTCCAGGAATTCCTGGGCTTTCCGGAACTCCTCGCCGACGAGGCATGCGTCCAAGCCGGCGGAACGGAGCTGCTCGAGAACCTTGACGTGCTCGAAGAGCGACTCCGCGCCCAGTTCCCGCATGTCGCCCAGGAGCGCCAGCTTGCGGTCCGCCTGCACCAGGGCGAAGTTCTCCAGCGCGGCGCGCATCGAAGACGGGTTCGCGTTGTACGCGTCCACAATCAGGGTGTTGGCGGCCGTGCGCGTCATCTGCGAGCGGTTGTTGGACGGCACGAAGCCCTCCACCGCGGCAATCGCATCCGCCCGCGGAACGCCGAAGTAGTCGCCCACCGCGATGGCGGCCAGCACGTTCGTGGCGTTGTAGGCGCCGACCAGCTGCGTGCGGATCACGTCCTCCCCCAGCTTCAGCCGCAGGAAAGGCTCCTCCGGCGTGGCAGGAAGGATTTCAACGCCCTGATACTGAATTCCGTAGCCGAATACGTGGCAGGCCTCCCGGGCCGCCATCTCCCGCAGGTCGGCGTCGTCTTCGTTCAGGAAGATGAGTGAGCCGCGGTGCGCGCCCAGCCACTTGTACAACTCCCCTTTCGCGGCCTTGACGCCCTCGAAGGAGCCGAAGCCGAGCAGGTGTGCGCGGCCGACGTTGGTGATGAGGCCGTAGTCCGGTTGGCTCACGCGGACCAGCTTGGCGATGTCGTCGGGATGGTTGGCGCCCATCTCGATGACGGCGATCTCGGTGTCCGGGGTGATGGAAAGCAGCGACAGGGGCACGCCGATGTCGTTGTTCAGGTTGCCCTGGGTGGCGGTGACGCGGTATTTGCGCGCCAGCACGGCGGCGATGAGGTTCTTGGTGGTGGTCTTGCCGTTGGTGCCGGTGAGGCCGATTACGGGCAGTTTTCCCCCGCGTACGTGCGTGCGATGCCAGACGGCGAGATCGCGCAAGGCCGTGAACGGGTCCGGTACGCGGATGAGGCGCCCCTCGACAGGCTCGGGAACCGGCTCAGGAAACTGAACGTCGTCGTTCACCACCGCATAGGCGGCGCCGGCCCCGAGGGCCTTCAGGGCGTAGTCGTTGCCGTCGAAGTTCTCGCCGCGCAGGGCGAAAAACAATTCCCCGCCGCGGATGGTGCGGCTGTCGGTGGTCACGCGGCCGCCGCAGGAAAGGTAAATCCGATAGAGTTCTTCCATAGCCGGGACTATTTGGCGCCGGTGCTGCCGAATCCGCCCGCACCGCGCTCACTGTCAGCGAGTTCCGAGGCCTCTTCCCATTCGATGACCTCGTGCTTGGCGAGCACCAGCTGCGCGATGCGCTCGCCGCGCTCCACCACGAAATCGTCCGCGCCCAGGTTCACCAGGATCACGCACACCTCGCCGCGGTAGTCCGCGTCGATGGTGCCGGGGGCGTTGAGCACGGTGATGCCCTTCTTGGCGGCGAGCCCGCTGCGGGGACGCACCTGCACTTCGAAGCCGGCGGGGATTTCGAGATACAGGCCGGTGGGGACGATCGCCCGTCCGAGCGGCTTCAGGACGATGGGTTCGGCGTTGTCGGCGCGGACGTCCAGCCCGGCGGCGAATGCCGTCGCGTAGGCGGGCAGCGGGTTGGCGCCCTTGTTGATTACTTTGACTTTCATATTCTGCTGATTCCCGGCAGGGCCGGGAACGGGTTTACTGACAGGCTTTTTTATACAGGAAGGCGGCGATGCCGATGTACAGCAGGTTCGGCAGCCACAGGGCGATGACCGGCGGAAGCGTGTCCGTATAGACGAACATCTCGCTGAGGCGCAGGAAAAGGATGTAGGAGAACGCGAGGGCGATGCCCAGGCCGATGTTCCAGCCGATGCCGCCGCGCCGCTTGCGGGCGGACAGCGAGACGCCGATGATGGTCAGGATGATGGCGGAGAACGGGATGGCCAGGCGCCGCTGCTGTTCGATCTGGGCGTACATCACGTTTTCGTCGCCGCGGAGCCTCTGGGTGGCCACGAGTTCGGCGAGGGCCCGCGCCGGGAGCGTCTCGACCGTCTTTTCGTTGTTGAACAGGTCCTTGATCTTCAAGGCGATGACGGTGTCCACGTTCTCTTTGTAGACCACGCGGTCGGACAGGCCTGCGGTGTAGTCGCGGGTGAAGACCTTGCGCAGGTGCCAGCCGTCCATCACGGTGTCCCAGACGGCGGTCTCGGCGCTGACCTTGCGGACGAGCCGGTGGCCTTCCATGTCTTCGATGGTGAATTTGTAGGCGGTGTTGTTCCAGCGGCTGAAGGACTCGATATAGACGAACTGCCCCGGCGAGATCTGGTAGTGGATGTCGCGCAGGTTGTAGTTGTTGTGGCGCTTGACGTATTTGGCCTCGAAGTCGATGCGGGTGGCGTTGGAGTTCGGGATGACGAAGAGGTTGAGCCCGATGGACAGCAGCGCGATCAGCACCGCGGTGACGATGTACGGCACCATCATCCGGTGGAAGCTGACCCCGCACGAGAGGATGGCGATGATCTCGGAGTTCGCCGCCAGCCGGGAGGTGAAGAAGATCACCGTGATGAAGACGAACAGCGAGGAGAACATGTTGATGAAATATGGGATGTAGTTCAGGTAGTAGTCGAAGAGGATCTCCTTCAGCGGGGCTTCGTTCTTGACGAAGTCATCAATCTTCTCGGAAAGGTCGAAGATGATGACGATGACCATGATGAGCAGCATCGCGAAGAAGAAAGTCAGCAGGAACTTCTTCGAGATGTACCAGTCTATCTTCTTGATTCCGAACATCCTGCGCTAGATTCTACGGGTTACTTCCGACAGCGTCGCCGCCTTCCAGGCCGCAAAGTCGCCGGCTTCGATGTGGGAGCGCGCCTCGCGGACGAGCCACAGGTAGAAGGCGAGGTTGTGCTCGCTGGCGAGCATCGCGGCGAACATCTCGCCGGCCACGAACAGGTGGTGCAGGTAGGCTTTCGTGTAGGTGCGGTCCACGAAGGAGGCGCCGCCTTCTTCGATGGGCGAGAAGTCCTCCGCCCATTTCGCGTTGCGCATGTTCATCACGCCGTGGCGGGTGAAGAGCATGCCGTTGCGGCCGTTGCGGGTGGGCATCACGCAGTCGAACATGTCCACGCCGCGTTCGATGGCCTCCAGGATGTTGGCGGGCGTGCCGACGCCCATCAGGTAGCGCGGGCGGTCGGCGGGCAGCAGCGGGCACACGAGCTCGAGCATCTCGTACATCGTTTCGGTGGGCTCCCCCACCGCCAGGCCGCCGATGGCGTATCCGTCGGCCTCCAGCTGCACGGCGTGGTCCGCGGCCTCGCGCCGGAGGTCGGGATAGACGCAGCCCTGGATGATCGGGAAGAAGGTCTGGGCGTAGCCGTACAGGGGCTCCGTCTCGCGGAAACGCTTCGCGAAGCGCTCCAGCCAGCCCTTGGTAAGGTCCAGGCTCTTGCGGGCGTAGGCGTGGTCGGCATCGCCCGGGCAGCATTCGTCGAGGGCCATGCAGATGTCCGCGCCGATGATGCGCTGCGTGTCCACGTTGTTCTCCGGGGTGAAGACGTGCTTCGAGCCGTCGATGTGGCTGCGGAAGGTGCAGCCTTCGGGGGTGAGCTTGCGGATGGGGCTGAGCGAGAACACCTGGAAGCCGCCGCTGTCGGTGAGGATGGGACGGTCCCAGGCCTCGAAGGCGTGCAGGCCGCCGGCCGCCTTCAGCGTGCCGAGGCCGGGCCGGAGGTACAGGTGGTAGGTGTTCCCGAGGATGATTTCGGCGCCGATATCGTCCCGCAGGTCGCGGTGCCAGACGCCTTTCACGGAGCCGACCGTGCCCACGGGCATGAAGATGGGCGTGCGGATCGAGCCGTGGTCCGTCTCGATGACGCCCGCCCGGGCGGCGGAATGCGGGTCGCTTGCGGTCTTCGTGAATTTCATCGTTCAAAGATAGTGAAATCCCGTGAAAAATTTTTATTTTTGTTAGTTGAACACACAATCGGAATAAAATGAAAAGTTCACAGCTCAAGTTCAGGCTTATCCTGATGCTGGTCCTCCAGTTCGGCGCCTGGGGCGCCTATCTGACCTCCCTGGGCCGCTATCTCGGCAATGCGGGGCTCGGCCCCCAGATCAAGTGGTTCTTCGCGATGCAGGGCATCGTGTCCATCTTCATGCCCACGCTGATGGGTATCGTGGCGGACCGCTTCATCCAGGCCCAAAAGACGCTGTCGCTCTGCCACGGCCTGGCCGGCCTGGCGATGATCGGTGCGGGCCTGTACTGCATGGGCGCCGGGGACAGCGTCCAGTTCGGTCCCCTTTTCGCCCTGTACAGCGTGAGCGTGGCTTTCTATATGCCCACGATCGCCATCTCCAACTCGGTGGCTTACAGCGCGATGGGTAAGAACGGGATGGATCCGGTGAAGGAGTTCCCGCCCATCCGGGTGTTCGGTACGATCGGCTTCATCATCAGCATGCTGGCCACGAATTTCGTGAAGATCGGCGGCGTGGCGATGCAGGACAGCTACACGCAGCTGTTCTCGTCCGGCGCGCTTTCGCTGGTGCTGGCCGCCTACGCCCTCACGATGCCCGCCTGCGATACGAACCGCGGCGAGTCCAAGAGCCTGGCGGAAGCCTTCGGCCTGAAGGCGTTCAGCCTGTTCAAGGATTCGCAGTTCGCCGTGTTCTTCATCTTCTCGATGCTGCTGGGCGCCGCGCTGCAGATTACCAACGGCTATGCCAATACCTTCCTGGGCTCCTTCGCGGAGAACCCTGCCCTGGCGGATACCTTCGCGGTGAAGAATTCCAACGCGCTGATCGCGATCAGCCAGGCGTCCGAGACGCTCTGCATCCTGCTCATCCCCATCTGCATGAAGAAGCTGGGTATCAAGAAGGTGATGCTGATGGCGATGTTCGCGTGGGTGTTCCGCTTCGGCCTGTTCGGCGCCGGCAATCCGGCCTGGCCGGGCGTGCTGCTGTTCGTGCTGAGCTGCATCGTGTACGGCGTGGCCTTCGACTTCTTCAATATTTCCGGTTCGCTGTATGTGAATGAGAACGCTTCCCCGGACATCCGCTCCAGCGCGCAGGGCGTGTTCATGCTGATGACCAACGGCCTCGGCGCCACGATCGGCACGCTGGCCGCGGGCAAGGTGGTGGAGGCCTGCGACGTGTTCAACACGCCGGCCAACTGGTCCACGGCCTGGTACATCTTCGCCGCCTATTCCCTGGTGGTGGGCGTGCTCTTCGCCATTCTCTTCAAGGATCCGCAGAAAGCCAAGTAATCGTCATCCCCGACCTGATCGGG
>JAEEGL012270747.1_pt1 | contig 11635 bp, 6 predicted proteins | sample 9134231 | NCBI WGS metagenome assembly JAEEGL01 (sample SAMN16246548, study PRJNA631951) | gut metagenome | biome: gut microbiome; feature: rumen; material: fiber-attached | host: Bos | place: Iran: Karaj | collected 2018-10 | reverse complement strand
TGAGTAAAGACCAGAAATCTGTTGCCGGACTCCAGAGCTTTGGGGATCAGCGAAAGCAGCAGCTCGATCTTGCCTGAATCCGCTTTCGTTTCCGGAAGGCAGAGGCGGGGGTGGCAGCAGATCTCTCTCAATTCGGTGATCGCCCTGAGGATATCGCCGCGGCTGTCGCGAAGACCTTTTTCGCTCAGCACCTGATGAACCCGTTCATTCTTCTGGAACAGAGCCGCCGTATATACATCCTTTTGATCGGGCGTCATGCGCACCATGATCCTGTGCTCCATCTTGGGCGGCAGTTCCTCCAGGACGTCTTTTTTCAGCCTCCGCATAAAAAACGGCCTGATCCTCTCGTAAAGCTCCTGGGTGCCCTCCCCTTTCCCCCATCTGGACATAAATGACGAATAGGAAGGGAGATAATCCGGCAGTATGAAATCAAAAATGCTCCACAGTTCTCCGATGTGGTTTTCCAGGGGCGTTCCGGTCAGGGCGAACCTGGTCTGCGCCTGCAGGCATCTCACCGCGTGAGCCGCCAAGGTCATCGCGTTTTTCACTTCCTGCGCTTCGTCCAGGATCACGAAACGGAAGCGGTACCGGGACAGAAGGGAGGCGTCCCGTCTCAAAACAGGATAGCTGGTCAGAACGACATCCGTTTGAGACGCGTTCATACACAGTTCCAGATCCTTTCTTCGCCTGTCCTGAGCTCCCTGCAGGATAAACGCATCCAGAGACGGAGCAAACTGCTTGATCTCCGAATACCAGTTATAGGTCAGGGATGTGGGAGCCACGATGAGAGACGGCATCTTTTCTTCTTCTTCATTTCTCATCTGGAGGATCACGGCTATCGCCTGGATCGTTTTGCCCAGACCCATCTCATCGGCCAGGATGCCGCCCATGCCGAGTTTATGCAGCGTGTACAGCCATTCAAACCCACGCACCTGATAGGGATGCATGCCTTTCATATCGGGTTTTGGCACTTTGGTCCTGAAATTGATGATATCCGTGATCTTTTCGTCCGCTGTCCACGGCAGCTTGTTTTTCGATATCAGGGAACTGATCCACGGTGCTTTATAATATTCGAAGAAGTCGCTGAACTTTCCGTTCCCGCCGCTCTGCCCTTCATTGACGGCTTCAACGAAATTTTCCCAGTCCCTGATATCATCAAGCAGGATGAACGTACCGTCCGCCAGACGGAAATACTTCTTTTTTTTCGCGAGAGCTTCCATGATCGGGATCAGCGGCACAGGCACATCATCATCCAGGAGCTCCAGCCGGAAGCCCTGCGTTTCCGATCGCATAACACCGTGAAAATGAGGCTTTCTCGGAATGATCCTTTCAAAATCGCGGCTCATGTAGACCTCGCAGGCTCCCTGGAGCTGCGGCATCCGCTCCTTCAGAAAAGCGAATATCTGTTCGCTGTTGTCAAGGTACGCGAGCCCTTTTCTGACCCGGAAACCGGCGTCTGACAAAACCGTCATGATCCGCTCTTCCTTCGCGCCGTTGCGCAGCAAAAGCACCGGTGCCCGGTCCGCAGACCTGAAAGGATTGATGTCGATCCCGCCGTAAACAAAATGGATCTCGGCGATGATATCACCGTGAGAAACATCCAGGAAGACTTTCCCGCGCATCTCATCCAGGTTCTCGAGCTTATTCTTCAGTTCGGGATCGATAGTCACTTCATGCCTTCCCTCGAGCCAGGGAACGATCTCATGGAAAAGAACGGACCGCTGATCGGATGTAAATACGGCGGAGACCTCGGAGCCTCCTTCGGACAGGGATGCGAGCGCGTCATACAGCGGACGGTCGTGCCGGTCCACAGCCCACAGGGAATCGCCGGCACAGATGAACCGGCCGTGTTCGAACAGGATACATCCCTCAGGGAGCGAGACGCTCAGAACGGCCTTCATCATATTTCCGGTGAGGGAAAACCGCAGCGGCCCGCTCCACTGCGGTATGCCGCGGCAGCTTTTTTTGTGGGTACCGTGTCTGTATTCCAGATCCAGGCCATCCAGACGGTCCAGCACGGCCCCGCACAATCCCTCTCCGAGCCGGAGCCATTTCCCTTTATAACTGTCTTTTGAAGCACCTTCCAATACATTCAAAAGAAGTTCTTCCCTGTCGCCGAACCACAACAGGTCATGGTCGATCGCGATGTCATCCTTTACGGGGAGCTCTCTTCCTTCGTGTCTGGCGCTCAGAAGAGCGGCTGCGCTCACGCTGTACAGCTTCGTGTCACCGATCCTGAAAAGAAGATACAGCTGTCGATCCTTGAGCTGCAGTACGGGGACCAGCCTCAGTTCCGATGACATATGAGCTTTTTTCCACGCTTCGGAGATGACATTTTCTGATCGCGCGGACCATCGGATCTCAAGATCGGTCAGGATGCCGTTTTTTTGACAGTACAACAGGCCGGCGGCGCGATGCGCGCAAATGTCCGTTCCGCAGTCACATTCCACCGAAACGGCCGTGACGCGGACGTGACAGACTGTCCCGTGGTCCGGGATCTCAAAGCAGGCCTCGCTGTCCGAAATATCCCTGCTCAGACCGGCGGACCGGAGCAGCCCTTCTCCGGCTTCCCACTGTTCCAAAGTGCACGCCTGTTTAAATCGATCGATCAGCATACTGCCTCCTGCCGCGTACCCGATGCTTAACTATATATCATTCTGCGTTCCCGCGTGTTTTCCTGCCTTGTGTTATTCGCTCCGGCCGATAATGTCCCGTAAAATCATGTTTTCAATCGCGGGGATTTGATTTATAATCATTTCAGATCTCTATGAAAGGATCTTCGCTATGCGCAGACTGTATTTGGCCGCTTTGATCATGATGATGCTTGGTGTCTGTTCCGCCGGAGCCGAGACCACTGTCTCACTGTCTGCCGACACTCTTTTTTCCGGCCAGGAGCTTGATTTTCTCGTCAGCAGCGACAGATCGCTGTTTGTTTACACCGTTTCACTGGATGATAAGAAACTGTTTTCAAGCGCGGAAACAACGAGCCGGACCGGAGCCTATATCCCCCGCGACGCCGGCGATTATGTACTGGAAGTGACGGCTAAGGACATTTCCGGGCCCGAAGAGACCGTATCGGTGCCCTTCGAAGTCTATGGCGTATTGGAATGTGAAGTGAAACTCTCTTCAGACAGGATCATACTCGGAGAGCCCGTCAGGATATCGGTCGAAAACGATCTGGACCCCGATGATACGGAATTCCACATCACTGTCCTGCGTGAAAATGATATCGTCTGGCGTCAGACGGGCAAAAGCGGTCTTTTTTCTTACCAGCCGCGTCAGACGGGACATTATACCGTCAGCTGCACATTGAAACACGTGAGTGGTCACGAGGCCGAATCAGACGACGTTTCATTCGATGTACTTCCCGGATCCGGCATCTCCTGCGAGGGAGAAGGCGGTGTATTCTATGTTTATGGCGGCATGCATTCTCTCACGGTACATTACGGCGGCATCTGGACGGCGGAGTGCGATGATGATCATTTTATCCTGGACAGGACCGCAGGCGCGGATGGTGATATCATCCATATCTGCGCTCTGCCTGACGGCACTGCCGTCAGCGGAGCGTCCCTTCGGATCTCGACGGTCAATTCAAGCCTGACCGTGCCCCTGGGGATCCTTGACTGTGACAGTCTTGAAGAAGAGATCCTGCTGGATCAGGATCGATCAAAAGGCAGCAATGTGCTCACCATCGTGAGCGATGCCGCCAGCTATACCGTCGGAGTCGAAAGCGATCTGGGTAAGTGGCAGGCTGCCGCGGAAGAAGGCGATGCTGTTTTGTTCCCTGTGGACCGGGAATTGACCATCGATCTTCCGGAACGCCCATCGGATCATGTCACATACACCCATATCCGGATCTCGGATGGGACCACCGACGGGCATGTAAGCATCTTCCGCCTGCCGGATACCGTAAAACCCTTCATCTCCGATGAGATCACGACGGACAGGCAGAACTATACCGCTTATCAGGACAGCATCGAAGTCACGTTTTCTTCTTCATCAAATACAGACCATGTTCTCATCCGAACAGACTGGAGTCTTGACTTGGCGGCGGACCGCGGATCGAGCATGGACGAAAACGGGATATGGCGGATCCGCATACCCGCATTCGGATCCGGGAAGAAACGCATCATGCTGACACCCGTCTCCTCCGATCAGGTCCGCGGCGACGCGGTCTGCACGTCGGTCAGGATCAACCCCGAGAAAAGCGGAGCAGTCAGCGCCGAATGCTCCTGTGAGAACGGATCAGTTTCAGCCGCAGTCATCACCACGAATGCCACCGGCACCATCATTCTAAAGAACGATCACGATCAGATGCGCGTCACGAAGAGCGACGTGCCAGTCGACTATTATATCGACGAAGATAACAACGGACGTTACATCCGCTGGATGATCGAAACTGACGGCGATGAGCCCTTCACGCTTTGCGAAGCCGGCGGCCGTGAGATACCCGTCACGTTCATCCCGTCCGCGTTCGAGACCGCTGCCGAAGCTTCGCCCGTGAAGCCTTACGATCAGCTCAACGGCACGTGGAAATATGTCACCTATAAAAACAGCGAGCTGCAGAAATCCGGCTGCGCCATATTCGCCCTCTCCACGGCGTTAAAGATCCTCGGGCATGAAGGCGTGGAAACGGAACCCGGAAGGCTGGCCGAGAAATACCGTTTCTGCCTGGTGGAAGGCGGCACGCTCAATTCGACACTGATCGGAAACGCGGGGAAAGAATTCGGTTTCAGGACGCGCTATGACCTGTACAACACCAAAGGCGAAGTTCTCAGTTTCTTCGAGCGCGGCGCCGTGTTCTCTTTCAGTGTGGTCAAAGGTCATATCGCCCTTACCGACCGCATGAGTGAAGACGGTGATTACTTCCACATCATGGATTCCGCGCTTTCGGCAACATTCTCCAGGATCAAAGGGACCGAGATCTACCGTTTGGCCGATGACGGTCAGTTCGTTCCGGTCCAAAGCCCAGAAGAGATCGAAGGGGCGCGGTACTTCATCGAGACCGACGCTTTTTCAGGCGGCCAGTACTGGCTCAGATCGGATTACGTATTAAGGAGAGGTGTCAGGCTGATCCTGCCCAAAGGGCCCGAAGAATGCCCCCCTCCCGCTCGTCCATTATCAAAAGATGATCACCCGTTTTCAGGCTCGAAGACCGTTTTTCGAAACGATATCAAAAGCAGGAAAAAGACATCGATATAAACAGAGCGGATAATTGCTTTAACCCTTGTTTCATGGTATCATATAAGGGGGTCTTTTAATGTACCCATTTTACTTGGAGGTATACCGTCGATGAACATGCGTGCCCTGATATCCGATCATCTGCAAAAATGTCTTGCGTCATTATATCCCGAAACGGTGATCCCTTTTGAGATCTCAGACGCTCTGGAAGTGCCGCCGGACAGCAAGATGGGCGATCTGGCCTTTCCCTGTTTCCGGTTGAGCAAAGTTCTTCGGGCGGCTCCGCCGGCCATCGCGGCCAAACTGCGTGACGCGCTCGAGGCTCCCGAAGCGTTCAGTGTACAGGCCGTCGGCGGATATCTGAATTTCTTTTTTGACCGCGAGACTTTTGCCAGGAACACACTGAGCGATATCCTGTCCGATCCCGATCACTGGGGTAGCGATACGATCGGAAACGGAAAGACGGTCTGCATGGATTACTCCTCCGTCAATATCGCAAAACGCTTCCATATCGGCCACCTGTCCACGACGGTCCTCGGCAACAGCCTGATGAGGATCTATCAGTTTCTGGGGTGGAAAACGGTCGGCATCAATCACCTGGGCGATTGGGGAACACAGTTCGGCAACCTGATCACCGCCTATAAACACTGGGGCAGCCCTGAAATGATCCGTGAAGGCGGGATCGCGGCTCTGACGGAACTGTATCAGCGCTTTCACCGGGAAGCGGCAGAGAATGCCGCGTTATTCGATGAGGGCAGGAAATGGTTCAAGGCCATCGAGGGCCACGATCCGGAAGCGATCGAATTGTTCGATCTGTTCAAGACCATCACCCTGAGAGATGTGCAGAAGATCTATGATATCCTGAACGTGCATTTCGACAGCTATGCCGGTGAGAGTTTCTACAACGATAAAATGCAGCGGGTCATCGATGAATTGAACGCCCGCGGGCTGCTGGTGGATTCGGACGGCGCGAAGATCGTCGATCTTGAAAAATGGGATATGCCGCCCTGCCTGATCCTCAAATCGGACGGCGCTTCCCTGTATGCCACCAGGGATATCGCCGCGGCCCTTTACAGGAAGGACACCTATCATTTCGACCTGTGCCTGTATGTGGTCGCGTACCAGCAGAACCTCCATTTCAGGCAGTGGTTCAAGGTGCTGGAGCTGATGGGTTATGACTGGGCGCAGACCCAGCTCAAGCACGTCGCGTTCGGCATGGTCTCTTACGAGGGCGAAACGCTGAGCACCCGCGAAGGGCATATGGTCTACCTGGAGGATGTGCTTGCAAAAGCCCAGGAAAAAGCCCTTTCCATCATCGAGGAGAAGAGCCCGGGCCTTGAAAACAAGGAAGAAGTCGCCCGGCAGGTCGGTGTCGGCGCCGTGGTCTATTCCGCTCTTCAGAACGGCAGGATCAAGGATCTTGATTTCTGGTGGGACCGGGCTCTGAACTTTGACGGCGATACGGGGCCTTATGTGCAGTATACGCACGCCAGGTGCTGCTCGGTGCTCAGAAAAGCCAAGGATCTGCCCCGCACCGCTCCGGATCATTCGGCGCTGACCAGCGATGAGGCTCAGAACGTCCTCAGGCTGTTGAGCAGATTCCCCGAAGCCGTCAGGGATGCCTGCGATAAAAACGAGCCTTACCTGATCACCAGGGCCGTGACCGACATCGCGAAAGCCTACAATCAGTTTTACTATGTCCATCACGTGCTCGATGACGATGCCGCGAAACGTTCAGCCATGGTCGATCTGACGAGCGCTGTGCGCTCTGTGATCCGCACGGGCCTCTATCTGATCGGCATGGAAGCGCCTGTCAGAATGTAAGATCGACTGAAAGGAGCAAAAATGCGTTTCGTCAAAATGCAGGGGATCGGGAATGATGTGATCTGTATCGATTGCATCAGCCAGGATGTCAGTGATTACTCCAGCCTCGCTCTGCTCATGTGCCGTCCGCATTTCGGTGTCGGCGCTGACGGCATCGCCCTGATACAGCGAAGCACGTCGGCGGACTTCAGCCTGAGAACATTCAACTCAGACGGCAGCGAGACCGAAATGGACGGCAACGCCCTGCGCTGTGCCGGCAAGCTGGTATATGAGAAAGGGCTCGTCGACAGTGACCGCCTGTGGGTGGAGACCCGTGTAGGCCTGAAGGAAGTGTGCCTGATCATCGAAAACGGTAAAGTGACCGGCGCCAAGGTCGATATGGGCTCTCCTGAGCTCGATCCGAAAAAGATACCGGTCGATCTGCCGGGCGAGATGGTCCTGCGCCACAGGATGCAGATCATGGGACAGACCTATTTCCTGACCTGCGTCAGCATGGGAAACCCCCACGCGGTCATTTTCGTCCGTGACCCGGAAGTGATCGATCTGCCCGTTCTGGGACCGCTGCTGGAGCATCATCCTCTTTTTCCGAGAAGGACGAATATCGAATTCGTCAGAACGATCTCCCGGGATGTGCTCCAGATGCGCGTTTGGGAACGCGGCGCCGGCGAAACCCTTGCCTGCAGCACCGGCGCGTGCGCGGCGCTGGTCGCATCCGTCCTGAACGGCCAGAGCAACCGTCATGTGCAGATGAAACTGGCCGGCGGCAATCTGAACGTGCACTGGGATCCGGAAGATAATCATGTGTATCAGACCGGTCCCGCTGTTATCGTATTTGAAGGCGAATGGCCCTCATAATGTTCCGGAGGTAAAAATACTATGAAATGCAACGCTGATCTGTACAGCCTGCCTTCCAACTACCTGTTCGCTGATATCGCCGATCGGATCAAGAAATTCACGGCTCTGCATCCGGACGCGGACCTCATACGTCTCGGCATCGGCGACGTTACCAGGCCCCTGTCCAGGGCCGTCGCTCAGGAAATGGCGGACGCGGCAGCCGATATGTCGACGCCCGAGGGATTCCACGGCTATCCCCCCGATTACGGCTACTCCTTCCTGATAGACGCCATCAGGAACAGTGATTATCTCCCCCGCGGCATCCGTCTTGATTATGATGAGGTGTTTATCTCTGACGGTGCAAAGCCTGACGTGGGAAATCTGCAGGAGCTGTTCTCCAAAGATACGAAGATCGCCGTAACAGATCCGGTCTACCCCGTTTACGTGGATTCCAACGCCATGAGCGGCCGGCTCGGATCTTTTGCCGACGGGCGATGGAGCGGGCTTGAATACCTGCCCTGCGTAAAGGAAAACGGCTTTGTCCCGCCTCTCCCCGGCAATGATGTGGATGTTCTGTATCTTTGCTATCCCAATAATCCCACCGGCACCGTTCTGACCAAAGACCAGCTCAGGCCGTTCGTCGACTGGGCCGTTTCCAATCATTCCCTGATCGTGTATGACGCCGCCTACAAAGCCTATATCACCCAGGATGATATCCCCCGCAGCATCTATGAGATACCCGGCGCGGACGAATGCGCCATCGAATGCTGCTCCTTCTCAAAGACCGCGGGATTCACCGGTGTGCGGTGCGGCTATATGGTCATCCCCAAGAAAGTCATGGGATATGTCGGCTCCAGGCCGGTCAGTCTCAATCAGCTGTGGCGAAGGAGGACTTCCACAAAATCCAACGGTGTTTCCTATCCCGTTCAGCGGGCGGCGGCGGCTGTTTATACCCCCCGCGGATGGGCGGAAACGATGGAAAATGTGAAATACTACCTCGCCAATGCCGAAGTGATGCTCAGCGGCCTCAAGGAAGCCGGTTATGAAGTCTACGGCGGGACCAACAGCCCCTATGTGTGGATGAAAACTCCCAATGATATGCCCAGCTGGGACTTCTTTGATCTTCTGCTCAACAAAGCCCACGTGGTGGGGACTCCCGGAAAGGGGTTCGGCCCGAGCGGTGAAGGGTATTTCAGGCTGACCGCCTTCAACACCCTGGAAAACACGGCGGAAGCCGTCAGCCGGCTCAAGGCTCTTTAAGGGACCAGGCATATGACAAAGATCCTTTCGAACTGCCATACACATTCGCTGTACTGTGACGGCCGGGATCCTGTCCGGAGCATGGTGGACGCGGCACTGGCTCTCGGCTTTCAAAGCATCGGGTTTTCAGGCCACGGGCTGCAGCTTTTCGATGATTATGCCATGACTCCCGAAGGCTGTGAAGCTTATCGCAGGGATATCGCTGAACTTAAGCGGGAACTCGACGGGCGGATCCGCATCTGGACAGGAGTGGAACGGGACTATTTCAGCTGCGACGAGCCGGAGCGGTATGAGTATTTTATCGCCTCCGTCCACTATCTGCCCGGCAGCGGTTCCATGGTCGCCGTAGACGGCCGCCCCGATGAGCTCCGATCGCTGATGGGCTCAAGATACGGCGGCAGCGGGCTGAAGCTGGCCGAAGAATACTACGAGGAGCTTTTCCTTTACGCTTTGAGCTGGCATCCGCCCATCATCGGTCATTTCGATCTTGTCAAAAAGTACAACAGCCAGCTGCTCCTTTTTGATGAGGAGGATCCCGCGTACCGCCGGATCGTCACTCAGACTCTTCGCGGCATCAGATCCTGCGGTTCCCTTCTTGAAGTCAACACCGGCGGGATGGCAAGGGGCTATATCCGGGATCCGTATCCTTCACCATGGATCCTGAAGGAATGGAAAGCGCTCGGAGGCGAGGTCATCGTGTCTTCGGACTGCCACAATAAAGACCTCCTGGATCATGGCTTTGACCGGATGAACTCCCTGCTCAAAGAGCTCGGATATGATAAGATCAAGATCCTCGGCAGAGATGATTCACTTTTCGAAAATTTAGATCTGTAAGGGGCGCTTAAATGATCCTGATCAACAGCATCGACGGTTACACGGCCATATTCGGCTGCAATGATACGAACCTGACCGCGCTGGAACAATCCTGCGGCGTAAAGATCTCGCCCGTCAACGGGGGCTTGGATATCCTGGGCCGGGATGAGGATATCGCGTCGGCGGAAAAAGCGATCGATCATCTTCTCCGGCTGTATCACTCGGGCGAAAAGATCGATCCGGCTAAAATACGCTATGTGTCGGAACTGATCCGCTCCGGCCGCGAGGACCAGGTGGATGAGATCTTGGGCGAGGTCGTCGCGCTGACGGTCCGCGGCAGGCCGATCAAGTGCAAGACCGCAGGCCAGTTGGAATATGTGCAGAGCGCGCGCCGAAACACCCTGACGCTGGCCATCGGGCCGGCCGGTACAGGCAAGACGTATCTGGCTATCGCCCTCGCCGCGAATGCGATCAGAAAAAATGAGGTCGACCGCCTGATCCTGACCCGTCCGGCTGTGGAAGCCGGTGAAAAACTGGGGTTCCTCCCCGGGGATATGAGCCAGAAAGTGGATCCCTATCTGCGGCCTCTTTATGACGCGCTTTATGAGATCATGGGCCCTGACAGCGTTCAGCGCCTGACCGAGCGCAACGTGCTTGAGATAGCGCCTCTGGCTTTCATGCGCGGCAGGACATTGTCCAATTCGTTCATCATACTTGATGAAGCCCAGAACACGACGACCGAACAGATGAAGATGTTCCTGACCAGGCTGGGCGAACACTCCCGCTGCATCGTCACCGGCGATCTGACCCAGATCGATCTCCCGCGCGGGCGTGAAAGCGGCCTGAAGGAAGCGGAAACGATCCTGAGCGGCATCGAGGATATCGGCATCATCCATCTGTCCCAGGATGACGTGGTGCGCAACGAGCTCGTCCGCAGGATCGTTGAGGCCTATGAGCGCAGGGATAAAGGGCTGATCCAGTAAAAAAGGAGGCCGCAGTCATGGCGGATAAATCTGAGAGAAAAAAGCCATCCATCATCGAGAGGATCAAAAAAGCCCGATATCAGCTTCTGATCTATCTGGCCGCGACGATCGTCATATTTATCATGCTGCTGCTGACGATCTCACCGGTCAAGTATGATCTTTCTGTCGGGATGGTGCCGCCTGTAACGATCGCCGCCAGCAAGGATATCGTGGACGAGGTCACCACACAGGCCCGCCGTGAAGAAGCCGCCAGACAGGTCATCCCCATCTATACCTATCAGGAAAACATCACCGAGAACGTCCTTTACAATCTGGATCAGGTCTTCAGTCAGCTCCGCGCCGTCAGGCAATACGGCGACACGCTGCCCGATGTCGATAAAAACCGCGTCTTTACCTCGGATGAGCTTTCCTACGCCAAGACGATCCTGACCACTGTCTCCCTGAGCAACTATCAGCTGACCACCCTCCTGCGCACACCTTCCGACTCTCTGGACGCTTTATACACGTCCATGAGGAGCGCGACGGAGAACACGATGAACGGCCACGTCGCACAGGGGGATGAGAGCGAGGCCGTCCGAACGATCCTGTATATCATCGGATACGGCGTCGACAGGGATCTGCTGCAGAATATCGGCCTGCCGGTGCTGAATTACTGTATCCAGCCCAACATGGTGATCGATCAGGAAGCGACCAGCGAAGCACAGGAAGCCGCCAGACAGAGCGTCGAACCCGTCATCTAT
>JAEEGL012016887.1_pt1 | contig 11635 bp, 7 predicted proteins | sample 9134231 | NCBI WGS metagenome assembly JAEEGL01 (sample SAMN16246548, study PRJNA631951) | gut metagenome | biome: gut microbiome; feature: rumen; material: fiber-attached | host: Bos | place: Iran: Karaj | collected 2018-10 | reverse complement strand
CGTATGGCTCGAGCTCCGACTCTGCTATGGCCTCGATGTACTCGCGGCATTGCGCCTTGGCTCCGCCAAGCCCCGCAAGCCATATCACCAGAGAGAATAATAATACTTTCTTCATATCTTAACTGTTGCTATGTTGTTACATACTTAGATCCGAAATTGTGTGTGCTAAAACAGCTGCGTAAACTCCGTCCTGACCGCCTTGATGTCGTCGCAGATGCGCTTGTAAGCCGTGGCGTCCACGGTGACATTCTCGCTCGTGAACACAAACGAGCCGCCGAGCGCGCTCTTGATGCTGTCATAGTCTTTGCCGATGACCTCTATCCTGCCCTTGATGTAATCGATGTCGTCATTGCCGGACACCGAAGAGAGCATGCCAAGAAGGTCGTCGAACACCAAGCCCTGCTCCACTATGCAGCGCGTGAGCGAAGGATTGGTCTTGGGGTCGCCGCCCGACAATTCCGTGGCGATGTACAGGCTCTCTATCCACATGCCTGCCACAATCATGATGGCAGTGGGACGACGGCTGTTTTCTTTAAGTAACGCATCAGAATGGAAAAAAGTCTGAGCGACTATCTTTTTTAACTTTTCTTTGTCGTGGATGTTGTCCTCCATCTCGCGGAGCTTCTTGATCGAGGTGGTGTCGGAGACGTCGAGTCCCGAACTCAATTCCTTGATGCAGTCGAGGTACTTGAGCGCCACCTGCTGCTGGTTGAACAGGATGGAGTAGCTGAGGTCGGAGCCGTAGATGCCGAGGTTGATCGCCTGCGACTTTGTGGTGGAGTACCTGACGCCAAGCTCGGTCTTGTGGAGCACGCCGGGCTCATAGCTGATGCCCGAATTTTCCACAATGTACGCCACTTCGAGCGGCGAAGGCAGCGAATAGTATATCATCGCACCCTCGTATGCCGACGCCTTGACCTTCGCGCTGTCGCGGAGCTCCTGCTTGGCCTGTGTGCCGGTCTGTGGAGTGCTACTGCATCCCGCCACCAGCATCGCCGCCACTGCCAAGGCGGTAAACATATTCCCTAAAGTTTTCATATCTTTCTGTTTTTCAATGTTTTGCATAGGTTTGTGGCAGAGGCTCGCCCCCTACCATTATCCAACGGCAAATATATAACTAATTGTTGCTATAACGAAACTTTTTTTGAAAAAAAGCTGCAAAAATAATGCAAAAAATTCCAAATTGCCTTTATTAATGCGCCTTAGACATCATTTGACAGTGTCCTTCCACTCGCAGTACGGATGCTTCGAGAGCTCCGAATTGAGGTAGCGCGGGTCGTCGGTGACGTCGTCGCCGAGGAAGTCGGGCTTTTCAAACATCTGGTGCTCGTAGGCGAGCTCTATCTCGGCAATGACGAGGCCCTCGTTGTCGCCGTAAAACTCGTCCACCTCCACCAGAAGGTTTTTGTACTGCACGATGTAGCGCGTCTTTTCGATGATGCCAGACCCACAGATGCGCAACATTTCGTTGACCTGCGGCGCGGGTATCTCGTACTCCCACTCGTTGCGGGTGATGGTGGAATTTTCAATCGTCGATTTGATGGTGATGTAGCCCTTGTCACCACGGAGACGCACCCGTATCGACTTGCTTTTGTCGGCAAACAAGTAACCTTGCACTATGTAGTTGCTACTTAGCGCAAGGTGCTTGAACTCTCCTTTGACAAGGAATTTCCTTTCTATCTCAAAAGCCATTTTTTTAAGAAATTATTTCCGATGAATGATTGCAATGCCTGTAAGTATCAGACCCTCACGCCAATCACGATGATGTCGTCGAGCTGGTCGTATTCGAGGCCGCGCCACTTTTCGTGGGTGTCGATGAGCACTTCCTTCTGCGCCTCCATAGGCTTGTCGTACATGTCCATGAGGAGCTTTATGAAATTGCGCGAGAGGAACTTGCGTCCGTACTTGCCACCAAACTGGTCCACGTATCCGTCGGACGAGAGGATAAACGAATCGCCCTTCCTGAGCTGGTACGATGTCATTGTGAAGCTCTCCTTCTCACGGAGATATACGCCGATAGGCATCGGGTCGGCGGGCATGATGGTGAGCTTGAGCAGCTTGCCGTTGCCCACTTCGCGGAGGTGCTCCGGCTTGGCGAGGTCCTTGCTGATCTCTTCGCGCTGCGATTCGTCAAACTCCTGGAGGAGGTAGCCGTTGTTGTTGGCGGCGGCGAAGTGCATCATCATGGTGTCGAGGTCAATGCGCACGAGCGAGAGGTCCATGCCGTCCTTCTGCGAGGAGTTGATGGAATCCTGGTGCAAGGCGAGCTTCACCTCGTTGCGCATCTCGTTGAGGATGATGTTGGGCTGCAACACCTGACGCTCCTTAACAATCTTATTGAAGAGCGATACGCCGAGCATGCTCATGAATGCACCCGGTACGCCGTGACCCGTACAGTCGGCAGCCACGATGAAGAGGTGACGCTGGTGGTCCTGGTAGAACCAATAATAGTCGCCGCTGACGATGTCCCTCGGACGGAAGAACATAAAATAATCGAAGTTGGCGTCGGAAAGGAACTGCGGCGTAGGTGCCACGGCAGTCTGTATTCGCTTTGCATACACGATACTGTCCGTCATCTGCTTGTTGGCCTCCTCGATGACCGCCTTCTGCTTGGTGATTTCCTGGTTGATGGAGATGATTTCGTCATTCTTCATCTGGAGGGTCTCGTTCTTGGCGGCAATTTCTGCCTGCTGAGCCTTGAGGCGGCTGTTTTTCTTCCTTACCACAAAGATGAAGATAAGCGCACCAACTATCGCAACTCCAGCAAGAGCCAATCCATACTGCATAATTGTTGCATCAGCCTGTTGCTGTTGGAGTAAACGAGCCTGTTTTTCCTGCTCCAACAGAAGCTCTGAATTTTTTTGCTCTTCTGCCAGACGAGCCTGCTCTTTTTCGTAAATTTCAATTCTCTGCTTGTCGATTTCGTTTTGCTGTATCTGCTTTTCTCTTTCAAGCCTTTCCATCTCGAGACGGTTATTGAAATCTATCTCACGGCGGCGCTCTTCTTCCGCTCTGCGAGCGTTCTCCATCTCATTCAGCTTCCTCAAATTATCAAGCTCTTTCTCTCGAGCTTCAGCCAAGATACGGTAGTTTTCCAATTCGAGATCCTTGTTGGCCTGTTCGCTGATGCCCTGCTCGTATCTTGCGGCGGCGTCGGTGAGTTTCTTGAGGTCATCCGACATCTTCTTTTCGTAGTCACTTTTGTGGCGCTCCACCGAATCTCTGATGGAAAGGAATTTTTGATAATAATCCAATGCATCTGCATAATTGCCCATCTGCCTGAGCACATCGTTGTAGGTCTGGTACGCCGCTTCCATAGCCTTGGAGTCGCCGGATGTCTCCGCATCCTTGACGGCGAGTTTGGCATTTTCTTCGGCATTGTGAAAGTCTCCTTTATTCAGGTAGATGCGGGCGATGATATTTTCCACGGAGGAACATTCGAGCCACTGCGAGTATGTTTTGCGGAGGTCGGCGGCTTTCCTGAGGCATGTAATCGCATTGTCCACATCGCCGATGTTTTGGTAGCAGAGTCCAAGGTTGGTGTAATTGCCAGCCATAAAACGCTCGTCACCAAATACTTTCGGGTCGGTGTCGAGGAGCTGCTGGTAATACTTGATCGCCTTCTCATTTTCTCCAAGGCAGCCGTATGCGTAAGCCACGTTGTTGAGCGCGTTGAGCGATTCACGCACGCTGTTGTGTGCGATACAATCGTTGTACAACCCCCTGTTGTATTCGAGAGCCTTGTCGTAATCTTGTTTTGCAATGGCAATGTCATTGAGCCTCTGGTACACCATCCTGGTCTTTTCCCAGTCGTCGCGCTCTTTATATACCTCAAGGAGCTGCTCGTAATATTCGAGAGCGCTATCGTGGTCATTGCGCATATAATATGATACTGCGAGGTGGCGCTTCATATTTACGGATTTTTCCTCGACGCCAAGTTCGTCGTATACGACGAGAGCGTCGCTAAAATCGTCGATGGCGTGGATGTAGTGCCCGCGATTGAAGTACACCATGCCGATCTTGACAGTGATGTCGGCGATGGTCTCTCGCTCTTCATCCGACTGCTTAAGATCCTTGATGTCACTCTCCGGGATGCCCTGCTCCCTCTGACGTTCGCGGTTGACCCTGTTCTCTTCCTTGAACTTCCTTTCGAGCGCGTCACGGGCGGAGAGGTATCTTTGGATTGCATTGACGGCGTCATCCGCCATCACATAGCACTCTCCCGCAAGCATGTTGGCCTTGTGGAGCGTGGCGTAGTCCTTGCAGTTGTTGGCATATATGGAGGCCTTGTCGGCGGCTTCCATCAGCTTTGGATACTGTCCGAGGCGGCCGTACTTCTCAGCGAGCTGATAATTGAGCACGGCGAGCCGGCTCTCAGATGTCTCGCGCGAGATGAGATTGATAAGGCTGTCGCGTTCGCGCGCAGCACTCGACCCCGCCTGAGCCTCCGCCATCACGGGTATCGCGAGCAACGCCACTGCGAGCAATGCCATCCTGCAATATGTTACCAAAGTTCTCATCTAAATTAAATTATTCCTTGTTTTAACTTGTACAAATTGAGTTCCAAAAAAAATGCCACTTGGCTAAAAAATCTCAAATTCTTTAAAAATCGTATGTTGCACCAAAGCTGAACGTCCTGAGCTGCTGCGGATTATATGGCAAATCCACGTCCATCGCCTTTACGTCCATTCCTGCATATAATGTGTTGGTGATGTTGGACAATTTGAGCACCAATGTGAGGTTTTTGCCAATCTTGCCCGTCACAGTGCAGTTGAGGGTGTAGTAGCTCGGCGACCAGAAGTATGGATTGTCGGTAGCCTGGTAGTACATCCTCGCAAATTTGGAGCAATACATGTTGTCAAACCTTACGTGGAACAGCCCCCTCTTGCCCATGTAGCCTTCCACAGACACCTGCGCACAATATTTGGGCGTGCCCCTGATGTAATCGACCTCGATGAACTGCTCGGCGAGTGCGTCGTTGTTGGAAAGGTTCTCCTTGCCCAGAGTATATGTGAGCGCGGCGTCCACATTGAGGTGGATGGGCTTGTAGATGTCCCTGAAACGTCCAATGAGCTGCAAGCCGTAGAGCTTGGTCTTTGCGTTGGTCTCGTTCTTGTATGCGCGGGTCCAGTCGCGGCCCTTGGTGGAGCTGAAAAAGTCGGTGACGCCCACATACGGCTTCCCCTGATTGTAATACACGCTCTTGGGGTCTTGTGGATTGGGGACAAATACATAATTGCCCTTAGCGTCAATAGGATACTTCATAAAGCCGCAGTCCTCCATCTTCACCCATGCGCGAACGAGGGGGTCTTTTACGATGTTGGTGTACGCCACAGCCTCGAGGTACGAATCCTTGTTGTAGAGATTGTACCTGATACCAAACTCCGTGGAGCTGATGTGCTCAGCCTTGAGATTGTCGATGTCGGACGGCACATGGTGCAATGCGGTCACAACACCAACGGCAGTCTGCATCGCCACACCTATACTATAATAATATTGTGCGGGCGACGGAGTCTTGTAGGCATACGCCTGAGAGCCACGCACCCTGAGTTTGCTATTGATCTGGTACATCGCGGCAATACGCGGGTTGATGGACTCGCCCCACTGCGAGTTGTAGTCGTAACGCACGCCGCCGGTGAGGGCGAGGCGCTTCCAGTCGAAGTCTATGAGCGCATACGCACCAGCCTGCCAGTAATTATAAGGATAGATGCCAAACTTGCCGTATACGGAATCGGTATAATTGACCTCCGTGGCAAACATCTTGTATGAATCGAAGTCAAACTTGCGCTCGCACTCCAGAGTGGGCGGCAATACGCCCGAATACTGGTACGATGCACCGGCGTGGATATACAATTTCTCGACAGGATTCCAGGTTAAGTTTTCCTCCGCCGACACATCGTCGCTCGCACCGTAGATGTACTGCGGCAGGGTGTTCCAATTGACACCACGGCTCGAATTTTTGTCGACACGGTAGCGGATGTACTTCAATATGGTGCTGGTGGTCAGACTACCAATCTCGTAATTAGCACTGATGGCGGCGCGGCGGATGTATTCGCCCTGCATGTTGCCCGGGTCGTAGTAGGCATACGCCATCGAGCTCTGCCCAAAGTCGGCGAAGTCCATGCGGTGGAGCATATTGTATTCAAAAGAAAGTCCACGGTATTTGATTTCTGCGCCCACCTGCGTAGCGTCCTGTGGCATGTCGTTGATCTCGGGCATGTAGAAGTCGCCACGGTAATTGACAAAGTAATACGACATTCCGCTGAAAAGGCTCGTGTAGTACTTGTTGAACATGTCTTCGTTGATCATGCTCCTGTCGATGGTGTACTTGTTGCCGTCGCTCGCCTGCATCTCCAGCTCGTCGCCATTTTGCAGGAAGTAGTTCCAACGGTTGTACAAGTCCCTGTCGCGCGATACATTGAGGTCGTCCACATGGAGATTGCTGCCGTAGATGGTGAGCTCGGTCACATTCTTGCCGTGTCCCACCTTTGCGCCGGTGTGGAAGTCGAGGTAAAACAACGATCCCGTGCCGCAATAAAGGTCGGCGGTGGTGAACGACTTTTCCTTGGCATTGCGGGTCACGATATTCACAATGCCCACACAGGCGTCGTTACCGTATTCAGCCGACGCCGGACCGTATATAATCTCAATTTTATCTGCCTGGCGGATTGGGATGTTGGCGCCCAGAGTCATTCCGTATGTGCCCGAGGGCTTGATGTCGATACCGTTGATGAGGATCTTGGTGTAAGTATTGCCAACCATGCCGCGCTGCATGAACGCCTCGCCAAGCTCGCCCGACTGAGGCTGCGACACGCGGAATCCCGGCACGTTCTTCAACACATCACACAGGGTGATATAACAGTTGTTGACAATATCCTCATGGGATACGACGTATGTAGTGAGAGGCAACTCGTCCACCTCCCTGGAGGAACGCGTTGCACCTATCACACGATGTTGCTCTTCTTCGAGCTCCTTCATATTGTCAACTCCAAGGATGTCCCTCTCGATAACATCGAAGGCATCCCCATCCACTTGCGCCATCGACACTGACGACGCAACTACCAATAAGATAAGTATATAGACTTTCTTCATCATCTAAACTTGATTAAAAGATGTCAGAGACAAAGGTAAGAAGATTTTTTTAACTAAAAAAACTAAAAATGGCATTTTTCTCCATTTTGAGCATTTTTTTTATGAAATTGCAACAAACATTCCAAAATAAAACGCCGACAGACGTTTTTTTACAAAAATATGGTTTATTTTTTGCTTAAAAGTTGTTGGCGAAAGGATTTTTGCTTATCTTTGGGACGTAAAATTTACGGAAATGAGCACATCAATAATCGCAATAAGCAACCACAAGGGCGGCGTAGGCAAGACGACCTCCACCGTCAATATCGGCGCCGGGCTGGCCCTCACGGGTCACAAGGTGCTGCTGATCGACATGGACCCGCAGTCAAACATGACTCAGAGCTACGGCATCACCAAGTCGGACGTCTCTGTATATGAAGTACTTAAAGGCGAGGCTGAGGCAAGCACCGTGGAGGTGTTCCCCAACCTCGACATACTGCCCTCGTCGCTCGACCTCTCCGGCGCGGAGATGGAGCTCATCAACGAGGCGGGGCGCGAGTACCTCCTCAAAGACGCCATCGCTGGCATCAAGGACAAGTACGACTACATACTCATCGACTGCCCGCCGTCGCTCGGCCTATTGACCATCAACGCCCTGACCGCCGCAACAGAGGTCTACATACCCCTGCAGGCGCACTACCTCGCCATCAAGGGCCTCACCAAAATCATCGAGGTAATCGGCAAGGTGAAAAAACGCCTCAACAAGGACGTGGAAATCACGGGCGTGTTCGTGACGCAGTTTGACAAGCGCAAAGTGCTCCACCGCGACGTCGTGGAGACGATATACACCTATTTTCAGGAAAAACTATTCGACACGCGCATCCGCGACAACATCTCCCTCGCCGAAGCACCGAGCCAGGGCATGGACATCTTCCACTACGACAATACTTGCAAAGGCGCGGAGGATTACAAAAACCTCGTCCAGGAGATCATGGACAGGCACGGCGAATTTGATGACGACGACGAAGAAGACGAGCAGGACAACAACGCACAAGTAACTGAAAATCAGAATTAACAAAGAAAAAAAACTTAGTTTGTTATGGCAAAGAAGAATTTTAAAGGAGGCCTCGACAGCCTGATAGAAAACTCTCTGGGTATCAAGAAGTCCCGCAAAGGCGAGATGAAAGGCAATCCTGTGGACTTAATCAAGCCCGAACAAACTGACGACAACGACGAGGTGCTCGCCAAACCGCGCACCCCGCAAAAATCCGTGCAGGTGGCTACGCCCAACAACACAGCGGCAGCCACCACCCCCGCCGCGTCCCAACCCGCAACCACGACATCCGCCGCCACAAATAATAATAAGGCGTCCGAAAATAATACAGCCTCTAATAATAAGGCTACAGACAATAATGCAGCCGCCAATCAAGCCGCTGCCAACCAACCGACTGTTAGTCAGGCAGTTGACAATAATCAAGCCGTCAATCAAGCTGCTAATAACCAACCAGTCGTTAATCAGCCAATTGACAACAATCCTGCTGACAATCAGACTGTTGCAAATACTCAACCGGTCAATCAACCTGTTGTAAATACACAACCGGTCAATCAACCCGTTGCAAATCCCCAACCAGTTACTCAACCTATCGTCAATAAACCCGCCGACAATCAAGCCGCAGCCCCCCAAGCCGCAGCCAACACACAAAAGGACGACACCACAAAAGCAACTGACGCCAATGAAGCCATATCCTTTGAAGATACGCCGGATGATTTTGATGACGATGACGACGATGTTGTAGTGACGCCCTCCGCGCCCAAGCAAGTCGTAACGATGAGCCTTGACGCCACCGACGACGACGATGCCAAAATCGCCTACTTAAAAGAAGTGATTGCCGACCTCCGCCACGAACTTTTCCTCTGGCGCAACGGCACCATCAATGTGCAGACCTTCAACGCAACCCTGCACACCCACGGCCTCAAATACAATCCCGACAACAACGAAATCGAGGAGTTTGACGCGATATAATGCATAATTCATAATTCATAATGCATAATTGGTTGACGCATTGTGCTCATTTTTGCAAAAGATAGAATTTTACAATAGTTAGAGACGCAAAATTTTGCGTCTCTACAGACCAACCGTCTGGAAGACGGTATTTCTATACCCCCGTACATACAAGCGTAGCGCAGGATGTGCGGGGTTATTGGAATCGGCGCGTAATTAGATGTTATGCTTTTAGTCCGTTGGAATAATGCCAATAGTCCGCCTCTCGTCCTGGATATTCTCCATGCGTTTTTTCATACGTTCATAATACTGCTGGGTCTCGCGTGTGGTGCGGGGTTTGGTCTGTTGTACTATCGACACCAACAATTGATTGCTGATGTCGCTATTGGTGCGTGACGCCTCCAATGCTGCCTTGTTGCAAACGTATGCTATCTCACTGGCGATATAATTTTTGGTGAGCAGTGCCAGACGGCGGTAGTCGATGTCGTTGGCACAAGGGCGATTTTCCAAGTGAATCTTAAAAAGTCCCATACGTGCGGCGTCGTCAGGCATCGGCACATATATAATATGGTCCATGCGCCCTACACGCAGGATGGCGGGGTCGATGAGGTCGGGTTGATTTGTAGTGGCAATTACAAAAACGCGGTCTTTGCCGCAATTGTTGAGCTGGCTGAGCAATTCATTGACCTCGCCCGACATATTGGCGTTGTGATGTTCGGTGCGTCGTGAAGCCATCGCCTCAAATTCGTCAAAACATATCACGGTGGGGGCATTGGAGCGCGCCTCGTCAAAGAGGTTGCCGATAAGTCCCTGTGTGCCATGTATATAAATGCTCGCCAAATCCGATGTCTTTACAAACTTATAATTGAACCTCGCCTCCTCCGCAAAACGCTCCGCAATGAAGGTTTTGCCACAGCCGGGAGGGCCATACAGCAACATGCCGTTGGGGATGTCAAGATTGTAACGCTTGGCTCGCTCCTGGTCACGGAGTACATAAAGGACGCTTTCGTTGAGGAGTTTTTTGAGGTCGTCCATGCCGGCTACATCGGCGAAACCATTGCCTTTTGGTTTTGTATCTTGTTGAGTGGCAGATTTTTGTGAGGTTTTTGCAATCTCAATTGTGCCTAACATTGCCTTTATCATCTCGTCGGCACTGCTGAAACCGTCGCCGTCCAACGCCTTGGCTATAACATTCAGCAATTGACCGTCCATACCCGAAGGAGTTACGTTGGGCATGCGTGGCGGCTGTTGCGCTTCCTGACCAAAACACAGGCGGTACAACAGTCTCCCCACGTCTCGCAAATCCGCCTTAAGGTCTGATTCTGAGGCGGGTTGGCATTGCAGGCTGAAATTAGAAAGCCTGATGTCGGTGATATTGCCGGTAAGGTCTATCAATACGCTTTTTTTGGAAATCTGTCCGTGCGCCACTGGCTGCGGCTGTGTGTGCAGATAACGGAGCAACCGCAAAATCGACAACACAATCTGACGCACATCGGCAATCTTAATCTCAGGACTGCGCTGCAATCTATCCGCCAAAGTCTCGCAACTCACAAACTGCGTCACCATATAGCTGAAATGCCGCTCGCCAATTTCCAAAATGCCCGAATCCTCGTATGCGCACAGATTTGGGTGGGCGACGCTGCGGCGCATTACCACCACCTTAGCCTCGCCATGCTCGTCGAAGGCATCGGCAGGGAGCAAATCGCGGTCATAAAGCGTCAGAAAATGCAACAGACGCTGCCCATCGCGCACACGATAGACCTCCGTGCCGCCTTCCTGCAATAACGGAAACACCACTAAATAGCGATTGTCGATATATTCTCCTTTTTCAAATGTAGCCATTTCACTTTAGCTCAGAAGTCCATTGCAATTGTTAGCCTTTATGTCCTCGGTTGCGGAATCGCCGCGAGAACTTGAGCTGCCGCCGGATGTTTTCCACTCCTTGATGCACAAGTCAAAAATCACATCAAGCCACGGATCAAGTTTGGCTATTGACGGCTTGTCGTGCGCAATCTCCAACGCATTGTCGATGGCTTTGCGCGCCTTCTCTGCATCACGCCATTTATACTCATCGTAGTGACTGTCAAAATGATACACCCAGCTCAAATAGTTGCGCAGGATTTCCAATGAACGCTTGAATTTTTTCAATTGTTCTATCAACTGGTTTGCCATCCTGACGTCAGCGTAGCCCGCCACTTCCTCCGCCTGCATAACCAAACGATGGAGGTTGAGCTGTGAATTTTCATCGCCGTATGAATCCTGCAAATTCTTTGTTTCCTGGATTATCTTGTCCAACATATATTGTGTGCGCTGCCATTCGGTGCTGCCGTCCAATGCCTCTATCTTCCTAAGCACTTCCTTAAGATGCTGGAGCACCGCCTTCTTCTCGCTGCTGTTGCGGTTTTCCACTTCCACCTCCTGCAACTCTCGTTCAAGTGGCTCGATGTCAGCGAGTCCGTCCTCGCTCAAATGGTACAGGCTCTTGTAACCGTTTGCAATGTCGGACACAATGCGCTTTGCCGCCTCGTCCACCGACTGCTTCTTGTTGGTGGGCAATGTTTTGGT
>JAEEGL011238014.1_pt1 | contig 11635 bp, 13 predicted proteins | sample 9134231 | NCBI WGS metagenome assembly JAEEGL01 (sample SAMN16246548, study PRJNA631951) | gut metagenome | biome: gut microbiome; feature: rumen; material: fiber-attached | host: Bos | place: Iran: Karaj | collected 2018-10 | reverse complement strand
AGGACAGCGTGACGATGGAAGAAACCCCCGCGGGCCCGGTGCGGATTGTCACCCTGGGGGACCGGCACGACTTTGAGCTGTTCCTGCAGATCATGGCGTTCAAGTGCGTTCCCACGCCCATCCCGCCCACGCAGGGCGCCTCCATCCTCGACGGCGTGGTCAACTGGACGAAGATCAACCAACATGAAGAGGAATACCTCCGCGCGGGCGGCAGCGAAGAAGGCCTGATCGAGGAATTCAAACGTTTCACGTCCGACAAAAAGAACTATACCGACGCGCTGATCATCCTCAGCACGGGGCCCTACAGCGCCGTGCCCGCCGCCGAAGCCGGACTGGACGAAGCGTCCTGGCTCCGCGCCTCCCTCCGGATCCGGAAAGCCCATGAATGCACGCATTTTATCTGCCGCCGGCTGTTCCGGGAAAAGATCGACGCCGTCTGGGACGAGCTGGTGGCGGACGCCGTCGGGCTGGTCGCAGCCTTCGGCCGGTACGACGTGGATCTCGCTTCCCGCTTCCTGGGAATCCGGGAAGGCGTGTATACCGGCGGCCGCCTGGAAATCTACAAGGGCGAGGCCGGCCCGGAAGCCCTGGCCGGCAAGGTGTACCGGACGATGCTGCACCTGGATCAGTGCATCCGTTCCCTGGGAACTCTCCCCCCGTACGACCTGCCGATCCGCCTGGAGGACGAATACGACGTCTGGAAAACCATCTGACAAAGAAAGCTGTGGGGACGGAACGCGAATCATTCTGATCTCCGGCAATCCAGCCACAACGGAGGCATTATGAACTTTTTTGATATCCTTTCGCTTCTCGGCGGTCTTGCAATGTTCCTGTACGGCATGCGCCTGATGGGCGATTCGCTGAAGGAAAACTCTTCGGGCACCTTCAAAAACATCATGGAGAAGGTAACCGACAACGCATTCAAAGCGTTCCTGCTCGGGATCGCCGTGACCGCGCTGATCCAGTCGTCCACGGCAACCATTGTGATCACCTCCGGTCTCGTCGGCGCCGGAATCCTGACCCTGCGCCAGTCGCTCGGAATCATCATCGGCGCGAACGTGGGCACAACGGTGACCGGACAAATCATCCGGCTGCTGGATATCAATGCTTCCGGATCCTCCATCCTGCGCTTTTTCCAGCCGTCCACCCTGGCCCCGATTGCCCTGATCATCGGGATCATCCTGATCATGACCGGGATCTTCCGGAATTCCAAATCCATCGGCAATATCGCCGTCGGATTCGGAATCCTGTTTTCCGGCCTGCTGAACATGACCAGTGCGGTCAAGGCGCTGCAGGAATCCGGCATTGTGGAACAGCTGTTTTCCGGCCTGGGCAGCAATCCGTTCCTGGGATACCTGACCGGTGCGGGCGTAGCATTTGCGCTGCAGAGTTCATCCGCGACAATCGGTATCCTGCAGGCCTTCTCCGCCAGCGGTTTCCTGACCTTCAAGGCGATCTATTCGGTCATCGTCGGGATTTACCTGGGCGACTGCGTGACGACAGCCATCGTCTGCTCGATCGGCGCGAACCGGGAGGCCCGGCGCGTCGGCATTGTCAATATCCTGTTCAACCTGAGCGAGACTGTTCTGGTGTTGGCTGTCATCACGATCGTTCACCATCTGGGCCTGCTGGACGGATTATGGGACCGGACCGTGAATTCCGGCATGATTGCCAATACCAATACGATTTTCAACCTTGCCTGTGCGGTCTGCCTTTTCCCGATGCTTCGCGTGTATGAGAAGCTGAGCGGCCGGATCGTCCGGAAGGAAAAGGAGAAAGAGGATCCTCACGGCGAACTGATCAAATCTCTGAATCCCGTATTCTTTTCCACGCCCGCGCTTGCGCTGCAGAGCTGCTATAACGTACTGGGAACCATGTTCGGGCTGTCCCGGGACAACCTGTTCAAGGCGCAGCAGCAGCTGGAGGAATACAGCGCGCCGAGACAGGCGGAGATCGATCGTGAGGAAATGCAGGTGGACCGGCTGACGGACCATCTGAGCCGTTACCTGGTGGAACTGCTCCCCCATCTCAAGAGCGATCTTCATGTTTCCACACTGAATCAGTATTACAAAGTATCCACAGAATTTGAACGTCTGGGGGATCAGGCGGTCAATATTGCCGGTATCGCGTCGAAGCTGTCTGAGAACGATACCGCTTTTTCCGACACCTGTAAAAAAGAATTGTCGGTCCTTCAGGAACTGATCCACGAACTCCTGAAGGACGCTGAAAAAGCTTTTGTGAAAAGAGATGAGGCGGCCGCGTCAGCCATCGAGCCGAAAGTACACGTGGTCAACGACCTGATCAGCGAAATGACGCGGAACCATTTTACCCGGATGAGCGCCGGCGAATGCTCGCTTCTGGCGGACGCGATTTTTTCCAACCTGATGGCTGAATATAAGCGGGTTGCAGGCACCTGTTCCAATACCGGTATGGCCACGCTGGTCCGGATCCATCCGGAACTTGCTTCCAGGGAGCACCTGTTCCTGGAGACGCTGGACAAAAACGGAGACGCCGGCTTCAAGGCGGTTCTGGAACAGACGCATGTAAAGTACTTTGATCAGCTGCGCAAGGCGGAAACCGGCGGCGCATTCGGCGAGCAACTCTCTTTCATTACAGACGCCCCATTGGAAGCAGACAAATCCTGACGGTATCCGTCACATCTCCCCCTTCTCCGCGGCCACACGGCCCAGGGCGACGGGCAGGTTGCCGTTGCGCGTCCGGATCTCGTCCAGGAAGCGTTTCCCTTCCTTTTCGTCCCGCAGGCTGCCCCGGTAGATCAGCTGATAGGCGGCGCCCATTTCCACGGTGCGCACGCGGATCAGTTCAAAGGACGTGAAGTACGCGTCCAGCAGGTCGTCGAACAGCCCTTCATAGTCCAGGCTTTCCGGCAGAGAGATCCGCAGTTCCCGCCGGTTTTCCGCCGCGCGTCCGAACCCGCAGGCGGACAGGAACACGTGGAAGAGCAGGCACAGGACCATCAGCAGGCAGGCTACCGCAAGATAGCCGGCGCCCAGGCACAGTCCCGCGGCCGCCGCCAGGAACACCGCCAGAATCTCCTGGCCGCTTCCCTGTACCGAACGGAAGCGGATCAGGCTGAAGGAACCCGCCACGGCGATGCCGGCGCCCAGGTTGCCGTTCACCACCATGATCACCGTCGCGGTGATCAGCGGAAGCAGCGCCAGCGTGAACGCGAAGGAGCGGGTGGCGTCCGCGTTCCGTTTCGTGTAGTACAGCGAACCCGCAAACCCAAGCAGGAGCGCCGCGGCCAGCGTCAGCAGCACGCTTCCCGCCGTCAGGCTCCCTTCGGTAAAAATACTGTTGAACATTCCGGATCCTTCCTTTCTTTCCTGTCTCTTTCCGGCCGGATATACCGCTGATACGCCAGTCCGTATTTGGAAAAATGCGTCCGTCGGACGTTCGCCTGCTGCAGCAGTTCCGCCAGCCACAGCGGAAGATGGCCGCCGGTTTTGATCTCCATGAGCCGCAGGTCCCGGGGGATCAGGAGGATGCCGGGCGCGGGATCGTTCAGGTCCGGCGCCCAGTCCCGGAAGGTCAGGTTCCGGTCAAAGGTGATCCGCACCCCGGGCTGAGCCCCGCAGGACCAGGCGTCCCGGTCGTAGCCGATCACAGACGCCGGCCGCAGGCCGTACCTCCGGTTCATCCACAGGATCTCCCGGCCCACCTGGCCTGCCGTCTCCGGCAGTTCCCCGGTGGCGAGGCCGTCCATGGCCTCCCGCAGGGGCAGCGCCGTCCGTCGTTTGTACACGACGCCCCGGTACTTTTTCTTGATCTCCAGGTATGCCCCGGAGATCGTTCCCGGCTCCCCGTAGGCGCGCAGGCGCAGCTTCTCCTTGTAGACGGGGCGTTCCAGGGAAGCGCGGATCAGCGCGAAGTCCTCCGTATCGTAGTACAGGCTCTGGACCCGGGGACTGCCGAAATCCATCCGGCGAAATCCCTGCCGCAGGAGCCCCCTTTCCACCGCGGCCGCCTGCGCGGCGGTCAGCAGGTACTTGGTCTCCACTCTCGCGAAATGCTCCTCCATCCCGGGTCACCTTCCTTCTCCGCGGCCCGCGCGGATCCGCTGCAGCGCGGCCTGCACGACGACGCCCAGGCACAGCGCGGCCAGCAGCCAGCGGGAAATGTCGTTATCGATAAAATTCATCAGGGGATTGAACTCGTCCAGGACCAGGAACACCGCAAACATCAGGGACAGAATCACCGTGATGTGGGTGCATATCTTCTGCAGTCTGCTCACGGGTCGTTCACCTCCGCAATCAGCAGCGCGTCGCTGCTTTCCCGGCCGCCGCCGGAAGGATCATTGATGACCGCGTTGTTCCATACCATGATGGAGGAATTGCCTCCGTCCAGGTTATAGGCGGCGGTGCATCCGAGGTCGGCGAACAGCCGGCTCAGGTCCGGCAGGGTGATGCCTGCGGATTCGCCCCGGCCGTCCACCACCACCAGGCAGTAGTGTCCCGGCTCATAGTAACCGATGGCCGTACGGGGATTGGCGGAAATGATCCGCCCGGTGCTCGCGAAGGAAGTAAGCACGCTGCCGTCGGTATCCAGCAGGGCCGGGCCGAAGGTCCAGGCCTGCCAGGCGCCCTGCTGCACCGCCTCCTCCACGGAGAAGGCGGATCCGGGCATCACCCGCATGGTCCCGTCGTAATACAGCACGCATACGTCGCAGTCCGTCCGGTTGGCCCGGTAGATCACGCCGTTGCGGATCACCACGCCCTCGTTCGTGTTGCCGTAGTAGTCGCCGTTGACCGCCAGCAGGGCGTTGTTCAGCAGCGCCATGCTTTCAATGCTGTCCCGGAATCCGGAACCGTAGGTATCATCCGCCAGGGCAGTCTGGAAACAGGTGATGTCCCGCACATAGATATCCGCCAGATAATAGGTGGCGTTTCCACAGGTTTCCTCGGTCACGGTGACGGAGATGTCCGGGCTGGAATAACTGTTTTCGGTGATGACGACGGTGTCGGTGTATTTGTCGGCAAACTTTTCGCTGAGGGGCGTATCGTCCGTTTCGGCGGCTGGTTCCGTTTCACCGTCGGTCAGGGCGCTTCCGCCCTTCCCGCTGCCGCCGTTCTTTCCGCCGCCGCTCTGCCTGCGGGACTTCGCAGAGAGGGTCGACGTATCGCTGATTCCGGCGTCCGCAATCGTCATGGAGCCGTCCGCCGGCAGCGCGCCGGACTCGTCTTCCGTGCTTTCCGTCCGGTACGGGTTGGGGATCACGATCCCCAGGCTGTCCTGCTGCCGGGGCAGCACGTGATGGAACAGCGCGAACACGGTCAGCGCCAGTCCGGTGCACAGGACGTCGATCAGGAAACTCCGCAATACGGGATGTCTTTTCATGGGTATCTCTCCTTCCGCTTTGGACGGGTTTGCAGGGGGTTCCGGCGGCTTACCAGCCGCGCTTTCCGCCCCGGCCGCCGCCCTGGCCGCCCCAGCCGCCCTGGCCGCCCATCATCTGATTGGGGATCTCGCTCACCTGCTGGCCGTTGGCGATGATCGTGCCGCCGTTGTACTGCGCGGTTCCGTCATAGTCGAAGGTGCTGTTTCCGGTCACGTTCACCGTTCCGCCGTTCATGATGATATTGCCGTTGGAGTCGATTCCGTCCGTATCCCCGGCGCCCATGGCGATCGTGATATCGCCGCCGTTGATCTCCACGACCGGCGTGTACGCGGAGGATTTCCGGGCCGCGTTGATCCCGTCGTCGGAGGCCTGGATGCTGATCGTGCCGCCGTTGAGCTGGATATAAGTCCCCTCGATGCCTTCCGCCGCGACAGCGGAGATGGAGCCGCCGTCGATCTGTACCACGGTGGTCGCGTGGATCGCGTCGTCCCCGGCGCTGATCGTCAGGCTTCCGCCGCCGATATAGATAAAGCCTTCCGAAGGATCGTCGTCGTTTTCGGCATGGAGTCCGTCGGTGCCGGCCGTCAGGTTCAGGGTGCCGCCCGCGATCCGGATGGAGTCGTTGGCTTCCAGGGCCTTGGAAGCGGCCCGGATGATCCAGGTACCGCCGGTGACCTTCAGGTCGTCCTTGCTGACGACGCCGTTGTCCGACGAGGAGATCGTCAGCGCGGCGGTACCGTTCAACGTCAGGTCGGTTTTGGAAAAGATCACGCTGTCGGTCTTTGTATCGCCGTCCGACGTGAAGGCGCCGGTCACGGCCAGGCTGCTGTCCGCGGCGACCGTCACAAACACCTTGTCCGCGGACTTCACATAGATCACGGGGAAGGACGTGTTGGTCACGGACAGTCCGTCCAGCACCAGCTGCCCCTTGTCGTCCTCTCCGGCTTCCACCCGGACGGTCACCCCGGAGGCCGTTCCGCTGAGCACATAAACGCCCGCTTCGGTTATCGTGATGTCCTGCCCGTCGGCCACTGTCAGGAAGACCGCGTCCGTCCGGTCCGCGGTCTGTTCCAGGTCGCGGTCCGTGAACAGGTCCTCCGCGCTGTACACGGGAGTTGTGCTCTCCGCCAGTCCGGCGGAAACCGTCAGAATAAACATGCAAACCGCCGCAAGGGCGATCGTCAGGATTCTCAGAATACGCTTCATAGGGGTCATCCCCTCCTTTCGTTCGGGGACATTCTACCGGGCGATGCTTGAATGAACCTTGAATAAAAAATAAAGTCTGAAACCATGAAAAAATCATCTTGTCGCGGTGCCGCCGCGTCTGATATACTTGTACGTACAAGGAGGAATGAAAAGATGAATCAGAGCGCTCTGAATGCGCCTTCCCTCTGCAAAGCCTATGAAAAGTATTTCAGAATCGGTTCTGCCGTCAGCAGCCGGCTGACCGCGGACCGCGAGCTGGCGGAGATCCTCTGCCGGCACTTCAGTTCCATCACTGCGGACAACCAGATGAAACCCTGGAGCGTCCTGGACCGGGAAGCCACGCTGGCAAACGGGGATCCCCTGCACGCGGCCGTGAACTTCGACCGGGTGGACGCGCTGCTGTCCTTTGCGAAGGAGCACGGAATCGCCATGCGGTACCATACCCTGGCCTGGCACAACCAGACGCCCGTATGGTTCTTCAAGGAGAACGGAGAGGACGACTGGAACGCCCCGAACGCGTCGAAGGAAACCATGCTCGCCCGCCTGGAAAACTATATCGGGGACGTCATGGACCACGTGAACACCGCCTTCCCCGGCCTCGTGTACACCTGGGACGTGGTGAACGAAGCCATCGAACCGATGCAGCAGGGCCCCGGCATGTTCCGGACCCGGAGTCCCTGGTACATGACCACGGGAGAGGATTTCCTGCTCACCGCCTTCCGGGCCGCCCGGAAGCACTGCGCGCCGGGACAGACGCTGTGCTATAATGACTATAACTCCTTCGAGCCGGTGAAGCGGGATGCCATCATCGAAGTGCTGAAGCGGCTGCAGACGGAAGGCCTGGTCGACACCATGGGCATGCAGGGGCATTACGTCCTGAAAGACCTGAACGTCGGCATGTGCGAAACCGCCGCCCGGGCCTACGCCGGCCTGGGCCTGAAACTGCAGGTGACCGAGCTGGATATCCACTGCAGCAGCGACGATGAAGCACACAAAACGGCCCTGACGGAAGCCTACCGGGACTGGTTCACCATGATGAAAAAGCTGGTGAAAGACGGGATCGAGGTGGAGGCCGTAACCTTCTGGGGCCTGACGGACGCGGACAGCTGGCTGCCCGGATTCCGCAGGGAACCCAGCTACCCGCTGCTGATCGAGGCGGACCGGACGGTGAAGCCGGCCTTCGACGCTGTGATCGAAGCCGCGGCCGACTGAAAGAACAAATCTGAAGAATAAAACAGGAGGAAAAAAGCATGGCAAGACTGCAGATCGAATACTTCTCCGGCGCGCTGCGGCGCACAACTTCCTTTGAGATGCTGATCCCCAACGATTTCGGCGCGAGTTTCCCCTGGGAGAACAAGGAAACGCAGGACAAGCCCATGTCCACGCTGTTCCTGCTGCACGGGTATACCGGCAAAGCGGGCAACTGGGTGCCGGAGGGACTTCCGGAAAAATATAAATTCGCCATCGTGATGCCGACGGCGGAAAACTCCTTCTACCTCAACGGCGAAGCCACCGGCACCGCCTATCAGACCCTGGTCGGCGAGGAACTGGTGGACTACGTGCGCAGGACCTTTGGCCTGTGCCGCGGACCGGAAGACACCTGCATCGCCGGGCTGTCCATGGGCGGTTTCGGCGCGCTGCATACCGGCCTGGCCTACCCGGAAACCTTCGGGAAGATCGGCGCCCTGTCCTCCGCGCTCATCGTGCATGAGATCGCGAAGCTCAAACCCGGCGAGAGCAACGCCGTCGCCAACTACGCCTACTACGCCTCCTGCTTCGGCGACCTCCCCACGGCGGAGGAGCGGGACGTGAACCCGGAGGTGCTGGCGAAGAAGCTGAAGGACGCCGGCAAAAAGATCCCGGAGATCTACATGTGCTGCGGCACGGAGGACTTCCTCATCGAGAACAACCGGGAACTGCACCGCTTCTTTGAGAAGGAAGGCATCCCCCACGAATACCACGAAGGCCCCGGAACCCACGACATGGTCTTCTGGCGGGAGTATATCGCGAAGATCGTGGAATGGATGTTCGGCTGAGAATACTACTTGACGCTTTCCCCGCTTGTGGGTATGATGGAATCAGAAAAGGCCGCGAAGGCCGAAAATTGAAGAAAGGAAGTACAGCGCTATGAAGTACGAATGCCCCTGCGGATATATTTATGATCCCGAAGTCGGCGATCCGGAAGGCGGAATCGCCCCCGGCACCGCTTTCGAAGACATCCCGGACGACTGGGTATGCCCCGTCTGCGGCCTGGGAAAGGACGCTTTCACCGCGGTCTGATCACAGGACCCCTGCCGCACCTGCCTTGCGCGGGTGCGGTTTTGTTTTGGTTTGTTTTTGCTTCCGCTTTCCGCTTGACGCTCCTTTTGTCCCTGTGGTACGCTTGTGCGGCAGGTTTCCTGCGACTACCGGAAAGAGGATACTGAATATGAATATTGTCTGCCTGGACCTGGAAGGGGTTCTTGTTCCCGAGATCTGGATCGCGTTCTCCGAAGCAACGGGGATTCCCGAGCTGCGGCGCACCACCCGGGACGAGCCGGATTACGACAAGCTGATGCGCTTCCGCCTGAACATTCTGCGGGAGCACGGGCTCGGCCTGAAGGACATCCAGAACACCATCGCCACCATCGACCCGCTGGAAGGCGCGAAGGAATTCCTGGACACGCTGCGGGCGGAGACCCAGGTGCTGATCCTGTCCGATACCTTTACCCAGTTCGCTTCTCCCCTGATGAAGAAGCTGGGATGGCCGGCCATCTTCTGCAACGAGCTGGAGGTCGGGGAGGACGGGATGATCACCGGATACCATATCCGCGTACCCCAGAGCAAGCTGACCACCGTAAAGGCGCTGCAGAGCATCGGCTTCGACACCATCGCCTCCGGGGACAGCTACAACGACCTGGGCATGATCCTGGCCAGCAAGGCCGGTTTCCTGTTCCGCAGCACCGAACAGATCCGCAAGGACCATCCGGAACTGCCGGCCTGCGAAACCTACGATGAACTGCTGGCCCTGATCCGCGGGGCGCTGTGATCCGCACCCTTGTATTTTCCGGATAAAAATGATAAGATGAAGCCCGAATTCAGGAGGAGGTACTTCCAATGGCTGAAACGTATGTCACCGGCGAAACGCTGGTAGGAGAAATCGTGACCCAGTATCCCGAAGCGGTCGAAGTGCTGCTGTCCATCGGGATGCACTGCCTGGGCTGCCCCGCTTCCCGCGCCGAGTCCCTGGCGGACGCCTGCGCCGTGCACGGCATGCCCGTGGACCGCGTGATCGAAGCGATCAACGCGAAGATCACCGAAGCCCGGTAAGCTTCCGGGTCACAGAAAAAAGGATGCCCCCGCGGGCATCCTTTTTGCGTGCGCCGTTTTCCGTTTACAGCACGCCGATAAACGTATCCTCAATCGTGTCAATAACCTCTCCGCCGGCGTCGATGATCTCCAGCACCGCGTCAAAGGGATGGCCGCCGTAGTCGGTGAACCGGAGCGTCATTCCGTCCTCCAGGTGCAGGTCGTTGGCTTCATAGTAGCCTTCGTTCGCGTCAATCACGCGGAAGATGTAGGTGCCGGGTCCGCCGGCTCCCGCCAGGTCGAACTGCGCTTCTTCGCCCGCTTCCAGCACAAAGGTGGCTTTCCCCCACAGGGAGGTTTTCAGGATCTCCTCCGTCTGCGGCAGGATCCAGATCTCCGCTTCCTCCACCTCGTTGATGAAGGTCACACCGGCCATACTCTCCGGCTGCTTTGCCGCCGGGGTCACGAGGAACGCCGCCGCAAGGATCAGGATCAGGGTGATCAGAATGGATTTTGCCATGATGGAACCCTCCTGTTTTCAATATACGCCGTTTTCGGTCACGATCCGGCCGACAGGAATATCGTTTGCTTCCCGGGGCAGTGTTTCCTCCGCGCGCTGGGCCTCAAAAGCCGCCAGGAGAACCGCCGCGTCTGTGCACCGGGGCAGAAACCGGTCGTAATAGCCGCCGCCCATCCCCAGCCGGGTCCCGTCCCCGTCAAACGCAACGCCGGGGCAGACCACCAGACCGATCTCCTCCGGGGAAACGTTCTGCGAGGACGCCGGATCCGGTTCCAGGATGCCGAAGGCGCCTTCCCGCCAGCCGCCGGGCAGCATGGCCGCCATCTCCCTGGCGTTCAGGCAGACCGGATACGCGAAGCGCTTGCCGGCGGAAGCCGGATGCTCCGTCAGGAAGTTAAGGTCCGCCTCGTCCGGCGTCGCGCGGTAGACCAGGACCGTCTCTGCCGCGGCAAATTCCGGAAGCGCCGCGATCCGCTCCGCGATGCGGGCGGACTTCTCCGCGCGTTCCTCCGGCGTCAGGCTCCTGCGGGCCCGGAGGTACTTTTCCCGGAGCGTTTGCTTTGTCTGCATGATATCTTCCTGCCGTCCTGTTGTTTTCCGCGGATATTATACCCTGTTCCCGGGGCGGAAAGCAAATGAAAAGACGGCTCCGGAATTCCGGAACCGTCCGTTGATCCGTGGACAGATTATTTGGCCGCCCAGGTCAGGCTGTTCAGGATCGCTTCGGCTTCCGTGCCGGGGAAAGGAATGATGTCGTAGAAGCGGACGGCGATCCACAGATCGTCCCCCAGCTGTCCCTCGAATTCCACCAGGTCCATGCCGCTCTTGGTATAGGACCAGCCCTTCATTTCCTGTCCGAGCACATTCAGGACGTATTCCGTCTCCTGCACGTTGTCGCATTTGTCGCGGTCCGCGGCCAGGTCTTCCTGCGTGGCGTAGAAGGCCAGGCGGATGGCGGCGGGCTGATAGCTGGTGCGGGACTCGTCCAGGCAGTTCAGGAAGCGGACCTCACCCATCTTCGCCTGGGCGAACCAGTATTCCGTGGGAACTTCCGCGGTCACGTCCAGGGACGGGCCGTTGGGCTTCACCTTGGTCTCCAGCGTCTGGGCCGCGGTCTCGCTGCTGCCGGCCGCCCGGTTGCCGACGAAGGGAAGTCCGCTGATATCCGCCGCCAGGTATTCCGCGGAGTCGATGGTCGTCACAATGGCGCTGACGTACCAGAAACCGTTCTCGTTTTTGAAGGTCACGGTCACGTCCCGGGT
>JAEEGL011159047.1_pt1 | contig 11635 bp, 3 predicted proteins | sample 9134231 | NCBI WGS metagenome assembly JAEEGL01 (sample SAMN16246548, study PRJNA631951) | gut metagenome | biome: gut microbiome; feature: rumen; material: fiber-attached | host: Bos | place: Iran: Karaj | collected 2018-10 | reverse complement strand
TCTTTCTATCTTTGCGCCATCGCTTGTTAGTCCACTTGTGGGCGGCGGGCGGTCTTATATATGAGAAAGACGTTTTCGAACGTCTGTCGTTGTGGTCCAAGAACTTCGCAACTTCCAAAACCTACAGCTGGCAGATGACAACGAGGCGTCTACGTGGTGCGTTTCTATATACCTTAATTATATATAGTACGTGCTGGCGTGGGCTAACTGCGTTGTCTATCCTGTGTAGGTGGGCAATGCGAAGGCCTTTGGATCCAGGATGGGCAGAGAAACAGACACCTGCGCCTTTTTTGTATATCAGAGGGAACCTGGAACTATAGAGTAATGGCCGATTTTGGGGTGTTTGAGAGGCGACAAATACACATAGAAACGATGATAAAAGAAAACAAGCAATCATTCAAATCTAAACACCATAATTTGAAGCATGTGTTTAGATCGGATATGTTAAAAGTCAACAAAGATGGTATTAAATATGAAAAGGACTTTAATCAGAGCAATGGTAAACAAATATTGGCTGTAAGCAAGTATACGAAATTGAGCAATCTTGAAAAGTCAGTAAATGAGGGCACTTTCTACTTTGGGTCACCGTATGATTGGCTTGATCCATTCGAACTGTTATTCTATCAGCCAAAAATGAATATTAGAAATGAAGGGGCGATTACTATTCATGCATGCTGTTTTACATGTAATGACATAGAGAATGAAGAAGGTTTTTGGCAGATTTGGAGTATAGATGAGAAAGAACCAATAGTTAGGGTTACATATAATATTGACAAATTACTGGCATCACTTAATAAACGAGCTGAGAACATATACACTTTTTATCTTGCGGGAATGGTATATCAAACACGAGATAACATTCTAAAATATCATCGTGAACCACAAAATTATTATTATGAAGAAACTGATGACTATCTTAACAAGTTGTGCCTTAAAAGAAATTCATACAAATATGAAAACGAATTGCGCTTGTTTGTAAAAAAAACAGCATATGATGATCAAAATGATAATGACAACAAAACTCTTGTAAAAATTGATTATAATGATGGAATAATAACAGAAATAACTCTACCACCAGCTACTCCATATGGAAATACTCATCTTGACAATGATACAATAAAGAACTATCAAGAAAATCAAAAACACATCAATTATCTAACAATACATAGACTTCAAAGTTTGGTAGATAAAAGGAAATTAGTGTGTGAAATCAATCAGTCTGCATTATATTGTACTAATGTCAATTCAAATACTTATAAAATATAGAATTATGAAACGACTATTAACTTTGGCAGTATCGTTCCTGTGCTGCATGGCAACTTCGTTTGCTCAGTTTAGCGGATCGGGGTCAGGAACCGAGAGTGACCCGTTCTGCATTACAAATCCTATTCAGCTGAATCAGTTGCGTCACTTTCTAAATCAACAGAATGTTTACTTTAAGTTGGAGGCAGATATTGACTTGACAGAGTTCTTGGAAGATGAGAGCCCAACGGAAGGATGGCAACCAATAGGGACTAAATCAACGCCATTCAAGGGTATATTCGATGGCAATGGAAAAGCCATTTCTGGTCTATGGATAAACAGGCCTAATTCTGATTGTGTGGGGTTCTTTGGCTCTCTTGATGGAGGAACCGTTAAAAATCTTACAATAAAGGGAAGTTCTGTGAGAGGCAAAAACAGTGTTGGTTTTTTATCAGGTTATGAGGGCGTGATTTCTAATTGCATCCTATCTGGAACAGTAAGCGGCTCTTCGTATGTTGGAGGGTGTACTGGCGATAGAGGAAGTTTTAACAATATAACTTCAACCATAGATGTGAGCGGTGATGATTATGTCGGTGGAATTTGCGGAAGAAAAGGTTCTATGGATAATTGTACAGTGACAAATATATATGTGAGAGGCAATAACTATGTAGGCGGTATTTGTGGATCTACTGATGTATATTGGCGTGGGGATTTTAAGGCTTGTTTTGTCTATTCAAAAGTTTCTGGTAACAATTATGTCGGTGGCATTTGTGGTCAAGAAAGGAGTGAAGGTAATATTCCAAATTTAATCGAATGTGGATTTGTTGGCGATGTAAAAGGAAACTCATACGTTGGTGGAATTTGTGGTGATTTTTATGGTTGGAATCCGATGAAAGGATGCTTTGCCATTGGACATGTTATAGCAAATGGCAATTATGCTGGGGGAGTTGTAGGTTATTCAGGTTTGTATAACGCAATATCCAATTGTTATTTCAGCGGTTCTGTCTCTGGAAAGGATATAATTGGTGGTTTGATTGGCTATAAAAATGGTAGTGATGTAAAATATTGCTATGCTAATGCTTCAGTAGTAGGTAATAGTTCTGTCGGAGGACTATTTGGTAAGGTTGAAAGTGATAATGCTAATCATGTGTTCAAAGCATCTTCTAATGTCGCTATCATCACCTCTATAAAGGCAACGGAGAACCACGTCGGAAGGATCTATGGCGAGAAGGGTATTAGAGTCCAAATTGGCGAAATGGGCACAGCTGAGGAAAATAAAGTTTTTAATCGAGCTATTGTGATTGAGGCTGGTGTTGCTAAGGACATCATTGACGATGAGCAAAACGGTGCTGGAGTCAGTGCTACTACTTTGAAGTTGAAAGCCACTTACGTAGCGATGGGTTGGGACTTCAACGATACTTGGGCTATACAGGAAACGGAATGTTATCCCTATATGCAGACGCAGACTGCACCGCCAGTGATTACCTCAAAGTTGGTGTCAGGAGCAACCGTCGTTAGCGGCAAATGCGTAGATGGCGGTACGGTAACATTGGAGATTGACGGCGTGAAGCAACAGATGGTGAGTACGGGACATGAGTTCTCGTTTACCGTCAGTCCGCTGCAGGCGGGGCACGATGTTCGGCTGTCGGCCAAGGTTGACGGGAAAGAGCAGTCGTATTATACGACGGAAACGGTGGCCTATTTGGGTAAGGGTACGGCCGACGATCCTTATCAAGTTTATACGGCGGCCGACCTGACTGGCGTTTACAGGAAGGGCTACTTCAAGCTGATGAACGACATTGACCTGACGGACTATATCAATCAGTTCAGTCCCTCAGAGGGCTGGGAGTCGATAGGCCGCGAGGGCAGCGAGACAATACACTTCGACGGCGATGGGCACAAGATAACGGGGCTGTGGTGCAACACTACCCGCGACAACACGGGCCTGTTCTCGTGTTTTGCCAACGGCACGATCAAGAACCTGGCGGTGGAAACAGCGAAGGGCAAGCAGGTGAAAGGTGGCAAGAACACGGGCATACTGATAGGTAAGATGATGAACGGCACGATAGAGAACTGCCGAGTGGTGGGAACACTGGCTGACGGTACACCCGTTGGCGGACTGGTGGGACTGTTTGAGGGCGGCAAAATCAGTCTTTGCCAAGCATCGGTCACCATCAACGCCACGCTGGAAACTTCGTATGTAGGCGGCATTGTGGGCGACATTACGAGCGGCACGATAGACCAGTGCGTGACGATGGGCACGTTGAAGGCTACGGGCAAGGAATCATACGTCGGCGGATTAGTGGGTAAGAACAATGCCGCCATTACCAACTGCTACAGCAATGCGGCGATTCACTCGTCGTACAGCGCAGCGGGACTGGTGGCCTATAATTATAATAAGGTGGAGAAGTGCTACGCTACGGGCGACATCTATACCAATAATATCGGTGCGGGCGTCATTGGCTACAACGACGGTTCAAGCGCCGTGGTGAAGAACTGCGCGGCAATGAACAACAAGATTGATGTGGTGTATGAGTCGCAGCAGGTGCAGCAGGGCGGCGGCTACGGACAGCGCATAATCGGCGGAAAAAAGAATGGTGCTGCGGTTCCAGAACTGAACAACTATGCGCTGAAGACGATGCAGGTGTCGGTGAACAACATACCACAGCCAGTGTCTGACGATTTCTATAACGGTGTGGGCAAGAATGGTTCGGAGTTAGCAAAGGCTACGACGTATCAGGAATTAGGCTGGGACTTTGCTGAGACGTGGGCCATCGCCGAGGGCGAGGGCTACCCGTCGCTTAGGAAGAACGAGGCCGTGGTGGTGAAGCCTGGCGAGGATGAGCCGGAACCTGTGCTGTCGACGGACGACCATTTGGTGGTGGACGAGGTGACGGCGAGCAAGGGCAAGACCGTTGCCGTAGGCATCGGACTGACGAACAAGGATACAGACCTGACGGCGTACCAGTTTGATATGACGCTGCCTGCCGGTTTCACGTTGGCTATGGATGGTAAGAAGTACCAGGTGACGAAGACTGCCCGCTACGAAGATGACGGGCAGACGCTGAACGTGTCAGCCGTGGAGGGCAGCGAGCGGACGTACCGCTTCGTGAGCTTCTCGCTGTCGAACAGCGTCATCACCGAGACGAGCGGTGCCATCCTGAACGCCATCGTTGAGGTGGCTGACAATGTGGAGCCGGGCAGCTATGAGGCCCAGCTGTCGGCGATTGTATTCACAAAGGCCGACGGCACACAGGTGAAGCTGAACAACGTGAAGTTCAACTTCGTGGTGAGCAGCGTGACGAAGGGCGACACCAACGACGACGGCGACATCAACGTGTCGGACATTGTGGAGATAGTGAACTGCATCATGGGCAAGCCGTCGTCGAAGTTCGTGGCTGCCGCTGCCGACATGAACGGCGACGGCGAGGTGAACGTGACGGACATTGTGCAGGTGGTGAGCATCATCATGGCGGGCAGCGGTGCCAGTTCACGCAGCGATGTGGATATGGCTTCGGCAACGGACAACGACAAACTGCTGTTGACGGATGGACTATCGTTGAGATTGGAGAATGACGGCAACTATGTGGCCGCTCAGTTTGATGTAAAACTTGCTGACGGTCAGACGTTAGACAATATTTCACTGAACGCCGGACGCAGCAGTCAGCACCTGCTGACGTATGCCAAGACGGGGGAGAACCTGTATAAGGTGGTACTTTACTCGTTGGATAATAGCTCGTTTAGTGGGCATGATGGCGAGTTGCTGAGCATCCGCGTATCTGGTAATGGCGACGTGACGTTAGAGAACATCCTGTTCGTAACTTCTGGTAACGTAGAAAAGCGGTTTGCACCGCTCTATGGCACAGTAACAGGAATTGAAGACACTAAACACTCAACACTAAACACTCAACAAGCCTTTGACTTGCAAGGACGTAGAACGAAGGCAACGAAGAAGGGCGTGTATGTTGTTAACGACAAAAAGTATGTGGTGAAATGAAACGATATAGGTTACTGATGATGGCAGTCCTGCTCACGATAGTGGGCAGGACGCTGGCCGACAACCTGACGGTGGCCGACGTGACGTTGAACGCCGGTGAGAAGAAGCAGGTGTCGATAGTGCTGAACAACCCTGACCACCAGTATGCAGCATTCCAGTTTGACCTGGTGCTGCCCGATGGTGTCACCATTGCGACGAATACGAAGGGCAAGTTGATAGCCAGTCTGAATGAAGACCGCAAGGACGACCATTCGCTGACGGTGACGGACGTAGGAGATAATACGTATCGGTTCCTGTCGTTCTCGTTGACGAATGCGGAGTTCTACGGAACGGGCGGCGCTTTGGTAGACTTGACGCTGGAGGCTGCGACGGATGCAGTGGGTGGCGTAAAGACTGCCAACGTGACGTCGCAGGTGTTTACGGAGGTGAGCGGTACACAGAGCAAGTGGTCCGACGTGTCGTTCAGTATCGACGTGAAGGGCGGCGGCAGTGTGACGCCAGACGACCCGCCGGTAGTCAGCGGTGATGATATGCTGACGGTGGAGCCTGTCACGATGAGTGCAGGGGAGAGTCAGCAGGTGGGTATCGGGCTGAAGAACCCGTCGACCCAGTATACAGCATTTCAGTTTGACCTGGTGCTGCCCGATGGCGTCAGCATTGCGAAGAATGCGAAAGGAAAGCTGATAGCCAGTCTGAATGAGGACTGCATTGACGACCATACGCTGACGGTGACGGATGTTGGCGGCAACACCTACCGGTTCCTGACGTTCTCAATGACGAATGCGGAGTTCTCAGGGACAGATGGAACGTTGGTATATGTGACGCTGCAGGCTGCTTCCGATGCGGTGGTCGGTGCAAAGACGGCTACCATCAAGTCGCAGGTGATGACCCAGGTGAGTGGCAAACAGAGCAAGTGGGCCGACAAGTCGTTTCAGATAACTGTTGAGGCGGCTGTGGTGCCTGTGACCATTACGGCCAAGAGCTATAGCCGGGAGTATGGCGAGGCCAATCCTGCGTTTGAGTACACTTCGGTTGGGGCAACCGTGAATGGTATGCCAGAGATTACTTGCGAGGCTACTGCTACTTCGCCCGTCGGCACCTACCCTATAATAATCAAGAAAGGTAGTGTGACGAATAGTGGCGATACGTATGTCAATGGTACACTCACGATTACCAAGGCTCCGCTGACGATTAGCGGCGGGTCGTATAGCATGAAGCAGGGTGAGCAGCTGCCCACGTTTATTGCTACGTATTCTGGTTTCAAGAATGGTGAGACTTCGGCGGTGCTGTCGAAGCAGCCGACGCTGACTACTACGGCTACGTCGAGCAGCACACCAGGGACTTACGAGGTAAACGTCAGCGGTGCGGAAGCCAAGAACTATGACATCAGTTATAAGAAAGGTACACTGACTATTACGGATGCTGATGCTGTTGTCGTTACTGCGAAGAGTTACACCCGTCAGTACGGCGATGCCAATCCAACGTTCGAATATACGTCGAGCGGTGCCACGCTAAACGGTAAGCCGGAAATCAGCTGCGAGGCTACCGCGACATCACCAGTCGGCACGTACCCCATCGTAATCAAGAAAGGTGGAGTGACGAATTATAACGATTCGTATGTCAATGGTACGCTAACCATCACGAAGGCTCCGCTAACAATCAGCGCAGGTGATTATACGATGAAACAGGGAGAGGCCCTTCCGACATTCAAGGCTACCTATTCTGGATTCAAAAACAGCGAGACTGAGGCTGTGCTGACCAAGAAGCCGACGCTGACTACTACGGCTACATCAGCAAGTGCGCCAGGTACTTACGAGGTGACTGTCAGCGGTGCTGAAGCCAAAAACTATGACATTACTTATAAGAAAGGTACGCTGACTATTACTGACGCTGACCCAATCACTGTGACGGTGAAGAGCGTGAGCAGGGAGTATGGCAATGCTAACCCGACGTTCGAATATACCGTAGCTGGTGGTACGTTGGACGGTACGCCGGAAATCAGTTGCACGGCTTCGGAAAAGACAGACGTTGGGACGTATGACATCACCATTGCAAAGGGTTCGGTAAAGAACTACAATGTTACGTTCGTTGCTGGCAAGCTGACTGTTACGAAGGCCCCGTTGACGATTAGCGGCGGTACGTATAGCATGAAACAGGGGGAGACGTTGCCATTTTTCAAGGCTACTTACTCTGGCTGGAAGAACGGTGATACGGAAGCGGTATTGACGAAGGAACCTACGCTGACAACAACTGCGACTTCGGCAAGTGCGCCAGGGACGTATGAAGTAAACGTCAGCGGTGCGGAAGCTAAGAACTACGACATCACTTATAAGAAAGGTACGCTGACTATCACAGAGGCTGACCCTATCACTGTGACGGTAAAGAGCGTGAGCCGCCAGTATGGCGATGCTAATCCGACATTTGAATATACCGTGGATGGTGGAACGTTAGATGGAAAGCCGGAAATCAGCTGCACAGCTACGGAGAAATCAGACGTGGGCAATTATGACATCACCATTTCGAAAGGTTCGGTGAAGAACTACAACGTATCCTTCATTGGTGGTACGCTGACTATCACCAAGGCTCCATTGACAATCAGCGGTGGGACGTATAGCATGAAGCAGGGCGAGACGTTGCCAATTTTCAAGGCTACTTACTCTGGCTGGAAGAACGGTGATACGGAAGCTGTGCTGACGAAGAAGCCTACGCTGACAACCACGGCCACTTCGGCAAGTACACCTGGGACGTATGACGTGAACGTCAGCGGTGCGGAAGCTAAGAATTATGACATCACTTATAAGAAAGGTACGCTGACTATTACAGACGCTGATCCCATTACTGTGACGGTGAAGAGCGTGAGCAGGGAGTATGGCGATGCTAACCCGACGTTTGAATATACCGTAGCTGGTGGTACGTTGGACGGTACGCCGGAAGTCAGTTGCACGGCTTCGGAAAAGACAGACGTTGGGACGTATGACATCACCATTGCAAAGGGTTCGGTGAAGAACTATAATGTTACGTTCGTTGGTGGTAAGCTGACTATTACGAAGGCTCCGTTGACGATTAGCGGCGGTACGTATAGCATGAAACAGGGGGAGACGTTGCCAATTTTCAAGGCTACTTACTCTGGCTGGAAGAACGGTGATACGGAAGCGGTATTGACGAAGAAACCTACGCTGACAACAACTGTGACTTCGGCAAGTACACCAGGGACTTACGAGGTAAACGTTAGCGGTGCGGAGGCTAAGAACTACGACATCACTTATAAGAAAGGTACGCTGACTATCACGGACGCAGATCCCATTACTGTGACGGTAAAGAGCGTGAGTCGCCAATATGGCGATGCCAACCCGACGTTTGAATATACCGTAGCGGGTGGAACGCTTGACGGAACACCGGAAATCAGCTGTTCGGCTACGGCGAAGTCTGACGTTGGAACGTATGACATCACCATTGCGAAAGGTTCTGTGAAGAACTACAACGTTTCCTTCGTTGGCGGTAAGCTGACTGTTACGAAGGCTCCGTTGACGATTAGCGGTGGTACGTACTCCATGAAGCAGGGCGAGCAGCTGCCAACCTTCAAGGCTACGTATTCAGGTTGGAAGAACGGAGATACGGAAGCGGTGTTGACGAAGAAGCCGACGTTGGCAACTACTGCTACATCGGCAAGTGCGCCTGGTACTTACGAGGTGACTGCCAGCGGTGCAGAGGCTAAGAACTACGACATGAAGTATGTGGCAGGTACACTGACCATTACGGAGGCTGAAGCGATAGTCGTGACGGTTAGCAATGCGGCCCGCAACTATGGCGACGAGAATCCTGTGTTCTCGTTTGTTACGTCTGGGGGCAAGCTGAATGGACTGCCGGAGATTACTTGTGAAGCCACAGAGACTTCACCTGTAGGGACTTACACGATTAACATAGGGAAGGGTAGCGTGACCAACAGTAATGTCACTTACGTCAGCGGCACATTGGAGGTGACTGAGGCACCACTAACCATCAAGGTTGGGACGTACACCAGGAAACAGGGCGAGGAGAATCCAGAATTCACTCTGACCTACGAAGGCTTTAAGAACGGCGAGACGGAAGCCGTGCTGACACAGCAGCCGACGCTGACGTGCAATGCCACGAAGGATTCGCCCGTAGGACTCTATGAAATAGTGGTATCGGGTGCGGAAGCTCCGAATTATTATTTCACCTACATCAATGGTTCGTTGAGCGTAACAGAGGCTGACCCCGTGTTGGTGACGGCGAAAAGCTACACCCGTGAGTATGGCGAGGCCAATCCGACGTTTGAGTTTACGACGGAAGGGGCAACATTGGAGGGTACACCCGAAATCGTTTGTACCGCTACGGCTACGTCGACCGTCGGCACCTATCCCATTATAATCAAGAAAGGTGGGGTGACGAACTACAACGACAGGTATGTCAATGGCACGCTTACCATTACGAAGGCTCCACTGACCATCAGCGGCGGCGACTATGTCATGAAGCAGGGTGACGCGATGCCTACGCTGAAGGCTGTGTATGCAGGTTTCAAGAATGGTGAAACGTCAGCGGTATTAACAAAGCAGCCTACATTGACCACTACGGCAACATCGGCGAGTATTCCTGGCACTTACGAAGTAATTGTGAGCGGTGCCGAGGCTGAGAATTACGAAATCAGCTACGACGCAGGTACACTTACCATCGTGGATGCTGATGCTGTAGTCGTTACGGCAAAGAGCTACACCCGTGAGTATGGTGAGGCCAATCCGACGTTTGAGTTTACGTCGGAAGGGGCAACGTTGGAAGGTCAGCCGGAAATCAGCTGCGAGGCTACGGCTACTTCGCCCGTCGGCACCTATCCTATTATCATCAAGAAAGGTAGCGTGACGAATTATAACGATTCGTATGTGAACGGCGTGTTGACCATCACCAAGGCTCCGCTGACCATCGGCGGCGGCGAGTACACGATGAAGCAGGGCGAGGACGTGCCAATGCTAAAGGCTGTGTATAGCGGTTTCAAGAATGGCGAGACAGAGGCTGTGCTGAAGACGAAGCCCATGCTGAAGACGACGGCAACGTCGGGCAGCGAACCAGGAGTTTACGAGGTGACGGTCAGCGGAGCCGAGGCTGAGAACTACGAGATTAGCTACGTGGCCGGCAAGCTGACCATCTTGGAGGCTGATGCCGTCGTCGTGACGGCCAAGAGCTATACCCGTGAGTATGGTGAGGCCAATCCGACGTTTGAGTTTACGTCGGAAGGGGCAACGTTGGAGGGTACACCCGAAATCGTTTGTACCGCTACGGCTACATCGCCTGTCGGCACCTATCCTATTATCATCAAGAAAGGTAGCGTGAAGAACTATAACGACCAGTACGTTAGCGGCGCGCTGACTATTACGAAGGCTCCGCTGAAGGTGACGGTGGCTGATGCTACCCGTGAACAGGGCGAGGAGAACCCTGAGTTCGTAATCACCTACGAAGGCTGGAAGAACGGTGACACGGAAACGGTGCTGACTAAGAAACCTGTAGCGACGACTACGGCAACGAAGGACAGCGCGGTGGGTGAGTACGTCATCGTTGTGAGCGGCGGCGAGGCCCAGAACTATGAGCTGAGTTACGTCAACGGTAAGCTGACGGTGACGGTGCCAAGCAGCATCAGCGAATTGCTCAGCGGTGGTACTTTCGATGTTTACACAACCTCTGGAAAGCTGATCAAGAAAGGCGTCGCTTCATTGAAAGGACTTGCCAAGGGTGTGTATATCGTGAATGGCCAGAAGGTGATAGTGAAGTAAAATATACCTCATAACCTCATAAAATCCCCTGAAACCCCTTTCTACACTGGGGTTTCAGGGCATGAGGTATGTTTGAGATACCTCATGGAAACCTCATGGGTATCCTCATGTGGGGAATTTCGTGGATACTATTTAGGGCATTTAATCATCATAGAATTTGGATATATCAAAATGTTTGTTCTAAATAATATTATTCACTCTGTCACTTCTTCTTTTATATAATTGAATAATAGATATTTAGAAGTGATAGTATATGATTTATACTTTCACAAATCTATCACTTTTTGTCACTAAACCATAGGTTTTTGGTCAGAAAGTCATAGACTTTTGCACGAAAAGTCGGTGAGTTTTCACAAAAAGTCGATGACTATTTGTGGATATAGTCTTTGTGTGAAAAGTGACAGAAAAGTGAAAGAATATGACGGTAAGAAAATTTTTATATCGTTGATTTTCAGCTTATAATTATAAATTAGTGATAGTGAAGGTAGTTTTGAAACATTTTTATGAGAGACTTATTTTGGGATGTGGGATGGAGGTGCTGGGAGTTTAGGTAGGGTAAACCTGGAGTTTACCCTACCTAAACCCTGGGTTTACCCTACTTAAACTCCTGGGTAGA
>JAEEGL017150613.1_pt1 | contig 11636 bp, 7 predicted proteins | sample 9134231 | NCBI WGS metagenome assembly JAEEGL01 (sample SAMN16246548, study PRJNA631951) | gut metagenome | biome: gut microbiome; feature: rumen; material: fiber-attached | host: Bos | place: Iran: Karaj | collected 2018-10 | reverse complement strand
CACCAGTCCGATACGGTCGTTCTTTCGTCCGTCGATGAAATCCTCTGCCACTTTTTTTGCTGCTTCCAAACGATTCGGAGAGAAATCTTCTGCCAGCATGCTGCTCGATACATCCATTGCAATTACAATGTCGATACCCTCCATCGTTGTCTCTTCACGGCTCAACTCGCTTTGCGGTCGTGCCAGCGCCACCACTACGGCGGCTACTGCCACTATCCGTAGCGCATAGGGTAGCCAGCGCAACCGTTGTCGCAGACTTTTCTTTACCCCGGCAAAGAACGTTATGTCCGAATGCTGTAGTGCCGCCTCCTGTTTCCGGTATTTCCACACCCACCACCATACCATCACCGGGACGATTGCCAGTCCGGCCAGCAGCCAGGGGTATGCAAAATCGATGTTACTCATTATTCCCATCATTCTCGTTATCCCCATTATTTCTATTCACACAGGCCCACATCTTCTGCACAAACTCCATTGCTCCCTCAAGAGCCTTCTGGTGTTCGTATGGCAAAGGCTCGCTCTTTGCAAACTTTACCATGTCTGCCGTCGAGAATATTTTTCGCAACAAGGCGGTTGCGTCATCACTTACACTTTTACACATTAACGCATTAACGCATTCCTCACTCGTCATCTCCGTGGCCCTGATTTCGGTGGTTTCCTCAATGAAGAGGCGAACGGTATCTGTTAGTTCGGTATAGTATTCTTTTGTTCGTCCACTCTGCCATAGTTGTTTCTTCCTTAGAGTCTCCAAGTTGTCCAGCGCCCGCTCTTCAGCCGTCCTTGTGTCGGGCTTCTCATCGCTCAGCCATTCTGACACTTTGCCACTCTTCCATTTCTTCCAGAACCACCATCCTCCGAAGGCAAGCGCCAGCATCCCCAGTCCCAGAAGCACCCAACGGATAATCTCCCAGAATGTATAGGGTACCTGCTCAATGCCTGCAATATCACGTATTTCCTCCGAGGAGGTGTCCACCTCGATGTCGAGCACCATCAGCGGCAGCGAATCGTCTGGCCCCAGCTTGACATAGTGCAGTCCAGGCTCGAAACATGTCAGTGTCGTAAGCATTGCCTTGTGTAGGGTGTCGTATTCTTCTTTCAGGACCTCTATGGCTCCGTCGCCTTCGGGATGCCATTTTCCGCATTCTTCTCCCGACACACGCAGAACCGTTTGGTTGCCCAGAAGAATTGTGTCGGCGCTCAGCTGAGGCTGAGCAAAGGCCGGAGCGACGAGTGTAGTTAATAGATAATAGATTATAGTTAATAGTTTTTTCATTTTCTGCTTTTCTAACTTCTTCTGGCCAAGAGATTCTTAAGAGGCATGACGAAATCCTCTCCAGTTGTCAGCGTTGCCATATCCACACCGTAATGCCGCAGGGTCCGCTCCACTTCCATTTCATGTTCAGCAAAGCGAGCGTCTGCCATCTTCCTCACTTTATCCTTCCCCGTATCCACCCACATGGTCTCGCCACTCTCGGGGTCGTAGAATTTCACCAGTCCCAGATTGGCCAGATGTTGCTCGCCTCGGTCGACCAGTCGTAGAGCCACCACATCGTGTTTTCCGGCCGCCATTTTCAATGCCTCTGTCCAGGTTGGTGTCTCCAAAAAATCGCTCAGCAGGAACATCGTGCAGCGTCGCTTCATGACGTTGGAGAAATACTTCAAGGCTTCACCCAAGTCTGTTCCTCGGCCTTCTGGACGAAACGTAATCAATTCTCTGATGATTCTCAGAATGTGTGTTCGCCCCTTTTTGGGGGGGATGAATTTTTCAATCCTGTCGCTGAACAGGATAACCCCCACTTTGTCGTTGTTGGTTATTGCGCTGAAAGCAAGCGTTGCAGCCACTTCTGCCGCCAGATCTTCCTTGAACTGGCGGTGGGTGCCGAAATAGCCGCTGCCACTAACGTCGACGAGCAGCATCACCGTCAGTTCGCGTTCCTCCTCAAAGATTTTTACGTAGGGATGAGCGTATCGTGCGGTAACATTCCAGTCGATGTTCCTTACGTCGTCACCATATTGGTATTCACGTACTTCGCTGAAAGCCATTCCTTTTCCCTTGAAGGCGGAATGGTATTCGCCCGAGAACATCTGCTGCGACAGTCCGCGCGCCTTAATCTCGATTCTCCGAACCCGTTTAATTATCTCTTCATCCATGATTAGGGGACGTCAACACGATTCAGCACTTCGTTCACCAACTCTTCGCTCGACACATTTTCCGCCTCGGCCTCGTAGGTCAATCCTACGCGGTGACGGAGCACATCCATGGCCACAGCGCGTACGTCCTCGGGAATGACATAGCCCCTGCGACGCAGGAAAGCATAAGCCTTAGCGGCAGCAGCGAGATTGATGCTTCCGCGCGGCGAGGCGCCATAGCTGACCAGGCCTTTCAGCTTCTCCAGACCATATTGCTCTGGATAGCGGGTGGCGAACACAATATCGGTGATATAGTTCTCAATCTTCTCGTCCATATACACTTCGCGCACCACCTCGCGAGCCCGGACGATATCAGCCGGTTTCAACAAGGCCTTTCCCTCGCTGCCGTTGTCCTGCTCTTTCACATTCACAATCTTATGCAGGATTTCCCGTTCTTCCTCCTTCTTAGGATAGCCTATGACCACCTTGAGCATAAAACGGTCCACCTGGGCCTCGGGGAGGGGATAGGTGCCCTCCTGCTCGATGGGGTTCTGAGTGGCCAGCACCAGGAAGGGCTCCTCCAACGGGTATGTTTGCTCACCGATGGTTACTTGACGTTCCTGCATGGCCTCCAGCAAAGCACTTTGAACTTTGGCAGGCGCACGGTTGATTTCGTCGGCCAAAATGAAATTACTGAAAATGGGACCTTTCTTAACCTGGAACGACTCACTCTTCTGACTGTAGATCATAGTGCCCACGAGGTCGGCAGGCAATAAATCGGGTGTGAACTGGATGCGGCTGAATTTCGCGTCGATAGCCTTTGCCAATGTGGTGATGGTTAATGTTTTCGCCAGACCGGGCACACCTTCCAACAGCACATGTCCGTTGCTCAACAGCCCTATCAGCAGCCCCTCCACCATATGTTTCTGACCCACAATCTGCCTGCCTACCTCACGGGTCAGCACCTCGACAAAAGCACTTTCGCGTCCGATTCTCTCATTGAGTTCTTGAATGTCAATATTTTCCATGTTTCTATTGTGCTATATCAGCAGGCAACGTGCCTGCGTACTAATTAAAATTCAAAACTCATAACTTAAAACTTAAAACTTTATTGCCCTTTTTAATATTTTTTATCATTTGACAAAAAAAATAAAAAAAACACACAAAAGATACCATATATAAAGAAAAAAGTGTATCTTTGTACGATAATTGTTTATAAAGGAAATAAAATATCTAATTAATTATTAATATATTATGAAAAGAAACAAAGTACTTCTCGGCCTCTATGTGGGGCTACTGACTTTGGCTGGAGGCGTCGCTAACGCCCAAACCAACTCCCGTTTCTACGAAGTCGGTCCCGACAATATCGGTGGTCAGGTTTCCTCTTTCGTCCTCGACCGTCAGGACACCAACCGCACCACCCTCTACGTCGGAGCTACCACCGGTGGCCTTTTCCTGAAATCGGCCAACAGCGACTATCTCGCCGCCTTCTATCGCAACTTCCTCTCCGATGAGGCTGAAATTGAACGCATGGCTGACGATACCACCATGTGGCATCGTGTCCCCTGCGTTATTGGTGGCAAAGAGGTCTACCTCCCCATCAATAGCATGACCCAAGGTCCGGACAACACCATCTATATCGGTACCGGTAACGACGACCACCCCTACGGCACCACATACCAGAAAATGTCTGTCAAAGGCATGGGTATCTATCGCTATAATCCCGTTGACGTCGCCTTCGAACTTATCCCCAACACCAATAACGACAATTTCAAGTCTGTTCATGTTCTCGATTATGTCTACGACAACGGTGTCTTTTACCTCTATGCTGCCACCAACAGCGGTCTTTATCGCTGGCGTCACGTCGAGGGTACCAACGACTGGAACCAGACGCCTACGGCTGTTTTCAACGGCCGAGTCGACCAGCTCGTCATCTCTCGCGTCCACAACACTGCTTTCTTCAGTTCCGGCAATCAACTCTACCGCATTGGCAATGTTGTCGCCGCTGCCAACCAGCTCAACCCCGTCAATATCTCTTCCACCAATACTGCTTTCGGCGGTTCCAACAGCTGCATGAAGCTTGCCATCTCGCAGACCGACACCACCTACCTCTATGCAATGGTGATTAAGGCCAATGGCATGATGGATGCCCTTTATATGACCAACAATGAGCAGACCTGGAGCACCCTCACCACTTCCTCTATCATGCCCATCACCTACACCTCCGGCAACACTTCCGGTGCCGTTGTTGTCGATCCTGGCAACCCCCGCCGTGTTGTCATCGCCGGCACCAGCATCCTCGTCGGCGAAGGATTCGTTGAAGGCAGCTATTATCAGTGGACCACCGTCTCCGCCAGCGAATACGAACTCAATGGCGGCGACTACATGTCACAGGTCTATAACAACAGCAGTTTTGTCCACTCCGGCATCCATCAGATTCTTCCCGTCTACTATGTCACCCCGGAAGGTGCCTATCACACCTACTTCTTTGCTACCGACGGCGGTGTCTACTCCAGTCGTTATTATGACGAGTCTGGTTTCTCCGCCTTTACCAACGAAAACCGTGGCCTTAACAACCTCCAGATTAACAGTGTCGCGGTAAGTCCCGACGGTTCCATCATCAGTGGCGCCAGCAACAACGCTTGTCCCTTTATCGAGACCTACCTCGACCATAATGTCGGTGATTCCAACTACAGCGAGCATAACATCAGCTGGTACCACGACGGTTCCCTCGTCCTCAATCACGAGGCCAACATCCTCTGGACTGGCAACGGTGGCCGCGTGGCAGCCTCCGCTTTCCAGCAGGTCACTCCCCAGTCGCGCCGTACCATCTTCACCACTAGCGCCAATGGTGAATTTGGCCGCTCCTATGTCGACTACCTTAATTACACCAATACTACCACTTGGACTATCGGCGAAGCCCTCATGACCGACCAAGTTGTCGGAGGCCCCGCCATCGGCTCCATCTCCCTCTGGGAAACCGACAACAATACCGTCTTTAACGATTCCATCCGTGTCTCTCTCGACACTCTTGGCGTCATCTTCCGCCCCAAGAATGGTAAATACGACACCATCCTCCTTGCCCCCAAGGGTAAGAACTACGCCGGCATCATCGTCCGCGATGATGAAGGTCGTGCCGTCGACACTGTTGCCTATCCCGGCGCCGAGGGCTATGCTGGTTCCTTCAAGGTGAAAGTGGGTGATAAGACTTACTTCAACAGCCGTGCCAATGCCGACTATCCTTTCGAGCATATCTTCACTCGCGCCCAGCTGGCCTCCCAGCCCCTCCTCCTCCAGAATCCTCTCCAGGCTCGTATGCTTGCCATCGGTGACGAAAAACCCTTCGGTATGAGCACGACCTCTTACAACACTGGTATCTGGCTCTCCTGGACTCCCACCGACTTCACCAAGGTCTACAATGCAGATGAGTGGGGAGCTAACAACTTCGAAAGCCAGTCTGTCTGGTGCCCCATCTATAACGTCAACCGCAACTCCACCCAGACCAAGAGCCAGTTCCCGCGCTACGCTGTCATGAGCCGTGATGGCCGCTTTGTCTATGCTAATGTATACGATACCGCCGCCCACGCCTCCATGCTTATCCGCATCTCCCATCTCGAGGATATGGACTTCTCCACCGCCCTCACCGACAAGGACATCTCCGATGCTAACAGGTACGATGTCTCCAGCCGTGTTCTCCACGTCGACACAATCTACTACAACAGTAATGCTTGGCTCCCACGTCCCATCAGCGACATGGTGGTCGACCAGCGCAACGGTCAGGATCGCATCATCCTTACTTTCGAGGACTTTTCTTCTGATTTCGCCAATGTTGCCATCCTCAACAATCCCGGCACCAACCCGACCATCGAACTTGTGCCCCTGAGCGATCCCACCATCCCCGCTTACTGCGCCCTCGTTGAGGATTCCACTGGTACCATCTATGTCGGTACCTCCACCGGTGTCTTCACCAAGAAAGGCAGCGCTGCATGGCAGGCCTATTCCAACCTTCAGGGTATCCCCGTGACCGCCATGTGCCAGCAGACTCGCAAGTTCCCCGTCCGTCACAACCTTACCCACACCGGTATCACCGAGAACAAGTTTGCCTTCTCTAAGACCAAATGGACGCGTGCCATCTACTTTGGTACCTATGGTCGTGGTATCTTTATGGACATGCAGTATGTTACCGATTTCACCAACGAGATTGTCGACCCCTCGGATTACACTCCCACCGTGGACATCCCCTCGGTTTACACTGTTGGTGCCAACAAGATTCACCTCTATCCTAACCCCGTCAGCACTGAGGCTCACCTCGAGCTCAATGCCGCTGCTGCCGGCAACGCCCAACTGCGCGTCTACGACATCAACGGTCGTCTCGTGATGAACTCCAACCTGGGCTTCGTGAACGAAGGTAGCCATACCTTTACCCTCAATACCCAGGGCTTCGCCAAGGGCATGTACCTCATCAACGTCATCATCTCCGGCCACACTGCTACTGCCAAGATGATGGTTCGCTAATCGGGCACGATAACACACATAAAGAGGTGCCGCCCGACAGAGCAGCACCTCTTTTATTAAATAATGAATACATATTTATATATTATATAGATGAACACCAACCTCGTTCAAGAGCTTAACTGGCGCGGCATGATTCACGACATTATGCCCGGCACCGAAGAACAACTCAACAAAGAAATGACTACGGCCTATGTGGGCATCGACCCCACCGCCGACTCGCTGCATATCGGCCACCTCGTTTCCATCATGCTCCTCAAGCATCTCCAGATGGCAGGTCACAAGCCCCTTGCTGTCGTGGGTGGCGCCACCGGTATGATTGGCGACCCCTCGTTCAAGGCCCAGGAGCGCAAACTTCTCACAGTCGAAGAAATACAGCATAATGTCCAGTGCATCAGGCATCAGCTGGAGCGCTTCCTCGATTTCGACAACCCCGTCAACGGTGCTGAAATCCTTAATAACTACGACTGGATGAAGGATTACCTCTTCCTTGACTTCATCCGCGACGTGGGTAAGCACATCACTGTCAACTACATGATGACCAAGGACAGCGTGAAGAAGCGAATGGAGACAGGCATCTCCTTCACCGAGTTCAGCTACCAGCTGCTGCAGGGCTACGACTTCCTCACCCTCTACCGCACCAAGGGTTGCAAACTGCAGATGGGCGGCTCTGACCAATGGGGTAACATCACCACTGGCACCGAGCTCATCCGTCGCATGGAAGGCGGCGAGGCCTTTGCACTCACTTGCCCGCTTATCACCAAGGCCGATGGCACCAAGTTCGGCAAGACCGAAGGTGGCAACGTATGGCTCGACCCCGAGAAGACCAGTCCCTACAAGTTTTACCAGTTCTGGCTCAACTGCTCTGACATCGACACCGCCCGCTACATCCGCATCTTCACCCTCTTCTCTAAAGAGGAGATTGATGCTCTGGAGAAGCAGCACGCCGAAGCCCCTGAGCAGCGCATCCTGCAGAAAGCTCTGGCAAAGGACATTACCGTCCGCGTCCACGGAGAGGAGGCATACAATACCGCTATCGCAGCCTCCGAACTTCTTTTCGGCAAAGCTACAACTGAACAGCTCAATGCACTCGACCGTGCCACACTGCTGAGCGTCTTCGAAGGCGTTCCGCAATACACCGTCAGCCGTGCCGCTATCGAGGCAACTCCCTCATTGGTAGACCTCGCAGCCGAGGTGGGCATGTTCGCCTCCAAGGGCGAAATTCGCCGAGAACTGAAGCAGAATAGCATCAGCGTCAACAAACAGAAAGTAGGGGAGGGCGCTACACTTTCCGCTGCCGACATCCTCGCCAGCGGATGCATCCTCGTCCAAAAAGGCAAAAAGAACTACTACCTCCTCAACGTGGAGTAATTACAATAACGCGTCCAATGTAGGATGGCCGGCCAAAAGCCGGCCATTTTGCGTTGCAACGCAATCCACTTGTGCTTGGCAGCAAAGTTTGTTGTCGGCCTTACGGAAAATGGCTTGGTGAAAGATGTATCGGACACCCTGTTTCTCTGGCTTCAGGCGGCACACATACTCGTCGCAGGGCCGCAGCGGCACCTTGTATTTGATTTCGAACCGCGCCACCACCACATCGATGCCCGCCTCGTGCAACTCGGCGAAACTTACACCCCGCCCGATAATGTAAAGGTGTCGCGAATGCTCCATGTAGTGCTGGTAGTTGGCATTGTTTACAATGCCCTGAATATCACATTCGTAATCCCGGACCGTGTCCGTGTTCTCAAAAATGTATTCCATGTTTTTATAACGCCAAAAAACACTAAAAATTGTGTTTTTCTAACCGTCAATAAATCAATATCTTCTATCCGCCAACTCTTACTCAACTCTTACTCAACTCTTACCCATCTCTATCTTTACTATTTCTTGAGTAAGATTTGATATGGCTATGGAATAAATTTGGGAATTTTATTGGGTTGCTTTGGTGGGTTCTGACATTTTATTTTAACTTTTTTTCACTTTTTCCTCGCCAATTCATTTTTATTTCGTATCTTTGCAAATCGTTTATATCACTCAAAGTATTAATGTAATCAAACAATCAAACAACAATACAGTATGTCACAAACAAGTATCAAAACACTGAGAGACAGCGCAGGAATGCGTTGGACAGCTCTGTTGCTGCTGGCTTTGGCCATGTTCTGCAGCTATGTTTTCATGGACATTTTGTCGCCTATCAAGGACCTGATGCAGGAGACTCGCGGCTGGGACAGCGCCTCCTTCGGCCGCATGCAGGGTGCTGAGGTATTCCTCAACGTCTATGTCTTCTTCCTCATCTTTGCCGGTATCATCCTCGACAAGATGGGTGTCCGCTTCACTGCTGTGCTTTCGGGCGCCGTGATGCTCTTCGGTGGTGCTATCAAGTTCTACGCTTGTAGCGACGCATTTATTGGCACGGGTCTGGAGGCTTGGTTCAACACTCACCTGAACTGGGACGGTGATATTCCCATCATCGGCACCATTCTTCCCTTTGCAGAAGGTATGCCTGCTTCAGCCAAGCTGGCCGCTCTGGGTTTCATGTTCTTTGGATGCGGCTGTGAGATGGCCGGTATCACCGTGAGTCGCGGTATTGTCAAGTGGTTCAAGGGTCGCGAGACGGCTCTGGCTATGGGCTCCGAGATGGCTCTCGCTCGTCTGGGTGTGGCTACCTGCATGATTTTCAGCCCCTACTTTGCTAAGCTTGGTGGTGAGGTGCATGTCGACAACGCTGTGAAGTTCGGCGTTGTGCTGCTCTGTATCGCTCTCATTATGTTCATTGTCTACTTCTTCATGGATAAGAAACTTGATGCTCAGACCGGTGAGGCAGAGGAGAAGGACGATCCCTTCAAAATCAGCGACCTTGGCAAGATTTTCTCAAGCCTCGGTTTCTGGCTGGTGGCTCTCCTCTGCGTGCTCTACTACAGCGCCATCTTCCCCTTCCAGAAGTATGCCGTCAACATGCTGCAGTGCAACCTTGACCTCACTCCCGCCGATCCCAATACCTTCTGGGGTGGTAGTTCGGTAACCTGGGTGCAGTATTTGCTGATGCTTGTCGTGGCCGCCGGTTCGTTCTCGAGCAACTTCATCAAGAAGAACAAAGGCCTGAAATACGGTCTCATGGGTGTGGCTGTGGTAGCTCTGATTGTCTACTGCTACATGGGCTATATGCGCGGCACCGCCGAGACCATCTTCGCCGTGTTCCCGTTGCTGGCTGTGGCCATCACCCCCATACTTGGCAACTATGTCGACCATAAAGGTAAAGCCGCTTCTATGCTAATGCTCGGCTCCATCCTGCTGGTCATCTGCCACCTCACCTTCGCCTTCGTCCTGCCCGGCGTCTCTGCCGCTTCCGCTGCCGGTGGCGTCGTTGTGGCTTATGTCACCATCCTTGTCCTCGGTGCTTCCTTCTCGCTGGTGCCTGCCGCTCTGTGGCCCTCGGTGCCCAAGCTGGTCGACGAGAAGATTATTGGTTCCGCCTATGCCGCCATCTTCTGGATTCAGAACATCGGCCTCGGTTTGTTCCCCGCCCTTATTGGCTTGGTGCTCAACAAGACCAATAAAGAAGGTGCTGCCGCCCACGAGCTCGACTACACCTGGGCGCTCGTTATGCTGGCAGCTCTCGGTATCGCCGCCCTTCTTATCTCGGTCTATCTGAAGGCCGTCGACAAGAAGAAGGGTTACGGACTAGAGGAACCCAATATCAAGGAGAGTTAATGGTTAAAAGATAACAGTTAACAATTAAGGTGGCTGATGGTCGTCGGCCACCTTTTTTTAAACAAAAGAGTTATGGCTAACAACAAAACAGGTTTCACCTCCTCGTTTGGAGTAATCATGGCTGCCGCCGGGTCGGCGGTGGGTCTGGGAAACATCTGGCGTTTTCCCTACATCTGTGGACAGTATGGTGGCGCTGCCTGCCTATTTGTCTATCTCTTATTCGTATTTTTGATTGGCATGGTGCTGTTGATGACGGAGTTCGTCATCGGTCGTCGGTCGGGCTTCTCGCCGGAGAAAGCTTTCCCGGCACTTTGTCCCAAACGTCCCGCCTGGAAGTTGGTGGGACTGTACGGCATGTTTACCTGTTTCCTTATCCTGGCCATCTATCTCGTCATCTCGGGATGGACGCTGGGTTACTTCTGGGAGTCGCTGACGGGGACGCTGGCCTCAATCGCCGATGATGGCTTCAAGGCTCATTTCGATGCTTTTGTGGCTTCGCCATGGAAACCGGTGGTGTTTCTGGTGATATTCTTGATTTTCACACTTCTGGTCATCCTCGGTGGTGTTCAGAAGGGTATCGAGAAGGTGTCCAAACTGCTGATGCCTATCCTATTGGTCCTGGTTCTGTTACTTTGCGTTCGTTCGCTGACGCTGCCGGGTGCCTCCAAGGGTTTGGCTTATCTGTTCCATCCTGATTTCTCACTGCTCACATGGGATGGTATCCTGGCCATTCTGGGTCAGGCATTATTCTCACTTTCGGTGGGAATGGGCGCCATGATTGTCTATGGCTCCTACATCCCGCGTGACAGCAATATCCTGAAGAACGCCATGTGGATTACTGTCTGCGACGTGTCTATTGCTGTACTGGCAGGTATCGCTATCTTCCCTGCTGTATTTGCCGCTGGACAGAATCCCGCCGATGGACCTGGATTGGTCTATCAGGTGCTGCCTGTGGTGTTCAACTCGATGGGTACAGTGGGTCAGGTGTTCGCTGTTCTCTTCTTCCTGCTGCTGGTGCTGGCAGCGTTGACATCGGCTATCTCGCTGCTCGAGACGCTGACGGCCTGGCTTGCCGACAAAGGTATGAAACGCAAAGTGGCGGCGGTAATCATCACGCTGCTTGAGGTGGTGTTGGGTGTCTTCGTGGCCTACTCGTTCACTGGTGGCCCATTGAGTGATATCACGCCCGGCGGCAAGAATTTCTTTGATTGGGTCAATGACCTCACTGGTGCTTACCTGCCTCCTATCGGCGCTCTCCTGACCGTCATCTTCTTCGGATGGGT
>JAEEGL016880273.1_pt1 | contig 11636 bp, 12 predicted proteins | sample 9134231 | NCBI WGS metagenome assembly JAEEGL01 (sample SAMN16246548, study PRJNA631951) | gut metagenome | biome: gut microbiome; feature: rumen; material: fiber-attached | host: Bos | place: Iran: Karaj | collected 2018-10 | reverse complement strand
GGTGCTGATGGCGTGGATTGTGCCGCCGCTCATCTTCGGGTGGCTCACCAAGAACGAGGGCAAGGTGCGTCGCTCGCCCGTGACCATCGAGCAGGCGATACGCACGGGTTACAGTGCCGTGGTCTATATCACCGAACTGGCCTATGGCAGTGTGCTGGGACTGATATTCAAGTGCTTGCCACGCAGCGAGAAACGCGAGGCGTTCATGCGCCGTGTGGTCTGCGGATCGATGCGAGCCAACATTGGGCATATCTGGGGTGTGCACTACAACATCCACAACGAGCACGACGAGAAGTTCGAGAAGGGAAGCATCATCATTGCCAACCACCAGTCGATTCTTGACCCCATCTATATGCTCGCCATCAACCCGAACATCTTGATGATGATCAGCGGCAAGGTGTGGCGCAATCCCATCGCGCATCCCCTGTTCAAGTTGGCGGGTTTCCTCTGTCTTGACAAGCCCGTTGACGAACTCAAGGCCGATGTGTCGCAAGCCATCGAGCGGGGCTACAGCGTGGTCCTCTTCCCCGAGGGCGAGCGTTCGGTTGAGCGTATCCAGCGCTTCCACAAGGGCGCTTTCGTGCTGGCACAAGAGACAGGTGCCGACATCCTGCCGGTCTATATGCACGGACTGGGACATGTCATGCCCAAGGACAGTGCCTTTGCCTCGCGCGGACAGATTGACATCTTTGTCGGCGAGCGTGTCCCGGCAAGCCAGTTGTCTGAGATGGGCGATACCTATCAGGGCATCGCGCACAACTTCTGCGCCATGTTCAAGGAGCGCATGAAGCAGATGAAACAAGACATCGAGACCACGCACTACTTCCATCACTACATCATCGACAAGTACACCTACAAGGGTGCCGACATCGAGCGCGAGACACGCCGCTTGCTCAAGCGCTATGATGACTTCAGCCAGTGGATTGACAGTTATCAGCCGCAGGGCAGCGACAACACTGTCACCATCCTCAGTGCCGGTCGTGGCCAGTTCTCGCTGCTCTTTGCCCTGGTGCATCCCGATGTGGAGGTCTACTCCTATGCCGATGACCCCGATGATGTGGCGCTCGCCACTTGTTGCGAGCCGTTGCCCAGCAATCTGCACATCGCCCTCACTGTCCACCGCACGGCAACCCACATGGGCGACATCATTGACTTGGCAGAGATTCTGAAATAGGGCTCCATCTCATAAGATACGTCGCGTTTTTTGTGACGGAATTTGGTAGGTTTGCAAAAAATATGTAGTTTTGCGCGTCCTTAAGCGGCACCGATTCGCAGTGTGGCAGCGAAAGGACTAGGCGAAAAGGCGTTTACTCAACCACTTGGCCCAAGAATACTCATGGAGTGAGTGAGGGGGTATTGGCTTCCACGACCTTTTCTTGCTTTATGTCAATGGCTTCAGGAAGTCGAGCCATCTTATTTTATTATTCGTCATGAAGAAAGTTTTTGTAGTTCTTTTTGCAATGTTGCTGAGTATGCCCGCATTCAATGCTTTGGCACTGGGCGACGACGGACAGTTGGATCGTGGTTTCCGCGGATTTGTCAATGTGACCACCAATTTTGGTGTCGGTGATTACTCAAAGGACAACTACCAACTGCAGTGTGGTTTCACGGGTGGCTATCAGATTAACTCGCGCCTGTTTGTGGGTGGTGGCGTTGATCCGACATTGAGTTTGTATGCTTATGATGATTCTCATGGTGATAGTTCTGTGGATGCATCTTTCTTGCTCCCAATTTTCTCGGCCATTCGCTTTGATGTGCTAGACAAGAAAGTCACTCCTTTTGTTGAAGGGCGTGTTGGCTATTATGTCAACACCGATGGTGTTTCAGAATCTAGCGGTGATGTCTATGTGTATGGTGGCACAGGTGTACGTCTGAGTCGTGCAAGCCTCTCATTGGGTTATACCTACTATGGCAGAGGTGACTATAAGGGAGTCAACTGCATTGGCCTGAAGTTCGCGTTCGAATTCTGATTTTTGATAGATTCTCTTCATAGGGGGGAAGGCATGAAGTTCAGTGCCTTCCCCTTATTTTCGGTAAAACAAGATAGTGGAAAAGCCAAATCACTTGTTTTTTGCCCAAAAATTTGAGCGGTTGGCAGAATTGTCGTATCTTTGCACGTTTATTGACAACAAACAAGAATAAGATGAAAAAGTTTATTATCGCCCTTGTGGCACTGATCATGTGTGGCTTTCTGCCGGCACAGGCCGACCAGGTGAAAGTGACGATGAAGAGCGGCACTGTCATTACTGGCGAACTGGTTGAGTTGGATGCCCTTGACCATGTCACCGTCACTGTGGCGGGCATTGAGACGATTATCCCCATGAGCGAGGTCGCATCGGTTGACCGGCTCGGAGAGGATGAGGAATACACCATGCCGACAAAGAAGTCGCGTCTGGGCTCGAAACTAGTCTCTGGCGAGTATGAGGTCACCGATAATGCCCAATACCCCGACTCGTTCGTCATCAAGATTGAGGGACAGGAAATTACGATGTTGCTGGTGCGTGGTGGCACATTCACCATGGGCTATGACGGCCGACACAGTTGGAACATGCAGACCGAACCGTTGCATCGCGTCAAACTGTCGTCGTTCTACATCAGCCGCCAGCTCGTCAACCGCGGCGTTGCCAATGCCATGCTCGACGAGAAGGCACCAAAACGACCAAACATGACTTGGCGTAGTACCAATTGGGACAAGGCCAACGAGGTGGTTGAGGGCATTGCCGAGGACTTGAGAAAGCCTTACCGACTTCCCACTGAGGCCGAATGGGAGTATGCCGCCCTGCAGCCTGAACTGCGCAGCATTTACCCCCGTAAAATGCTGGAATGGTGCTCGGACTATCTTGCTGAATATGAATCGACCCAGCAGGTCGACCCTAAAGGACCCAACAACGGCCGACTACATGTGTTGCGTTCCTACACCTTGGGACGCAACCTGTGGCAACGCAACTTTGCTACGGTCAAGAACCTTTTCGACCTCATCAATGTCAGTGAGGTCAGTCAAGCCCTAGACGAGGGCGGAGCTATACGACTGGTGCTCCCCGCCAGCAAGGCAAAGAAATAATTAACAATTATGTATGAAGTTATGAAACGTTATTTGATAGGATTGATGATGGTGGTGATGGTGGTGATGACCGCAGCCGCCGACAACCCGTTGCGTGTGAAGTCGGGTTCGCTGAAGCCCTTGAAAGATGCTGGGCAGACCATCAGTTGTACCTTTGACTTCACGAAGACCAATGCCAACCAGAAGCCGCTCAACGAGTACCTTGCCGATGACTACGGCAGTTCAAGGCGGGATTTTGACTCAGAAGTGCCCACGATGGTGCAGTGGTTCACTGAGCGATGGGATGACGACATCAAGAAGGGTCCGAAGTATACCAAAAACGCTGACGCGCCTTTCCACATGGTCGTTGAAGTGAGAACGCTGCAGTTGGGCAGTCGAAACGGTCTGGGGGCGTCGTCGTTCAGTGGCTACGTCAATTTCTACCGAAAAGGCGAGGCCGAACCCTTTGCCGTGGTTGAAGTCTTGAAGCAACAAGGCACTCAGTTTGGAACGCCGTTGCCTGGCTATCTGGGCCTAAACCAGGCATTTAGTGACTTGGCCGAATTTCTGTGCAAATTAATTAAACGTGCTAAATAGTTTTTATTATTCATCTTTAAACTCAACTCATTATGAAGAAGTTACTATTTGCTGTGCTGTTGGTTTTCACAGCACTGACCACCTGGGGTGATGCCAAGGTGAAGAGCGGATCAATGTTCCCCCTGAAGGACGCTAACGTGCGTGTACTCGTTAAGTGGGACTACAAGAACATGCTCATCGAGGACAAGAAGCCTGCTGACTTCCTGCGCGAGAAGGGCGCTGACTGGGAGCGTGACTATCCCGCGGAGGTTGCTGCTGGCGAGTCGGCATTTGCCGCCATGTTCAACAAGAAGGACAAGAAGTATGCTCTGATTACCGACGACGCTTCGGCAGCGCAGTACGAGATGGTGATTCACGTTGCCAAGTTCCATTATGGCAGCACTGCAGCCGGCATCATCTTCGGCTCTTTTGCCCGTGGCGCTCACATTGAGGGAACGGTGGATATCGTTGACCGCTCTACCAAGAGCACCATCGCAACCATCAACTTTGAGTGCGCTGGTGACATGTCGTACAGCAATGAGCAGCGCCGTGTGCTCGCTTGCGAGGACTTGGCCAAGGATCTTGCCAAGTTGGTATCAAAGGCAAAGAACAAATAGTAAAAGGTTTAGGGTTAAGAGCATAGGGTTTAGGGATTAGGGTTTTTAACCCCCTAACCCCTAAACTCTAACCCTTAAACCCTGTTTTAAGAGACACTGATGAATCTGTCACCGGCTTTACTGAAGCAATATACCCGTGAGCAGTTGTCGGCCCGTGAGGCGCAGCGGCTTGCCGAGTTCATCGCGTGGGGACCTGTCGTGTTCCAGGCATCGCGACTGATGGTCAAGTGGGGCATCCTCGAGATGCTGGGTGCCGCCACCGATGGCCTTACACGCCAGGAAATCTGCGAGAAGACAGGTCTGAGCGACTATGCTGTCAAGTGCCTCACCGAGGCATCGCTCTCGATAGGCACCATCCTCGTCAACCCCGAGACCGACCGCTTCACCCTCTCGAAGACGGGCTGGTTTCTGCTCAATGACCCCGCCACGCGCGTCAACATCGACTTTAACCACGACGTGAACTACGAGGGCATGTTCCGCCTCGAGGAGTCTTTGCTCAATGGCAAGCCCGAGGGTCTGCGTCACTTCGGCTCGTGGCCCACGGTCTACGAGGGTCTGTCGAGTTTGCCCGAGCACGTGCAGCGCAGTTGGTTCGGCTTTGACCACTTCTATAGCGACTCTTCGTTTCCCGAGGCGCTCGAGGTCATCTTCGACCAGCACCATGTGCGCTCGCTCTATGACGTGGGCGGCAACACTGGCAAGTGGGCGCTGCAATGTGTTGCGCATGACCCAGAGGTGCAGGTGACCATCCTCGACCTGCCGCAGCAAATCGAGATGATGCGCGCCAATGTCGCCGGCCATCCTGGCGCTGACCGCATCGCTGGTTACGGCATCAACCTGCTAGACCCGCAAGCACAGTTCCCGCGCCGCGAGGGAGGCCTTGATGCCATCTGGATGAGCCAGTTCCTGGATTGCTTCAGTATGGATGAGATTGTCGCCATCTTGCGTCGTGCAGCGGCCGTGATGGGTCCAGAGACACGCGTCTACATCATGGAGACGTTGTGGGACCGCCAGCGCTTTGAGCCCGCCACCTTGTGCCTGACGATGACGAGCCTTTACTTCACCGCCATTGCCAACGGCAACAGCAAGATGTATAACACTGCCGATTTGGAACACTGCATCCAACAAGCCGGAATGGAGATAGAGACCATTCATGACCACCTGGGACAAGGTCACAGCATCGTGGTCTGCAAAACCCTTAACCTCTAATTTAGATAATGACAAGACAAGAAATTGAAGAGAAAGTAAGAGATTTCCTCATCGAGGACCTGGAGATTGACGAAGAACGCATTGCTGATGATGCCCGTCTGAAAGAGGATATGGGCATTGACAGTCTGGACTTTGTCGACATTGTCGTGATTGTCGAACGTAACTTTGGCTTCAAGATCAAACCCGAGGACATGACCAAGGTCAAGACCTTGCGCGATTTCTGCGACTTTATCGAAAACAAGATGCAGTTGTGACATGGCGCAGAAAGCGTGGGTAGGGACGACATACGGCGCCGGATGGCTGCATCGCGCGCTCATCATTTTGCTAAAGGTGGTGGACGTGCGACTGATTTATGCCTTTGCCGCCGTGTTTGTCGTGCCAGTGTGCCTGGTGCTTAACGCCAGCCGCGGCATTGCCTATCGCTACTTTCGCCAGCGCCATGGTTATTCTCCGCTGAAGTCTGCTTGGAAGACCTACGTCAATCATTGCGTCTTTGCCACTGTGGTCATCGACCGCTTTGCCATGTATGCAGGCAAACGGTTCCCGGTCGAGCTCGAGGGCTATGACAACTTCCAGCGTCTAGCAGCCAGTGAGCACGCTTTTGTCCAGCTCAGTGCCCATGTAGGCAACTATGAGTTGGCGGGATATTCGCTCGTTTCTGACCGCAAGCCCTTCAATGCTCTGGTGTTCTTCGGCGAAAAGGAGTCGGTTATGCAAGGACGCAACCAGCTCTTCGGTAACAACCGCATCCAGATGATCCCCGTCAAGGACGACATGAGCCATCTGTTTGAGATGAACCGTGTGCTGCAAGAAGGCGAAATCCTGAGTATGCCCGCCGACCGTTTCTTTGGCTCCTCACGTGCTATCACGCTACCGTTCTTGGGGCAGGAGGCGCGCTTCCCTCAAGGCCCATTCTCGGTTGCCACGGCACGAGGAGTCGATGTACTCGCAGTGAATGTGATGAAGGTTGCCCTCAAACGCTACCACATCTACATCACCCCGCTGAACTACGACAAGCAGGCTCGCCGCAACGAGCAAATTGACCAACTGGCAAAAGCTTATGTTGCTGAACTCGAACGCGTCATGCGACTGCATCCCACGCAATGGTACAACTATTATGAATTTTGGATAAATTAGGCAGCGTCTCGGCAAACTCAAGCAAGGTTGGATAACAAAGGCTGCGGTTCAGCAATGCTCAAGCTAGCTTGGCATTGCGCTCACCTTGCACTTTGCTTGGTTTGCTCTCGACTTGCACAAATTTTGGCAATCATGATTGACCCGCATCATCCTACCGAACAAGAAGCACGCGCCATCGATGTGCACGAACTGTTGCCGCAGCAAGTGCCATTCGTGATGGTGTCGCAGTTGGTGCATTTCGACATGGTACGCACCATCACCGAGCTGCACGTCAGCGGTGACAATATCTTCGTCGAGGATGGACGATTGTCGGCCACTGGACTGGTCGAACACATCGCGCAGACTTGTGCCGCACGCATCGGCTATATCAACAAGTACATCTTGCTCAAGGGCATACAGATAGGTGTCATCGGGGCCATTCGTGACCTGACCATTCATCGCTTGCCCCTTGTGGATGAGACGGTCACCACCACGCTCGATGTGTTGCAGGACATCTTCGGGATGACGCTCATCCAGGCTATGGTCACCATGGGTGACGAGACCCTTGCCACCACCCAGATGAAAATTGCCGTCAAGGAATAGTTACTAACAAACTGGGAGAATAAATTGTGCATTGTGCATTGTGCATTTTGCATTGACAAAAATGGAACTGAAAGCATCAAAACTGATTGAAGTGCGCTTCAACGAGGTCGACTCGATGGGCATCGTCTGGCATGGTTCTTATCCCATCTACTATGAGGACGCCCGCGAGGCATTTGGCGAGAAATATGGCCTGGGCTACCACACCTTCTTCGACAACGACTGCCCGGCACCGCTGGTCGAACTTGACATGCAGTACAAGCGGGTCATCCGCTATGGCATGACCATTCGTGTCGACATCATCTATCGTCCCACCGACAGCGCCAAAATCGTGTTTGACTACGAGATACACGACCCCGCCGACAACTCGCTGCTTGCCACCGCACACTCGGTGCAGGTGTTCTTTGACATGAACTACGAGTTGCTGTGGGACAATCCCAAGTTCTACAGCGAGTGGAAAGCCCGTTGGCACCAGGTCGCAGAAGACTGACAACTTAATCATGCATCGTGCATTGTAAACAATGACTTATTGCATCGGTGACAATATCATATCGCCTCTGGGCGAGACCACTGAACTGAACTACCAGGCCGTGCTGGCTGGCAGGTCGGCTCTCAGCCCTTATCAGTCCCATTGGCTACTGCCCGAGCCCTTCACCGCCTCGCTGTTCACTGCCGAGCAGTGGGAGGCTTTGATGATCGAGGGGATGACGCGCTTCGAGTCGCTCGTGGCGCGGTCGGCACAGCAAGCCATTAACGAAGCCCACATCGACGTGGCATCGCCACGGACGGTGCTCATCCTGGGAACCACCAAGGCCAATATTGACCGGTTGCAATATGGGCAGCCCGTACCCGAGGATGTTCATCCTGGAGCTGCGGCGCACCGCGTGGCCCGCTGGCTGGGCTTTACCACCACGCCGTTGGTGGCTTGCAACGCCTGCATTTCGGGTGTTGCTGCGATCGCTTTGGCGCATCGCCTGCTCGAGGCAGACTACTATGATGTCGCGGTAGTCGTGGGTGCCGATGTGCAGAATCGCTTCACTGTGTCGGGCTTCCAGTCGCTCAAGGCGGTCTCTCAGGAGCCTTGCCGACCCTTTGACCTTGAACGACTGGGATTGAACTTGGGCGAGGCGGCAGCAACCATCGTGTTGCAGCGCGAACGACCCTCACAGCCTGATGCTGTGGCTATTGAGGCATGTGCCGTGCGCAACGACGCTTTCCATGTGAGTTCTCCCTCCAAGAACGGCGAGGGCGCTTACCGTGCTCTCCATGCAATTCATGCCACTGAGGCGAGTGAGCGCTTGGCGTTTATCAATGCCCACGGAACGGCGACCATGTTCAACGACCAGATGGAGTCGGTCGCCATCCAACGGGCAGAACTGAACCATGTGCCCGTCAATGGGCTCAAGGGTTACTATGGCCACACCATGGGCGCTGCGGGTGTGCTTGAGACGGTTATCTCTGTTCAGGCGCTGAAGCATCATATCGTCTTGGGTACACGTGGCTTCAGTGAGCGTGGTGTCTCGGGCAAGATTCAGCTTTCGGCCGAGCACCTCAGCGATGACGACCACAAGCCTGCCTTCGTGAAGATGATTTCAGGCTTTGGCGGAGGCAATGCCGCCTTGCTGGTGGGTAGTCCCCCTAACCCCCTAAAGGGGGAATGTTTGTTTGCTCCCCCTTTAGGGGGCTGGGGGGACAACGGGGCTTGTGGGGACAGGACTCACTGGGTGGTAATTGTTAATAATGAGGTCATAATAGATGGCATTCGCCTAGACACCACCGAGACGGGCGCAGCGCTGCTCACCGAAATCTATAAAAACGAGGTGGGCGACTATCCCAAGTTTTTCAAGATGGACTCCTTGGCACGGCTGGCATTTATCGCTACCGAGTTGTTGCTCAAGGCCGAAGGGCGTGAGCGCTTTGTAGACTGCGATGACCGCGCCGTGGTGCTCTTCAACCGCACCTCGTCGATAACTGCCGACCGCGACTATGTGGCGAGCATTGATGGCGACGAGGGATTTTATCCCAGTCCGTCGGTGTTTGTCTATACCTTGCCCAACCTCTCGGTGGGCGAGATTGCCATGCGCAATAATTATCATGGCGAGACCTCTTTCTATATCTTGCCTGAGCGGGATGAGAAGCTCATCAAAATTGTCCAACAGGCCTCAATGCTCGACCCATCAACAAAGAGCATGATTACCGGCTGGATAGACTATCCCAATGATGACCACTTTGTGGCTGAACTATATATCTTGGAGCGTGGACAGCAATAGCATGGAGCAGAGCGGCGATGGGATAGGGCAGAAACGGCTGATGCACGAGCGAGGCATTTGTGTGGTCATACCGACTTACAACAATGGCGGAACCATAAGGCAGGTTGTGCGCGACACACTCGAGCAGTGCGACGATGTAATCGTGGTCAACGACGGATCGACCGATGCCACCACCAATATCCTGCACAGCATCGACCGAATCACGCTGGTCGAGTATGCCCAGAACCGCGGCAAGGGGCATGCGCTCAAATGCGGGTTTAGGCGGGCGATGAAAATGGGTTTCTGCTATGCCATCACCCTAGATGCCGACGGCCAGCATTATGCCGATGACATCCCAGTCTTTGTGCGGATAAACCAGGAGCATCCGGGCGCACTCATCGTGGGACAGCGTGATCTCGAAGGTGTGCAACGCTCGGCGGGAAGCGAGTTTGCCAACAAGTTCTCAAATTTCTGGTTCTATGTCCAAACGGGGCAGCGGCTCCTGGACACGCAGACGGGCTATCGCCTCTATCCGTTAAGGCGTCTCAAAGGGCTCTCATGGATTACCTCGCGCTATGAGGCCGAACTTGCGCTGATGGTGTTTGCTTCGTGGCACGGCGTGCAGTTGGTGTCCACACCCATTCGGGTCTATTATCCCCCGCAAGACCAGCGGGTGAGTCACTTCAGGCCCGGCAAGGACTTCTTGCGCATCACCGTGCTCAACACGGTATTGTGCTTCTTGACAGTGATTTATGCTTGGCCCATGCGCTTGGGTAGATGGGTGGCGAAGTTTTTCAAACGATGAAACAGATTCTTGTCTGTCTAATATATGGCCTATGGCTTATCGCTAGCTGTACTCCCCCCTCTTTAGGGGGGGGTGGAGGGGGCCTACAGGTGGTCAACATCTGGGAGGACGAGCCGAGCCACAAACGTGTCGAGTTGACGCCCTACACCGTACCGGGAGTGGGTCATATCGCCGTCATCGTTTGCCCGGGAGGAAGTTACTTCTGGCATGATATTGAGGTCGAGGGGCATGAGGTGGCGCGTTGGCTGCAACGGAATGGCATCGCCGCATTCGTGTTGAAGTATCGCGTGGCAGGGGTGCCCGCCTTCATCACGCATTATCGATTGTTGTGGCGCGGCAACCGATACCCAGACCCGCAGGATGACCTGCTGCAGGCATTGCGTTATGTGCGCACTCATGCCGAGACCTATGGCATCAACCCCGATTCGCTTGGAGCGATGGGCTTCTCGGCAGGAGGACATTTGGTGATGTCGGCGGCCGAATTGTTCCCCCAGGCTGAGCGGCCAGCGTTTGTGGCACCCATCTATCCGGTGGTGACCATGACCGATGTCTGTGTGCACAAGCGGTCGCGGCGCGCTCTGTTGGGCGATTCGCGCACGGGTGACAAGGCGTTGTGCGACAGTCTCTCGCTCGAGCGTCATGTGCCGACTGACTGCCCACCAGTGTTTCTGGTTAACTGCCTTGATGACCCTGTCGTACACTGGCGCAACTCGGTCCTGCTCGACTCGGCACTCACCGCCCAACACGTGCCGCACACCTACCTGCAGTACCGTACCGGCGGTCATGGCTTCGGCGCCAGCGAAACGAAAGGCTCCCCCGAGTGCCGACAATGGAAAGAACAGTTTCTGAACTGGCTCTGTTCCTCGCAAGGCTGCGAAAAGATAATAGATTACAGATGATAGATGATAGATAATAGATAATAGATTTATGCTTCGCGTGCTTGAATAATTGATTCGCTTGTTTCGCGTTATAATACTACCAGCGCGAAGCGCGGTCTTAATTCTCAATTCTCCATTCTCAATTAAAAAGACTATGTTTGACGACATCCGACCTTACAACGACAGTGAAATCCCCGCAGCTATGCATCGCATCGCGCACAGCGACGTCTTCCCGTTGCTGGCCTCCTTTGTCTATCCTGACGTGCCCTTGGAGGAGGTCAGGAAGCGAGTGGAGAATTTCAAAACTACACACGAGTTTCAGTTCGATACCATGTATAAGGTCAATGAGCAGATTATCGCACGCACCATTACCGAGTTCACTTGCTCAGGCATCGAGCGGCTCAAGCCCGATGAGGCATACCTGTATATCTCCAACCACCGGGACATCATGCTTGACTCCAGCCTGATGCAGTACTATTTGGCAGGCAATGGCTTTGAGACCACCGAAATCACCTTCGGTGCCAACTTGATGATGCACCCTGTGGT